>Ga0315273_10002146_pt1 | contig 23050 bp, 27 predicted proteins | sample YL17G02_0_MG_FD_205753 | JGI IMG/M metagenome (GOLD analysis project Ga0315273, IMG submission 205753) | Sediment microbial communities from Yellowstone Lake, YNP, Wyoming, USA - YL17G02_0 | ecosystem: Environmental > Aquatic > Freshwater > Lake > Sediment | place: USA: Wyoming | collected...
TTACATTCCTGTCTCCATCTTCAAAAACAAACCCAAAATTATCACTTGCAGGAATATTAAATTTCTCTTTTATTGCCTCATAATTTTCAGAGGTGCTGATATATTGTGAAAAATTTACAATTGAATTATTAAAAATATATTCAAGAGTTCTCACAAGCCCGAATTCATAGGCATCTTCATTTATTGCTTCGCATCCCAAGCTTCCACCGTTAGTAAATCTCTCTGAATAATAAATCTTTAATTCTGTTGCTCCATTTCTTTCAACCTCAACTTTATTTCCATCAAAGTAAGATTCAAGAATTTCTCCAGTTTCTTCATCTTTTGCAATTGTAACAAGATTGCTCCCATCTTCTGTGTCTATTTTTATGCAATTATCAACGCTATCATCTTGGATAAGAATAGTTTCAGTAGTCATGTCTGCACTAAATTCATTTATCAGCTCTATTTTAAGAAACTCCAATAAGTCTTGCTTTCCTCTTTCAACTCTTGTTACAGGAGCTGTTACTGAATAAAGAAAGATTATGAAAGTAACAAATATAACAAAAGACAAGACTACTCCAACATGTGAGGCTTTGCGATTCATTCTATGCCCCAAACAAGAAGTTTGCTCCTGCTGATACTATGAATGATAAAAACATCAGTGCAAAAGAATGTTTAATTCCAGATTTTATATTATTCTCTGAAAGTTTTCCTATTGTTAATCCGCTAAAAAATCCCTGAATCAAAAGCAAGTACAAGAATGCATTTGATATTTCTGCCTGATTTATTGCCTGTCCCCCTTCTAATCCAATCGCACCTCCAACATCTGCAATTCCTGCAATCATTGGAAGAATCTTGAATTGCATGACTAAAATAATTACGATAAATACAATGAATATAATATACCCCTGAACAACAAGAGTTGAAATCGCAGCCTTTCTTTCTTTTTTTAATTTTTCAGACATGCTTACTGCCTCTGCAACAGATTCCAAAATAACTCCTATGTCTCCTCCAGCTCTCTCTGCCTGCCCTATTAATGTAAGAGCTCTTGCAATTGTCTTGTTGTTTATGTCTTTTGAAAATGTAGTGAGCGCCTTGTTTAATGGAATTCCTAATTTTATTTGATTTGCAAGTTTCTTAACATGCTCGGTTAATACTCCAAATGGCCTATCCTGAACATTCAATATGCTTTTGCTTATTGGTGTTCCTGTGTTTACGCTTTCAACAAGACTTCTTGTGAATTCCAAGAACATTTCTTCCTTTTCATTTGCAACAGAAGTTTCCTGGATTACTCTTATTATAAATGGAAATGCTGCAATTAACACGCCTATTCCAACCAAAAAGAAAAATCCACTTCCCCCCCAGAATAAAAATGCAATTCCCGCAACTATTAATCCAAGAAAAATTCCAACCCACTGAAATGCTTTTATTTCCATTTTATTGATTTTGTTGTTTTAATTGCAGGAATCCCAAAAATACTATATTTATTATTGAAACTCCCAGCACCATGATTAATGCAATCATTGATGTGCTTAATGAAATCCCTAATCCGCTAATCCTCATCATTATAAGCAGGAGCATGAGAATCATTGGAGCAGCAATAACCACACTTATGTAAATGTCCATGAATGTCTCTGCTGATTTTGTTTGTTTTTCTCTTTCTAATCTGTAATCAAAAAGAAGACTTTGGGCTCTTTTTTCAAAGAACTCAGACAAATCTCCGCCTGTTGTGATTGTTGTTGCCAACCCATCAAATAATTCTGTTAATTTTTTGCTCGGGCTGTTAAATGCAAGATTTCTTAATGCAGTAACTAAGTCATAACCAAAGACATTTATTTCATTAAGCAGCTTTGTGAATTCCTTTTCAAGAGCAGGATATTCCCTTGTTGAGATTATAATGCTGAAAATATTGCTTGGTTCAATCATTGACTCTGAGATTGCAGCCATATGTATTGTTGCAAAAGGAAGTTCCTGATTTATCTTAGTCTCAAGTGCTTTCTTTTCAATGGTTGGATAAAACAACATGAATAAATAAGTTACAGCAGGAATCGCAACAATTATCCACGCAATTTTTAAAAACCTCGCGAAAAAACCAGATTTAACCATAGTTATGAATGGGAGTGCAACACCAATGTTAAAAAACAATAAAAAAAGCGTTATTAAAATCGCAGCAAAGACAGAAATAATTGTAGTAAGGAAAATAATGGAAATATAGCTTTTTGCTAATTGCTGAATATTTGCCCTTATCAAGTCTCTTTTTATATTCCTGAAATAACCTTTGTTTATCAGAGAATTGGAAAATCCAGAAAACATCTTGTTCGCAATCCTGATATAATTGCTTGGTTTTTTCTCCTTTGCTTTTTGGATTACTTTTTCTTTTTCTTTGACTCTTTTTAAAGTAGTTTTTTCTATATCCGTTAGTATTACTTTGCTTGGCTTTGCTATTAGTTTTGGAGCTGGCTGTGCAATTTTAGGTGCAAAACTTCTCAGAGGTGCAGTGGGTATTGCAGTTGGGATTGAAGGAACAGACATCGGAACTTTTTTTTGCTTAATTTCAGATAATTTTTTAGGCATATGCAGCATTTCAAGATTTTGCTTTAATTGTTCATTAGTTTCATTTAATATTCGAGTTAGAGTTTTTATCTGTGAATTAAACATCTCCTTTTCTTCTTCCCCGCTTCCCTCAATTTCATTAAATAAAGAATCTATTTCCTTGGCTGTTCTTGACTCTTTCATAATCTTGTTCTTTAAATCTGCCAGCGAGTTTTTTTGAATCATTTTAATAAATCTGAAATTTGTTTTTGAATCCCCATCATGAACTTTTTTACTTGATTAAATTCCTCAAAATCCTGTTTTTTGTATGCTTCTTCAAGCTTTTTTTGCGAATCTTCCAGAGATTCAACTAATTGCACAAGAAACGAAACATCACTTCTTTTCATCGTCAAAAATAAGAAAAAGATGTTATTAAAGATTTTGATTTAACGTGAACGATAATCTATTAATGATCTTATGTTAAACTCAATAAATGCAAATTTGTAAACCTCCCACCTTCTAAAGAATAGAGAGGGAGTGGTTTTTCTTAAGAAAAACAGATTGTTAGCTTCGCGAAGATATTAATCTAAAAAAATCGCAAAAATATTCATTTTATCCTAAAATAAAAGAGCGATACTCCTCTTTTTCACAAATTAATTTTAACTCTTCTAATAGTTTACTTATCATTTCTTTTTTATCTTTATCTTTTGTATTTCCGAAAAGAGTCACCCAAGACGTTTTGAATTGCTTAATTAAAGGAGAAAAACCATTGACTAATAAAGATTCTATGATAAGAGTGTTATTTGTTTTTGTTAATTTTGCTAATTCTTCCACTAAACTTAATATTTCTACACTTATGTTTAAAGAAATTTTCTTTCTTTTTTCAAAAGGACTTTTTATTATTTCTTCCATATTATTTAAATAATACTAAAGTATATAAAACTTTCTGTATCCTCAGAATATTTTAGTAATTTTATAGTTACAACAAAAAAGAAGGGTTTATAAAAAATAAGAGATTTCTTTTTTCATGAAACTTGAAGGATTCTTTCAAGGAAAAAATAGTATGCTCTATGGTTCTGAATCTGAAAGTGTTTTATATGAAAAATTATCTAATACTATTCACACAGGAAAAAGGGAAATATTAAGAGGATTACAAAAAAGAATAGAAGAAGTAAATTACAAACCCATTTTTGAAACTAGTTCTTTAAAGAGATCGCAAGACGATCCCCTAAGTATTTTATTTTTAGAGATTACGGAACAGTGTAACTTTAGATGTTCTTATTGCATTTACTCTGAGAATTATCCTAATGAAAGAACAGAAACATCTAAAAATATGCTCTTTGATACTGCAAAAAAAGCAGTTGAGGGTTTAGTTCCTCTATCAAAAAATAATGTTATGATTGGATTTTATGGGGGTGAACCATTAATTAATATGGATTTAGTTAGAAAAATAATGGGCTACTCAAAAAAAAGATTCCCCCATAAAGAATTTGGTTTTTCTATGACTACAAATTTTTTTAATGTTGATAGATATATTCAGGACATAGTTGATAACGGAATGTACCTTAATTTAAGCTTAGATGGCCCAAAAGAAATTCATGACAAATGCAGAAGAACAAAGAATGGAAAACCAACTTACGATAAGATAATTTCTAATTTAAAAAAGGTTGAAGAGTATTCTCCAGGATATATTGATTCACACATTTTTATTTTGTCAACATGTGACAATCCAACAGATATACCAAAAATAATAGAATTTTTTGAACAAAATAGATATTTTGTTACCCATATTAATAGCCCAGACCCTAAAGGACGAATAAATTTGGAAAGAAGAAGCCCTATTGAGAGTTCTGTGATGAATTTATCTAAAGAATTTACAAGAAGAATCTTAAAAGGAGAAGACCCAAAAATTTTAAGAAGATTATTTGATCAAGATTTGAAATCTGTTGCATTGAGGGATGGAAGAGTAATGCCTCAAGAATTAATGTTGAATGGAAGTTGTTATCCCGGGAAGAAAAGAATTTTTGTAGATGTTAATGGAGGTTATCATCCTTGTGAAAGATTTGGACATCGTTTAAATATAGGTTCTGTTGAAGAAGGCGTTCAACATAAGTTGGTAGACGACGTAATTGAATCTTTTGCAAAAATGAGAAATGAACTCTGCGGAGAATGTTGGGCTCAAAGAATTTGTTCTCCTTGTTTACAACACGCAAAAGATCCTGAAGGAGAATTTTCGTTAGAGGGATTGTCTCAAACTTGTGAGGGAAAAAAGAGCCAATTATTAATTGCATTAGAAAATTATGTAGGATTATCTAAGTCTGATGGGCAAAAAACAGAAAATTATATCAAAAGCATTAATCCACTATTTGAAAGGAGGTTAATCTAAAAAATGGAAAAATATAATTTAAGAGGACAAGAAGGAAAAGTAGAAAGATTAATGGATGATTTACAAACATCTCCTTCTAGGGTGTATGATATAGATTCTATTAAATACAATTTTGATAATTGTGAATGCCCCGAATGTCCTTGTTGTGATCCGGATATGAAGTGGTTGTGGCCAGTTGGTGTAGGTGTTCTTGCAGCATCAACTCCAATATTAGTTGCTGCAACTGCGGCAGAAATAGCTGGGAAATAAATATCTAATTAAGATAAGATGGACGCCCTTTTACCTGGAAAAAAAGTTTTAGTAGATGGAACAAGCTATTTCATTCATGGATTGGTTCATGGAAATCTTTGGATAAGAATAAATCCTCTATTCAAAAAAAGTGTGGCTCAAGAACTTAAAAAAGAAAATGTTCTTTGTGAAGACGGTTTTGTTTCTTGGATACCTAATTCTGTCTCAATGGGAGAAACAGAATATTTTAGTTTTGGAAAGATGTCTACATGGGATAAAATTAATTTTTTAAAATATTTTCTTTATGATTATTTTTTCTCTATAAGAAAAAAAGATGAATCAGAGATTTTTCATAAGATTAGAGGAATGGATTCACTTGAGGATTTAATCGAAATAAGAAAGGATTTATTTAAGAATTACCTAGAAGAACCTTATGGAATTAATACAGTAATGAGAAATAAAAATAGTGGGGCAATAGATAATCCCAAAGGAAATATCCCTCTTCTTGTTCGGAGATATATTTATGAATCTAAAACTTCTTTAGATTATGCTGAAAAAAACCATTTAAATGAATTGCATATAGTTGTTGGATGTGCTCATGAACTCCCATTAGAATATTTACTAAAAAATAAAGGTGTTTTAGAAAAATACTCTTTATAATTTATTTTTCGCCCCTCGTGGCGACTTCTTTTTAGAAAAAGGAAGCAAAAAACTATCCAAGAATAAATTATTATCTTATGCCAAACCTTCTTAAAACTTCATCTGGCTTTTTGTAGTATTCATTAATTAAGTCCTGCACTTGCTGAAACTTGAATATTTTTTGTTCCTGCATTTTCCTCATCAATTCAGACCTTCTCCTGAATTCCAGTTCCAATTCTTCTACTCTCAAGCCATTTCTGACTGCAATTTTATTAAATATCTTGTTGTTTTCCCTGTAATAAAATGTGTCTTCAAGAGCATTCCACATAAATGGCGTGTTTGTCAATGCAATGCCTTTGCTATCAACATTTATTATCTCCACTATCTCCCTTAATTTTCTTGTCTCCATTCCTTGTACATTTGCATGAGTCATGACGCAAACACAGTCAAGAATATTAAGCAATGTCGGTGAAAGATCTATCGGAGGGCTTTCAAGCCTTTTAATAACAGTATCTACAGAATCTGCATGAATAGTTCCAAGAGATGGATGTCCTGAAGCCATTCCCTGGAACAATACATATGCTTCTTTTCCTCTTACTTCTCCAACAATAACATAATCTGGGTTCTGCCTGAATGAGCTTCTAAGCAATGCAAATAAATCCACCTCACCAACTCCTCCAACTCCTGTAGCTGTTCTTACAACACTTGGAAGCCAGTTCTCTCTTGGAAGATTTAATTCACGAGTATCTTCAATGCTTACAACTCTGTCTTCAGGAGAAATAAAAAACGCAAGAGCATTCAGCAAGGTTGTTTTACCAGAGGCAGTCCCTCCTGCAATAAGGATGTTTGTTCCATATTCAACTAATAGCCATAAATATGCCATCATTTCAGGGCTTAAGGTATTAAATTCAAGAAGCTGAGGAGGAGTCCATGGAGTTTTTGTGAATTTTCTGATTGTAAATGTCGGCCCCCTGCTTGTGATGTCTTTAGTATATGTTGCATTTATTCTGCTTCCGTCTGGAAGGCTTGCATCTAATATTGGATTAGAGTATGAAATGTACTTTCCGCTTCTTTGTGCAAGCTTCTCAACAAATCCTTCAAGTATGTCCGCGTCCTTGTAAACTAAATTTGTCTTGAGATTTCTGTAAATTCTGTGAACAATATAAACAGCATAATCTGTTCCATTGCATTCAATATCCTCTACAAAATAATCTCTTAATATCGGCTCAATTTCATTAAAGCCAATAAAATCTCTTGCAATATAATAGAAAATTTTCTTGTAACTTTCATAATCCATAGTCATTCCTAATTCAATTGCAAGAACCTTGAACATTTTATCGAGATAATCCAGCAATGAGTCTTTGCTCTTTTCAATTACTTCCTGAAAATTGATTAGCTCATTCATCGCAGAAATGATTTCATTCTTATATTTCATTTCCTGTTCATTTAACATTGGCTCTTCAACATTGTAGAAAACTTCTAATTTTTGCGGGTCCCAATAAATATGCGCGTATGCAAATGGTGAGATAAGGCTGTATCTGACATCAATCTGGCTTTTGTCAGCTGTTTTTTTTAGCAAGGGAATCTTCGGATTAAAATCAATCTCAACTTTGGGAAATTTGCTTATATCTTCTGCCATTTTTATTAGATTATTTAACTAATTTCAAAATCTACCTCCCATTTTTCATCGTCGCCTTTTCCATTATTAGTCACAAATATTGTATATGGAGTCGATGCCTTACTCAAGGATTTCATCTCATCTTTTCCAGAAAAAGTTATGTTATAATTTGTATAGTTTCTTTTGATTGTAATCTTGTTAACCCCTCCAACTTCCTCTGTTTTCACAAGCAGGTTCCCGTTTTCTATTTCTTTTCCTGGCTCGCTGTATACATACTCGCTGTCAATTTCAAATAAAATTAAGTCATTTTCTCCATCAATGCTTAATGTTCCTTTATTTATTCCCACTTCTATTTTTCTCTTGTTTCCGCTTCCCCCTTGGACAATTTCACTTACAGTAGAATCAACATCTTTCATCATGCTTATTGTCTGCTCAATTATTGCCTTGTCCTGCATTTCATCTATCTTTGGTTTTACAAAAGCAAGAACAGTTGCAATCAATGCAAAAGCAATCAAGGTATAGATAACAGTTTCAATCCAAATTTGCGCTTTTTTGTCTATTTGATTATGCATTATTCCCTCTTTTTTTGTTTACAAAAAAGTGTAGCAGGAATTTATTGCTGCTCTTTTTTACACTATAAGAGAGTAAAAACTGCTTTATAATATTTTTGTCAGCTTTATCAGGCAAGCAAGGAGCAGCTTTCAATAGTCTGTATAGAATCAGTCACATCGCATTGTGTTCCGCCTATGATTGGTGAGACTCTTATTGAATCAGGCCTTTCTGTGAAATCATTGGAAATATAAGTTAAACCAGCATTCTTATCTGGCATTGTAACATTTGCATCTCTTTGAGGATATCTCAATAATCCTAATTCTGTATTGACATCTGCAGTAAGAGTATAGCTTTTTGTTGTTCCTTGCCCTGAAACTAAGACAATCACTTTTTCAGCATCAATATCCCCAACATTGACTGAAAAAAGAAATTCATTATTGCTGGTATTGTAGCATGTATATGCTGGATTTAATTCAATTTTCCCAAAAATATTAAAGCAACTTCCTGATTCCTCTAATTTCTCTGAAACCAGATTAGTAACAACCCCCCATACAATTGCAACAACAGCAAGAGTCAATGCAATTAAAATCACAGTAGCAATAATTGCAGAAATTCCTTTATTGTTCATTTTAGAAAACTTCCTTTCCATGCCTTTTCTCATTGCAGGTAAAAGTCTTTTGGCTTCCACTTTCAGACATTCCAAGCAATATTGGCACTAATGTTAATCCCTCAGCGTCTCCAATCTCACTAGCCTCACCAGAAAATACTCCCCCAGAATTTAATCCAGATCTTGACCAGTCACTCCCAAATAACTCACTTGCCTTCTTTGTTTCATACACTCCAGGATTAGTTAATTTTATATTAAGATCATAAATCGGAGTATTTCCAATATTAGAGATAGATAATTGATTTCCAACTCTGCTTGCTTCTATTTGCACATCGTCGCATGCAAGCTCAATATTTTCACCTTCAAATTTTGTAATTGTTTCTTGTGCAAGAGACCTCATCCACAAGAATATTATCATGCCAAGAACAATAACCATTCCTATTAACAGGACTGTTGCAATAACTGGCGAAACCCCTTTTTTACTCATTTTACTATAAACTAATTTCAGTATTTAAATTTAATTACTCGCAATTAATAGTTTCCTTGACTTTTGCTTCTCCGCATATAGCCATCCTATTTTTTCCCTCAATAACCTCATATCTTATTGGGGTTACTTCTGCCAGATATGCTTTTTCTGTTTTGAATACAACAGTTTCAGCATCTGTTCCAGGCTGCAATTGTCCAGGAATTATAATTATTCCCCCTGATACTGATTGCACATTTCCAGAAACTACTTCTGTAAGCGGAGTCGTTCCAATAGTTATTTCAGGATTCTCTGAAACTCTGAGATAATAAGCATCAATCGCAAATCTCCCATTATTTGTCAGATTTAATGTTAAAAGGTAATCTGTTCCAGAACTCTCGCATTTAATATCTTGTATAAAAACAGAAACTCCATCAGGGCATTCTACTGCTTCTCTTGGAACATACGAGCTCAGCCACGTGTATACTACTGCCCCGATTATCATTGCAAATGTTATTAACAAAACATAACCAATCATTTCACTCACTGCTTTTTTTGATTTTTTATGATATAACCACATGCTGTTCTCCTTCTACTTCCTGGGAGATTATAAAATAAAAGTTCTCCCCTCTTTTTAATTCAAACTCATAGTCTAAGTCTCCGATTGTAATCACTACTTTATTTTCTGTAGGGGTATATGTTTCAATTTCTCCACCTCTTACAAAAGTTTGCAATCCGCTTTTTTCTTCTCCAAAGCTGACACTCACGCTTCCACTAACAACCTCTTCATATTTTAGCACATAAATTTTATTTTGATTTCCAAACACAAAATAAATATTTCTTCCTTCTCCTGCGTATTCACTATAATTTTTTGCAAAATCCTGGATTAATTGCTCTTTGTCTGATTCACTTTCTATATTATATGTACCAAAATCCAGCACTTTTCCTCCTTCAATTCCAAGCTCATCTTTAACATCATACAGTTTTATAGAACTTTGTTTTTGGGTGTAATTTTGCACTGCTGCAAATCCAACAATAACAACAATTATTACAATCGCAGCTGCGAGATAAAACTGAGCCTTTTTATTCCACCTCTTCATAATTATTATAACTAAAAGATATTTATTAATTATTCTATCAGCCATGAGCACTAATTTAAAGGAGAGGTTGATAAGGAGAACCTTGGTTCTCTTTATGTAGGCAAGTGGTTTGCTTTAAACACCTTAGAAAGCTGCCTTTATTCTTCCTCAGCTTCGTTACCCACTAAGCACTTTAATAAATGTTTAGGGCTGCTCCGATCAAGGCCTGACCCGGTTTGCATCTACAAAGTCAAAGCGGACAAAGCGTCAACGTTGGAATAAAGACTTCCTAACGCGCTTATCACGCCCCACTCGTAGTCTGCCTAAAGCCCGCTTGCATATAGCGGAGGGCTAACCCGCTGACCTAGCCTACAAAAATAGTGAATACCGAGGATATTTAAGCTTTTCTATCTACTCAATCCCAGAAGAACTATCATCAAGATTAAGAGCAAAATTGAAATAAAAAACCAGAAAATAAACCATTGTGCAGTTGAATTTACAGCTTCTTTTGGAGCAGTTTCTGTGCATGCTAATTGTGTTATTGGAGAATTATATTGATATTGGCAACTGTGTGCATCCTCGCAGATTCTTTTTTTGTATCCATCTATGCATTCTCTCCAGGGAGTGCATTGCCAGTCAACATCGCAAAACTGGATTACTTTAGGATAGATATTTTCTTCATCAACATCTCCTTGCTGCGGCTGGATTAAGTTGATTTCAGTTGCATTAATAAAATTAATCATCAAAATAAAAAAGATAGCTAAGAAAACAGCTTTTTTTATCATTAATATCAAGGATTAATTTTGTTTATAAAAATTATTGTGATTCAGTAACTCTTCCATAAAACAAGCTTATTCTCCTTATCTCTTAAAAACAAAGTATCTTGCTTTTCAACATTAATCTCTACTTGCTCATCTTGTTCCATGGAGATGTTAGGCAAATCAAAAATCTTTCTCCCCTCTCCCTTGATTATCCATGCTTCAATACTGCAGGAAAAAGCGCAAATATTTTTTAGTGTTGCTATTTCTCCAGAATAAGTTAAAATCATGCACTGCGAGCATTTGTCCTCTGATTTCTCGCAAAGATTCTTATTATTCTTTATGCATTTTTCCCATGCCTCTTTAAATCTGTAATAATACTTGTCTCTTCCAGAAGGAAAATAATAATTTGCAAACCCATTTTCAACAATCTTAATATCAATGTTTTCTTCTTCTAAAAAAACATATGCAAGAGTTCTATGGTATTTGTCTTCTCTTTCTTTTCCATAACCTAAAAAAATACTCTTATTCAAAATTTCTTTTCCAAGAAAATCTTTTGCCTCTTGATAATATTTCTCGCCTCTTTCAGGAGTGTTTATTCCTAAAAGCCTTATTGTCTTATTCCCAGCTTCTATAGTATCGCCATCAATAATCCTTTCAACAATTGCAGATTCTTCTGCATTAAAAGAATTAACCAGATAATTGTCAATAATTTGGTAATTGACTGCAAATAATACTAAAATTAGCAAGAGCAATATCCCAATATATCTTTTTTTCATTTTCTGGAAAAGATTAAATGCGAGGGACAGGATTTGAACCTGCGCAGGCACTAAGCCACAGGATCTTAAGTCCTGCTCGTTTGGCCACTCCGACACCCTCGCTTATGATTATCAAAAATTACCTATATAAAAATCTTTAGAATTATGAACTGCTTACTTCTTTAGATAAGCATACGCACTCTTGGCAGCTATTGAACCCTGGCCAGAAGCAACAACTACTTGCTTTAATTTTTGGTTTGTAATGTCCCCTGCTGCAAAAACTCCATTCACAGAAGTTTTCATATCCTCATCTACAACAATATAACCTTCTTTGTCTAGTTTTAATCCAATGTCTTTTGCAAATTTGTTCAATGGAATAGAGCCAATTTCAACAAAGATACCATCAACACTAATTTGTTTTTTCTTGCCATTCTCTTCTATCTCAATTCCAATGAGTTTTTCCTTTCCAATCATTTTCTCGGGAATTGCATTGTAAACCATTTCAACATTCTTTTTTTGTTTTAATCTTTTGTAATTAATGTCCTCGCATCTAAGCTTCTGTCCTCTGTAAATGATATAAACTTTTTTAACTAAATCTGATAATGCCAGTGCAGAAATAGCAGCGCAATCACTTCCACCTACAACTCCGACTGTTTTTCCCTTAAAGAAAAATGCATCGCACGTAACACAGTAACTCACTCCTTTTCCTATAAACTCTTCTTCCCCTGGAATTCCTAGTTTTTTTCTTTCAGTTCCTGTTGTTATTATGACTGATTTTGCCTCTAAAATCTCTTTTTTTGACTTAATAAGGAACAAATCCCCCTTTTTTTCTATTCCCAAAACATCGCTCATTACAAATTCAATATCCTCATATTCTTTTACCTGGTTATAAAATTGTTTCATTAATTCATTCCCGCTTCCCTTAAACCCAGGCCAGTTCTCCAAAACCAGAATTGAGTTTGTTGTTCCTCCAATATCCTTGCTGATTATTCCTGTGCTTAGCCCGCTTCTTGCAGCATAAATTCCAGCAGTCATGCCTGCAGGCCCTGCCCCAATGATAATTACATCAAATTTTTTCATTTTCTCTTAAGTAAGATTTATAATGTATATTAGTTTTTATATCTTATGAAAAAGCAGGTGGCAGAAATCATTAGAAAAGCTTTAAAAAAAATTAATTTGGACATTAAATCTGAGCAAATTGAGCAGAGGCTTGAAGTTCCGCCTTCTATTGACATGGGGGACTATTCCTTCCCTGTTTTTTCCCTGGTTGAAAAATCTAAAATGATGCCAGATGAATTGGCAATAAAGTTGAGAGAGGTAATAGGCAATATTCCTGAAACTGATTTTGATGATGTTCAGACTGTTGGGGGGTATGTAAATTTCTTTCTTGATAGAAAAAATATTGCAAGAAAAGTTGTCTGGGAGGCAATAAGCCAAAAAAATAATTTTGGAAGAAGCAAGATTGGAGCAAAAAAGAAGATTATTATTGAATGCTCTTCTCCGAACATAGCAAAACCTTTTGGTGTTGGGCATTTGCGTTCCACAATCATAGGAAATTCAATAGCAAAGATTGCAGAATTTCTCGGTTACAAGCCAATAAAAATAAATTATCTTGGAGACTGGGGAACCCAATTCGGAAAACTAATTTTCGGCTTTGAAAAATGGGGCGATGAGGACAAGCTTATGAAAAATCCAATAGAGCATTTAATGAAATTATATGTAAAAGTCAATAAATACAAGAAATATGAAGAGCCTTCACGAGAGGCATTTAGAAAATTAGAGCAAAGAGACAGAAAATATTTGATGCTGTGGAAACTTTTCAGGCAATTAAGCATCCAGGAATTCAAAAAAATTTACAAGCAGCTTAATATTGAATTTGATATTTATTCTGGGGAATCAGAATCTGTGAAGTATACTCAAAGAGTAATTGATGAATTAAAGGAAAAGGAGCTTTTGAAAAAGAGTGAGGGAGCTTGGATAGTTGACCTTGAAAAATATAATCTCGGAATAAGCTTAATCCAGAAAACAGATGGAACAACTCTTTATGCAACTCGAGACTTGGCAGAAGCAATACGGCGTAAGGAAAAATACAAATTCGAAAGAATGATTTACGAAGTAGGGCAAGAGCAAAAATTCTACTTTCAGCAGTTATTCAAAATTCTTGAATTGCTTGGTTATGAATGGGCAGCCAATTGTATGCATGTTGACCACGGATTATATCTTGGCAAGGATGGAAAAAAGTTTTCAACAAGAAAAGGGAAAACTGTTTTAATGCAGGAAATTTTTGACACAACAACTGATTTAACAAAAAAAGAGATTAAGAAAAGATTTCCTGGATTGTCCAAGGCTGAACTTGAAAAAAGAGCTAAGAAAATTGCAATTGCAGCTATTTTTTACGGCGATTTAAAAAATAATAGAACCAATAATATGATTTTTGACTTGAAAAAATTTACTTCATTTGACGGAAATACCGGCCCATACATTCAATATTCTTATGCCAGAGCGGGTTCAATTGTAAAAAAAGCAAAGAATCAGGAAAAATTTGAGATAAATGAATTAAACGCCCAGGAACTCGAATTAGTCAAAGCATTGTCTAATTTTTCCGAGGTGGTTTTAGATGCGTTTGAGCATTTGAATCCATCTGTAATTGCAAATTATTGCTATAATATCTGCCAAAAATTCAACGAGTTCTACGAAACTTCCTGGGTTATCAATTCAGGAGAGAGTGAATCTTTCAGATTGGCCTTAGTTGAATCCTTTAGGCGGATATTAAAGAATGGAATGTCTTTGCTTGGAATAGATATGCTTGAAGAAATGTAATTTCAATAAATTTATATATGACGTTTCTCTAAATATATTATTAAAAGGAGGTTTAAAGATGGCTCAAGAAAAAAAGATGAATGAAGAGTTCTTTGCTAAATTACACAAAGAAATTACCACAACTGGGGAATTGATAAGAGCTAGACAAGAAGAAAAACAAGGAATCTTGGATGACTTCATTAGCGAAACAAAAAGGTTTTTCTTTGGTAAAATCTCTGAGAAAGCTTTAGCTGCGTCTGTAAAAAAGACAAATGCCGAACTTCACAGACTTGATTCTAATATAAGAACAGCTATTGCAAGGACTAAAGTTCTTTCTGATACTGTTAAAAATCTGGTTCAGAAACAAGTTCCTATTGCGTATAGGGCAACTCTCTCTGGAATTAGTGGCGGAGTTGAAAAGAAAAAGGCAAGGAAAAAGAAGAGAAGATAATTTTTTATTTTTTTCTAATTCTATTATTTTTTATTTTTAAAAATAGCGTAGAAGGTTCACCTTCTATTATTTTTATTTTTATACAAAACCTATTTAAATGTAATTATATTCCTTTTTTAAGATAAAAGGAGGTTTAAATGGCAAAGAAACAAGGAGTTTTAGGGCAAGTAGTGGCTTTTGTGGCTTGGCTTACCGGAGTTATAGTTTCTTTATCAGTTGGTTTTGCTCTGACTGAAAAGATATTAATGCTTCCAGGATGGCTTGGAGGAACAACAGCTGCAGGCATAGGCGTTTCACAAACTGCTGGTTGGATAGTTCTTTTCACAACTTTGTTGGGAGTGATATTAGCTTTAGTCCACAAATTCAGGTAATTTTTATTTTCTTTATATTTTTAAACTGCTTCTTTTTATTATTCTAAATGCTAGAAGTTTATTTTGAAAGTTATGGATGCACTGCTAATCAGAATTCTACAGAAATAATGAAGGGTTTGATAAGGCAGGCAGGATTAAATATAACAAACAATCCTGATTTTGCAGATTTGATTATTATTAACTCCTGCATTGTAAAGCTGCCAACACAGGAAAAAATAAGGCGAAGGATGTTTGATTTCTTGAAAAAAGGAAAAAAAGTAATACTTGCTGGCTGCATGCCGAGATTAAATAAAAAAAGATTGCAAAAAGAAAATCTTTATCTTCTTGGTACAAACCATATAAAAAATATTTTAAATCTTATTAGAGATATGCAAGAAGGAAGTTATTCTCGTGAGAAATACTTGATTCCGAGGAATGAACTAAAATTAGAGCTCCCGAAAATACCCAGTGAAAAATTAATTGGCATAACACAAATCTCAGAGGGATGTTTGGGAGAATGTGCTTATTGCATTGTAAGATTAGCAAAAGGAAAATTATTTTCTTATCCAATTGAAAAGATAGTCAGTTCAGTAAAGAAAGACATTGAATCTGGATGCAAGGAAGTCTGGCTCACTAGCCAGGACAATGCAGCATATGGAAATGAAGAAGGAAAACATATGCTCCCTGAATTGTTAAATAAGATTCTTAATCTTCCAGGCCACTTTTTTGTTCGAGTAGGAATGATGAATCCAAATAATGTTATTAAGATTCTGCCTGAACTTATTGAATTATACAAACATCCAAAAATGTTCAGATTCCTGCATATTCCAATCCAAACAGGAAGCAATAGGATTCTCAAGATAATGAATAGAAAATACAATGTTAATGAAGCAATTAAAATTACCAATGAATTCAAAAAAGAAATCCCTGACATTACCATCGCAACTGATATTATTGTTGGCTTTCCAGGAGAAACTGATAAGGATTTTCAAGATACTCTTGATTTAATTCAGAAAATCAAGCCAGAAATATTAAATAGAAGCAATTTCGGAGCTCGCCCTGGAACTGCTGCAGAAAAATTAAGTCCTGTTCCTCAAAAAACAATAAGTGAGAGAGCAACAAAATTAATGAATCTTCATCTGCAAATATGCAATGAAATCCAAAAACCATGGCTTGGGAAAGAGATTAAAGTCCTTGTTGATAAAAAAGGTTTTGCAAACACATGGCTTGGAAGAATGGAAAATTATAAGCTTGCAGCAATTATTTCAAAAGAGAAAATTTTAGGGAAGACAGTAAAAGCAAAGGTTAAAAAAATATATCCTCATTATCTAATCTGTGAATTGGTATAAAACTATTTGACTGGCTTCATTTCCTTCCAATTATATATTCCGATTCAAATAATAAAGAATGATAAATTGTCAAGTAAATGAAGAATTTTATTTTACAGGTTTCATTTCCTTCCAAGCTAATTCAAATAATTGCTCAAGAGCATTAGCAAAGAATTCAGTATTAATCCATATTCCAATATCATAATTTGGATGGAATTTCTCGTCGTCTAAAAGCATGAACATCAATTGTTTTCCATCAACAATCATAAATCTTGCCTTCATTCTTTGAAGATTTCTAACTTCTGCAACTTTTTTGAACTCTCTTGCAATTTTTTCATTATTTTTGTCAATTGGAGCTGCAATTTTTATATCTACTCCTCTTTTTTTAACTTTCATAAGGCTTGGCAGCAATGCTTCAAGTTTTCTGTTTAATCCTTCAGCTGTTGTTACAAGGGTTATTGATTGCTCTGCATCTCTTATCATCATGTCCAAGTGATTGTAAAGATTTTGCCTGCCTTTAAGGCTTCCACTTAAATCAGAAGGCTCTACAAATTTTATTCCTTGTGTAAAAAGAGTTGAAAGTTCTTCTAGAACATCATCTCCCTTAAGTCTTTCAAGCCTCTTTGATCTTTCTTGAGCATCTTTCATAAGATTTTTCTTTACTCTTTCAACAACTTCTTCTGGTTTTAATGCAACAAATTTAATTGGCTTTCCAAGCCTCATCACAATAAAGCCTTTTTTTTCAAGGCTTTCCAGAATGTCGTATGTTCTTGATCTTGGAACGTCAGAAATATTGCTTAGCTCTCCTGCAGTTGAAGTTCCCCTCGATAATAATGCAGTCCAAACCTTTACTTCATATAAATTTAAGTCGAAAATCTTTCTTAATCTGCTCAAAAATTCTTCTTTTACAATCATATTAGTTATTATTTACCTCTCTTTTTAAATATTGTTATATTAAAGGAGTAAACTTATTGGATTACCGCCCAGTGATTATTTTAGAGGGTAATTGCAATAACTCCTTTTTTATCTTTAACTTTAAAGGCTATTTTCTTTTTAAATGTTTCTTTGCTTCCAGTTTCAATCAAAAGTTCTTTGGAGTTTGTCTTTTCAGCGACGTATTTTTTATTTTTTTCAAGAATCTTTTTTAAATCGTCATCAACAATTAAAATTGTTTTTACTTTATTTTCTGGCTTTAATCCAAGCTCTTTTCTGAATGCCTGGATGCTTCTAATCACGTTTCTGGCATATCCTTCAGCCTCAAGTTCAGGAGTCATTTTGGTGTCAAGTTCAACTTTCCAATTTTCAGCTCCAGTTTTTTTATCCCATTCAATTTTCTTAACATTTAATTGGGTTTTAAGAATTTCTTCTATGTCTTTATCCAACTTAATGTAGTATATTGCCTTTGCTTTTGCCAGTGGCCACTTTAATCCAATCTGTGCTTTATCTCTTTCAGCCAAACCTTTTTCTGTCAAAAGATTTAATCCATGAAATTGAGCATCTATTTTTTCATTTATTTTTTTCTTGTCTGCTTTCGGCCACTCGCTCAAATGAACTGAATCTTTTGAGAAACTCTGATAAATCTGCTCTGAGATATATGGTGCAAAAGGCGCAAGCAGCAATGAAACTTTTTTCAATACCTCTTCAATTATCTGCTTATTATCTTCCCTGTCCCTTGTCATCTGGATATATCGTCTTGAAAAGTCCTTAACTACAAAATCTGCAATTTTCTGGAATGGCTCGCTGAGATTGTATTTTTCAAGCTCAGTTGTTACTTCCATAATCAAACTGTTTAATCTGCTTAATATCCATTTGTCCTCGGTTTCTTCTTTCAGCTTTTTATCTTTTAACTGCTGGTAATATTTATGGGAATTATATAGAACAGTTAAAAATGGAAGAATTGACTCTTTCATTAGTTCATATGAAAATCTCTTTGAGTTTCCGACATCTGTTGTGCAGAACTGCAGTCTTACTGCATCAACTCCTGCTTTTTCAATTATCTCTGATGGTTTGATTATGTTGCCCTTGCTTTTTGACATCTTTTCTCCTTTTTCATCAACAACATGCCCCATGCAGATTACATTCTTGTAAGCTGGCTTGTTAAAAAGTAGAGCTGCAAGCACATGGAGAGTATAAAACCATCCTCTGGTTTGGTCAACTGCTTCAGCAATAAAATCATATGGAAATCTTTTTTCAAATTCTTCCTTGTTTTCAAAAGGATAATGGAATTGTGCAAATGAAGCGCTCCCGGAATCATACCAGCAGTCAATTACATCTGCGACTCTGTTCATTTCTTTTCCGCATTTGCATTTTATTTTTATATTGTCAATCCATGGCTTGTGCAAATCTACGTTTCCTTTTGGAAGCTTGATTGCTTTTTCTTTAAGTTCTTTGATGCTTCCAATCACCATTTCCTCTCCGCATTCACATTTCCAAATTGGTAAAGGCGTACCCCAAAACTTGAATCTTGACAATGCCCAGTCCTTTGCCCCTTCAAGCCATTTTCCAAATCTTCCTTCTTTAATATGCTCTGGAATCCAGTTTATTTTTTCATTTAATTTCAAAAGCTTGTCTCTAATCTCGCTTACCTTAATAAACCATGAATTTATTGCATAATACAGCAACGGAGAATCACATCTCCAGCAAAATGGATAAGTATGAGCTACTTTTTCTGTTCTCAATAATAAATGTCTTTTTTTCAAGTCACCGATAATGTCTTTTTCAGTGTCTTTGACAAATCTTCCTCTTAAAAATTCTGGAGCTATGTCCAGGAACTTTCCATCCTGCCCGACAGTGTGCACAGCAGGCAATCCTAATTTTATTCCAACATTGTAATCATCTTCTCCATACATTACTGCAGTATGAACAACTCCTGTTCCGTCCTCAATAGAAACAAAATCTGCAGGAATTATCTTGTGAGAATTTTTATTCTGGGTTTCTTTTATGTCATACAAAGGTTCATATCTTAATCCAACTAGTTTGCTTCCTTTCATTTCCTCAATGATTTTGTAATCACCTTTAAGGACATTTAATCTTTCTTTTCCTAATATTAACTTATCCCCGTCTTGAAGTTGAACTTTTACATAATCAATTTTGCTTCCAACAGCAAGAGCAACATTCCCAGGAAGAGTCCAGGGGGTTGTAGTCCAGGCTAATATATACTCACCCTTTTTATCTTTTAGTTTAAATGCAATGTAAACAGATTCTTCTTTGATATCTTTGTAACCAAGAGCAACTTCATGGCTTGACAGGGGAGTTCCGCACCTTGGGCAGAATGGAACAACCTTATATCCCTCATAAAGCATTTTTTTGTTATATAATTCCTTAAGGCTCCACCAGACACTTTCAATATAATTATTCTCAAGAGTTATGTATGGATTTTTTAAATCAATCCAGTAAGCTAATTCTTCAGTAGATTTGTTCCAGTCTTCTATATTAGAGAAAACACTGGTTCTGCATTCATTGATAAATTTTTCAACCCCGTATTTTAGAATAGCTTTTTTATCTGCTAATCCCAATTTCTTTTCAATCTGGACTTCAACAGGAAGCCCATGGCAGTCCCATCCGCCTTTTCTTGGAACACTAAAACCATTCATATATTTGAACTTGCAGATAATATCTTTGAATGTTCTTGATTCAAGATGATGAAGTGCAGGGGGGGCATTTGCAGTAGGCGGACCTTCTAAGAAAGAAAATAATGGTTTTTTAGGATTATCTTGTATTGCCTTATCTATTTCTTTCCTGTATTTTTTCCATACCTTTTTTGCATCTTCTTCTATTTTTTTGAAGTCATACATATTCTTGTTTGGGGAATTTTGTTTTTAAGGTTTACTTAAGCCAGCATTCCCACCTATATTCTTGAAAAACCCTGGCAAGTCTCTCAGCCCTCCTTTTATTTGTTCTAATCAGATGTTCAAAGTAATCATAGCACGCTTGATTAATGTTTGTCTCTGGAATATCCTTACTCCTTAATTTATCAGCATACTCTTTTGCTTGATTGAATCTTCCATTCTCCAGTAATTTCAGCAGCTTTTCAAGTTTCTCTTCCTTTTCAACAGCAGGTGTTATAGTTTGTAAACTCATGTTAATGTCCTGCAAACCCAAAGAGTTTGCAAATTAGATAATAATAGCTATAATAGAAATAATCCTTCCACCAATAATCTGGTTGTTTATAGCCATGTTTTATATAAAATTCTGCTCTATTTAAAATATTCTAAAACTTCACTTTCCATGAAATGAAGTTTTCCAGGAATAATTATGCAATAGGGATGCTTGACATCTTTTATTTCTCTGAACTCTTCAATGAATCTGTAGAAAATTTTTCTATATCTTGTTCCAAGTGCCTGGCAAACTATCAGGCTTTTTGGTTTTATATTATGTTTTTCACATGCAATTTCAAATTGTTTGAATGCATCCTGAAACTCTAATCCTGGGTCAATAAGAATTAAGGAGTGTGCCTTGATAGACATATTCTCCTTGACAATCTCCATAAAGCTGTCTGGTTCATACCCTTTTTTCCATGCTGGCATGCTTGTGATTTTCCCAAACTTGTATAATTGCAATCCAGTTTCAGCCACTGCATCTAATATTGAAGCATTGTAAATTACCTTGTATTTAATCCCCATTCTTTTTGCTTCTTGAATCATTGCAATATGAGTAGTAGCTGTTAATGGGCTTCCATAAACAAGCAATGCAACATCCATTTTTTCTGCCTCATCAACCATTGACAATCCCTCAACCATTTCCCTATCTGCTGGAATTATTTTTTTGTCAATAAACTGTGCGAGTTCACCAAGAGAATACGGAAAGTCAACAGTGTAGTTCTCCAAATATATCCTCTTGCACTTTCTTGTGCATTCTAATCCAAATGTGGAAATTCCATCAACATTCAATCCCAAGCCTATAATGTATAACATAGTTTTTTATTGCAAAATGAATTTATATTCTTATTGATTTAATCCTAAATCCCGTCTCAATGTATATGGAGCATTTAAAACCTCTAGAACTCTTGCCAGTTTCTTTTTTCTAAAAAAATGCTTTTCTTTTAATGTGTGAGATATTTCTTGTCTTTCAAGTCCAGCTTGTCTCGCTAATCTTGACTGGCTTCCTTTTTCATTGCCTATGCTTGCCCTTATAAAATCACTCAATATTTTCAGTTTTATTCTTCTTTTGTCTTTCCTCTCTCTTATATAATACACTGGTGTCCTTCTATCATGATTTTCTTGAGTAGCATATTTCCAGGCTGTTCGTGCAGGAATCCCAAAATATTCAGCAACCATACTGCAGTTTGGAACTCTGTCATGCATGACTTTAATTGCAAGCATTGCCTGTTCGTCTACGTGATATACCATGAAAATCTACCCTATCTTCCCTATATAAAATTAACTGAGGCTTCTAGAAGCAACAATTGCAATAAAAAAGAACGAGAACAATAAAACATCATTTCCAAGGATTAATGCAGCAAATCCGCAGATTAATGAAATAAGTGTGATTATCTTAAACCATAATATCCCTTTCTTTTTCTCTTCTTTTGTTATCCTTGCCAGGAAATTTCCAATAGGTATCCCAATCAAAAGCAGGATAATTCCTATGCTTACTTTTACTATCTCTTGCATCATTTGGATTTCCTCTTGGAAAGACAAATGCAATCAAGGTTTAATTCTTTTATCATCATAATATTTAATACCCGGCATTTTTATACTTTCGTCTTGTAAAAAAGGTTTATATATGGCTATTTTACCTTAATCTCTATGAAAACTTTAGATAGAATAGCTGAAATGCAGGCAAGATTAGATAGAGATTTATTTAATTTTGACTATTCAAAAGTCCCTGTAAAATATCATGCAAATTCTACTGCAGATGCAAAATTAGTTCTGTATAAAGGAGCTCCAAGAGGGCATGAAAAAACAGGCTTTTTTTCAAAAACTCTGCAAAAAAGAAGATTTAAACACCTTATTAGGGTAAAACAAATAATTGAGTCAGGAGATATAGATGCAATTCATAAGATGATAGATAGACATACTGATTATTATTTTGCTATACCCTTTTTATCTGCAACTTTTAATCCAGAAGAAGCACAGGTTTTTGCACCTACTGATCCACTGAGATTAAAAATCATGGCTGAAAAAGGTGAGCAAGAAACAACAATTTATAGATTAAGAGTATGCGCAGACAGGTGCATACTAGATGTAGATGATATTGGAGGGACAGGATTATCAAGAGAATTATTGATTTTTGGATTAATTTTTCCAGAAGAAATTACTGCTGTGAAAATAAATAATAGCCATGAACATAGTGAATTAAAAGGATCTTATCTTGGATGCCCTGTTAGCAGATATCATCCAGAAAGAGATTCTAGAAATACTCAAATCAAAGATCCTAAAAATTGGCTAGAATTTTATCCTGTACAATAATATTTAAGAATGCGTCTTTTTATATTTTTATTATGTATAAGAGCTATCTTATTATTGCATCCAAGAAAGACAAGGCAGGAATAAATATCACAACTGCATTAAGCCAGTATGGG
>Ga0315273_10002148_pt1 | contig 23038 bp, 31 predicted proteins | sample YL17G02_0_MG_FD_205753 | JGI IMG/M metagenome (GOLD analysis project Ga0315273, IMG submission 205753) | Sediment microbial communities from Yellowstone Lake, YNP, Wyoming, USA - YL17G02_0 | ecosystem: Environmental > Aquatic > Freshwater > Lake > Sediment | place: USA: Wyoming | collected...
GCCTTCCGATGATCAAGGAGGAGCGGAAAGTCCGAGACAACCCCTATCTATGCTTCGGACGGTATCGTTCCGACTCCCCGACGTGCGAAAGATGCATCAAAGCGTGGGCGTGCGCGATTGTGCAGGGCAATCCCCATTTACCTAGGGAGATCCATGTTTCGGTGACGATAAAGAGGCGAAGATATGGTAGGCCATCACAAAAATTGTAGGATTTGCCATAAAGTATTAAAATGCTTGAGATGTGGGCATGAATGGATCCCGAGAACCCAGAGGAAACCAGCCACTTGCCCGAACCCCAAATGCAAAAGCCCATACTGGGATCGGCCATATACTAAGCCGGGATTCCCCAGGCCGAAGGGACAATATGATTGGATTTCACGGACAATTCCAACGAGAGATTGCGCAAAGTGCTTGAATTGTGGAGAGCTTTTGAATATTAAGGCATCGCGTCGTCCCACATATTGTTCCGATGAATGCAAAAAGGCGAGAAATGAAGCAATAGAAGAGGCGGAATTGCTCTCTTTACAAAAAGAGTTCGCACCGGTATTGGAAGGATGCAAGGAACTCCAAAGGACTTCGCATAAAAGTGGTTGAGATGAAACCGAGAAAACGCCGAGAATTGGATATAATGCCTAAATCATTCTACGAATGACGTATTGATTCTCAAAAATCCCTGAAGTCACTTTTAAAGCTCCGGCCTTTAAAGTGACTATTTCTTTACCCAATTCCTAGCAATATCTCCTGGATTAATCATTCCTTTTTCTATTTCGTGAGGACAATATCCATACTTGTCTTTGGCATGATTGCAGTTAGCACATAATACTTGAAAAATTGAGGGGAAATCGTGCTTGATCGTCCATGCATAAGTCGCTCCGCCAGCCGCAATCTTTTCTTGAAGGCGATGTCGTGCCCCATCTCCCGAATTTGACTGGGAGTCAACGGAGGGGCGAAGTTGGGTCTTCGCTTTCCAGTCACAGATAGTAATAGATCATAGAAGCTAATAAAGGCACTGAATGAATGCACATTTTCCTCTTTTTGCCTACTTCTCGCCCCCATAACTATATCCATAACTATATATAGGCATAATGACATAGAGGTATTGGAGACAGGCGGGGGATAAACCGCCGAGCTCCTGGACGTGAGAAAAATGGCAAAGTGCGTGAAGTGCGGGCATGAGACGGATGAGGAGGGGACGGTCTGCACATTCTGTGCGGAGGAGTCATCTATGCACCGCCAACGCAGCCGACCGAAGCGTAGGACCGCATGGGACGACCAGGATGATGTGGGGGACTGAGCATGAGTGCAAACGACGAGGCGACGGTCCGGCTGGATGGCGGGGACACGATCACGGGACAGTGGTGGGAGATCGCCGAGGAACTCGTGAGGCGGGGCATCATACCGAGCGTGGATACTCCGCTGGAGATTGGCGTGGCGGTCTCGGATGGCAGACGCGTGCTGAGGGCGGTGCTCATCGACGGAACACAGATAATCGCAGATATTATCGGGACCGGCCCCGGCTCCCGTCTCAGTTGCACCCGCTGCTCGCACGAGTGGAGGCAGCGCGGAGATGATCCGCCCGAGAGATGCCCTGGATGCAACTCGCCCTACTGGGACCGGCCATATACTAAGCCGGGATTCCCCAGGCCAAAGGGGTGAGCATGAAGTATTACCTAGAGGTAGGGGTCACAGACCATGAAGGAGATGAGGATGGGGTTTCTAACTGATTCTCTTCAACTCGTGCTCGATTGTTTCTATTTCCTTAACCTCTTGGTCTATCCGGTCGGGGTCAGAAACGATTCCATCCCTAACCAATCGGGGTTTTCGTGCGCACGTTGGGCAGAAAAGCTTAACTTCGTTGTTCTCGAAAACGTCCTCCCGTTGTTCAAAGGGGAGGACCTTCCCGCAACTCTCACAACTGAAGAAGATCCCCGTTTTAAGGTCCCTCTCCTCTTTCTTTCGGCATCGGTAACACACCCCCCCGCTGCAATGCCCCTCATTATCAATGGGTTGGTGCATCCTTCCGCAATTTTGGCAGGGTTCGCTCCTCAGTCTATGCCCACGGGAACGCTGACGTGCCGGCATTATTGACCCCCCTTCAGATTGCACTTGAAACATAAGGGGTTTTTGCCGATCTTGCATCCTTTACACTTTTCCGGGACCTTCGGGAGAGCTCTAGCGGTTATCACTCCCTCGTTATCGAACATGACCCCTAGGTTCTTCAGGGTGAATAGGTCGAAATTGTCCAATTCAATCACCCTCATAGATTGGTCTTGAACTCTCTCCCCAAATATCAGAATACTTTTCTAGGAGATGCTTCTTTATGCGTTCGACCGTTTCCAGGTCGTCGTCAGAGATGAAACACCTTCCGGCATTGGTGTACAGGTTGTATTCCCAACTTGATAGTTGCTGGTAAAGGTATTTCATATCGTCCTTTACCTTCCCACCCTTCAAGTTTTGAGGATTCTGGATAACGATCTCGGTCTTGTCGTGGTCATAATTCACGGCAAAAGCGAGTTGATTAGCTAGATACAACCGATGGACCAAGCAATCAATTTGATTCTCCAGTTCTTCTTCGCAACTAAGGTCCAAATCTCGAAATTCTGATCGCTTTTCCCATGAATAGAACGCAAGAGCAAAATCCGTTCTTCTCACCCTCGCTCTAAATCTGATCTCCGCAGCAAGGTCCTTAGCTTCGTCCGTGCTAAATCCAATTACACTCATTCTTAACACCTCATTGTCTGAGTTAGTAGGTCGATTCTCAGATACGCGATTGCCGATTAGTAGGTCGATTCTGAGATACGCGATTGCCGATCTTGCTCCTTCTTTCCATTCGCTCCTCTCTCCTCGGTTCATCAATTCCCGTTCTGCTCTCTGTTCTTGGTTCATCAATTCCCGTTCTGCTTTGTCTAACCACTTCAATATTTTCTCCGCTTCCTTACTGTTCATTTTTTTCTCCTTCGGGGTTTTCTCCCCTAATACCTCTATATACTCCTAGGTATATATACTTACCGTTATAGGTGTTAATACACCCTTAACACCGTTTAGGTAAAGTATATATACCTACGAGAGTATAGACTACCTAGGGAAAAAGCGGACCGGGGGATAAACCGGTGAGCTCCCTAGGAGAATAGAAAATGCAAAAGGAAAACACTGGTAAGGAATCGGACGGGCTAGATGCGTTCGACCTATTCACCTTGAAGAATCTCGGCGTAGTGATCGACAACGAAGGCGTACTTATCACTCGGATTAAGGTCGATAAGGAGAGGGGACGAAGACTAGAGAACGAGATCTATTTTGAGCAGTTCAACCAGTGAACGGTGTTAAGAATGAAGTACGAAGTAGAAACGATGAGAGGTAAAAAAACGATTCAGACCGAAGAGGAATACAACCAATTCGTTAAAGACTGGCAAGTTATCGGTTTGAAGATCTGGACCGGGACCAAATGGAAAAAGGTCCGCCTAGCCCGATCCCTCTATCAATAGAAGAACGAAAAAGGAGAAAAAGGAGGAAACGAACGAATGAGCGAAAGCGAGAAAGAGAGCGGAGAGTACGAGCTCGCAACCTTCAAATTGAAGGGTGCTAGATTGCACTCTTTCGTTAAAGCCGTCGGTGCAATTGCCGACGAGTGCAGGGTAATCGTGAATGAAAAGGGATGGACCACTAAACAGGTGGATCCCGCTCATGTTGCCATGATAAGCGTGGGCATCCCTAAGAAGGATTTTGACGAATGGGATGCACCTTTTGAACATATCGACCTGGACCAGATCGAGATCGGGCTGGACTTGGACGAACTGAACGCATATATCAAGCGGTGCAAGTTCCATGAACCAAAAAAGGGTGAACCGTATTCGGTCTCGATGCTCGAGCTCGTGTTCATGGCGAACGACGTAAGTACCAGAGAGGGAGATCTGAAAAAGACCGAACCCAAAGTTACGAAGATCGTCCTTCGGACCTACAACGGAGAAACGACAATCTCACCGGTCGATACCGAGAGCATGAGCGAACCAAAGGTCCCCAGCCTGAAACTACCGTCAAAAGCGGTCTTCGCAACTGACGAATTGGGGCGGTTCAAGGCGTTTCTGGTGAATGCAAAAGGCATAACCGATTACATCATGCTATCGAACCGCGCAGGGGAGCGCGAATTGATGGCATCATGTGAGAACGACAGAACGAAAGCCAATGCCAAGCTCCAGAGCGGGAACGGCATCATGCGGGAGAGTGCAAAATCTCTCTTCCCGCTCGATTACCTAGGTAATATCGTTTCCGCGCTGCCCAATATGGAGATCGGGCTTGAGATCGGCAACGACTACCCAATGGTATTGACTTGCCCAGGAATCGATGCAACGTATATGCTGGCACCAAGAATCGAGTCGGACTAAACCTTTTCCTATTCCCTTTTCTGCGATGGACAAAGGGATATATACCGATAAGGAGATGACATACTAAGAGGTGATAAAATGGAACGTGCAATAACGAATGAGAACGAAATAAACGACTGGACCGCATTTGAGGAAGGCGTGCTTTTCGATGGTGAGGAGGAGGTCAGAGAATATTTCACCGTTGAGAATATGCAGAAAATGTTCAATGACCCCTCCTATCAGGCGAACCAAGAGGATCTGGACATCATGGCCAATGCGGTCATTCGGCACCGATGGCACATGAAGGATGCCAACCCATGACAGATATAATCAAGATGCCCATATTAAAATGCTTGAGATGTGGGCATGAATGGATCCCGAGAACCCAGAGGAAACCAGCCACTTGCCCGAACCCCAAATGCAAAAGCCCATACTGGGACCGGCCATATACTAAGCTGGGATTCCCTAGGCCGAAGGAGATTGATGACAAATGAAGCATTACGTCACATTGAAGGTGGTCGTGAGGGTTGAGGGCGAGATGAGCGAACGACAAGCTGCCAACTTAGCACTGACATCTATGCGCGATCCGACGAAGGCTGTAAAAGGGGTGGATTATTACATCGAGTTGGTCGGTGTTTCCACTTCAAGTTGGACAAAGTGGGCAGAAGGATGTGAGCATGAAGTATTACCTAGAGGTAGGGGTCACAGACCATGAAGGAGATGAGGATGGGGCATATGTCGAGCTCAAGGACAACTCGCTAGATGCCATTCTGAGCGGATTGGCGGAGATCGGGGCGTTCATCGAGGGAGATCTGCCCCTGCGCGGTTCGCCGTCGGACCTAGCTACTCGGCTACGTTATGGAACGGTGAAGACCGTCCTCACCGATGGCCGTAGGATGACCGCCAAGATCATCGACGACCCAGAGCATACGATAGGGGATTGAAAAAGTTAATGGGGGCTCGTCCCCCGGTTTTCCCCTGTCTAATCGTAGTGCTGGGGGTATCTCCGGCGAAGACCGGACTTCCTTGCGCGGCGCCTACGGTCCGATGGCAGGTTGCGCTTCGCATACATTCCGTGTCCAGATCCGACCTTCTTGTATCCGTGTCCCTTGTGGCTCTTGCGATACGCGCCTCCCTTGCGCCGGTAGTAACTCCCATGAACGGGTGATGGCATTACACATCACCCCCTGGACGTGCTGGGTCCGTCATATCTTCATTGGTCATCTTCATATCCCTCCGACCGTCTGCGCGAAGTACCACAGGATGAGCGTCACCGCCACGATGATCAGGGCGAAGTACCCCACCACGACCCACTTTTTCCATACATAGAGGCCGCCCAGGACCAAGGCGAACACGAACAGGAGCATCACCCACGACACGCCGAACGAGCCGAAGTAGAAGGCCGCGTCCAAGACGTTGAACTTGTCCTTTCCGGTCATGTCCAGCTTGAAGTAGACATCGTAACTCTGCACTTCCCCGATCTCGACGTTGGCGTTGTCGATGGTGATGACGCCGGCCGCCACTGTGAACTCGGTCGGGTCCAGGTTGCGGTTCGCGTTCACGTCCCGGACGACCACATCGCTAGGGTCGATGTACCGCTGCTCGCCATCCTTGAAGTTGAGGCGGACCTGTACTTGGCCGTTGTATTCGTAGGGGAATGAATTGGTCCAGGATGCGTGGCTCATGTAGTAGGATTCGTCCCCGAGCTGCGTCGCCACATAGGAATCGGCATATGCTATCGCCAACCCCTGCCCCTGCGTGGCGTTCGAGTCGTAGAACGTGAACTGGAACGAACGGGCATCACTGGCGTTCAACTCGTCGAAGGCCATCCTTATTCCTGCGGCCGTGACATCGTAGTGCGTCCCCATGGTCAGGTACAGGTCATTGTCGAGATCGTAGACGCGCACGCTGCTGGTGTCGATGCTGCGTCCATCCGGGAAGCCGATGAACCAGTCGATGCTGCTCATGTTCTGCGTCAGGGAGTTGTTGAGCTGGAGCGTGACCAAATATTTCTTTTGCAAGGTATAGTAACTAAAATAGAATAGCGTTTCCAGTCTCCACTTCGTTTCGCGGTGATACGCGACGTTGGAACTGGAATTAAGAACAAGATTCTCCCCATCCATGTCGATGATCGCACTACTAGTTCCATTGAGGAAGGCCGTTCCGGTGCTATAATTCAGCCACCAACCCCCACTTCCCATCAAGAAGAGTTGGTCCTTGATGACGGTGCTGGTCGAGCCAGTGACGTTGGGAACTAGGGTATCCAAATGAGAATGCGTCCCGTTCCCCGCATCCAGCATCGTCGCCGTTACTATGCTCCACGGATGGATGTATAGTACCGGCTCGGTCGGGACGAAGGGTAACTGCTGCGCGATGAACACTGTATCCGGGGTGACGATGGTAGTGATGATCTGTTGGAGTGCCTTCACTCCCGCCACGTCCGAGATGACGCGGGAGATAGTGTCACCTTGGACCATCAGGAACTCCGCGTCCGTCACGGTGATGACGAAGGACTCTGAACTCCCGGCGGTATGGTCATCATAGAAAGTGATAATGAAGGTGTAATTCCCGCCCCTCAGGAACCGTTCCACCGGCTCCATCGGCGCAGCGTAATAGGTCAGCGGCACGCCAGTGTGGTTATAGTAGATCCTGACCTTGGTGAAGTCCTCCTTCTGGTTGAAGACCTTCACCGAATAGACGTTGATCGGGATGGAGACGTAATTCTGCTCGCCTGTGGTCATGAACGTCTGAGTGGTGATCATGTTCCCGAAGTAATCCAGCACCGTGACCGTCCAGTTCTCGCCATAAGCGAGGTATTCCGTGTCCGCTACGACATCATAGCCAATGCTGGTGTTGTAGACCGTTCCCAAGGAATACCTGAGATGGAAGGTCTCAAAGGGCACCCCTTCTCCCGTCGATGATACCCAGATGGCAAAATGCACTTGGCATATCCTAGTGACCGGGACGGCGAAATAGACTCGGTATGTGACTCCCTCGACGACATAAGCGAGGTTGAGATATGGCGGTGCCTCAGTGACCGAACTGCACCAAGGGGTTGAAAAGAGATAATCCCAAGTGCTCTCTCCCAGAATGCTCACATTATGAACATCGGTCCAGGTATCGAACTCGATGAGATACAGATCATGGGTCGCATTCAGTTCAGCAATGATTGGGAACAATTCCGTGGTATGGATGGTTCCGCTGTGCATCGTATAATTGAGTACGGTCGAATTCGTGAACAGAGGTGTCCACACATAGATGACCGTCCCCATCGTCAATCCATAGAAAGCGTTCCCCGGCGTTGGGAAATTCGAGGCAGCATAGGCGTGGCCTCTTATCGGTACGGGTGTAGATTGAATCCAATTCGCACCAACGGAGATCGGCGCAACCAGTCCTGAGAAAGTGATTGATAAAAGGGATGTACAAGAATAGAATGCTTGAATCCCAATGGATGTGACGCCACTAGGAATGGTGATAGAGGTTAGGGCGATACAGTTGTAGAACTCATAATTTCCAATAGAAGATATAATAGGGAGGGTCAGAGACGGTAAGTGAGTACATTGTGCGAACACCCCATCTCCGAGAGTCATAGCACTGTTCGGAAAATTGATCGTGGTTAAGGCGGTGCAATATGCGAACGCATAATTTCCGATTGAGGCGACGTTATTCGGTATGGTCACAGAAGTCAAAGCGGAACATTGGTAGAACGCCTCTGTGCCAATGGTCGTAACGCCTGTTCCTATATTCACGGAGGTCATGCCAGAACAACCATCGAATGCGTAAATTCCGATTGTAGTGACGCTGTTAGGTATCGTAACAGAGGTCAGAGCACTGCAATCTCTGAACGCATTGCCACCAATTATAGTAACCCCGCTGCCTATGGTCACGGAGGTCAGTAAGGTGCAATAGTAGAAGGCAGCCGTCCCGATGCTCGTGACGCTGTTGGGGATGGTCACGGAGGTCAGGGAGGTGCAGGATTGGAACGCACCGCCCCCGATGGAGGTGACGCCGCTTCCGATGCTCACGGAGGTCAGGGAGGCGCAACCGTAGAACACAGAGGACCCGATGCTCGTTATCGTGCTGGGCATTGAAAGGACTTTTGTTATCTTTCTGCCTTCCGTATCTGCAAAACAACTCGCAGCAAAAGTGAGAAGGTCTATCGTCCCACTGAGATGCGCGGGAATGTTCACTTCCGTGCTAGCTGTCCCGACTCTTACTACCCTAGTTAAGATTGCTTTGGTGGCATCCGATGTATCAACAAAGTGCCACTCCCATCCTCCGTCATCGAGATGAGCATCAGCAGCTCTCACGGTCTGCGCCTGGGACAGCATCACCGCCAAAGGCATCAGCATCATCAGCGTCAGCAGGACCGCAGACCAGCGCCTCATCTACATCACCACGATCCTCAGCCCCCCAGCAACGCCCCTATTGCGACGTAGAGCACTATGCCGACTCCAGCCGCGATCAGCAGGAAGTAGAGCGGAGAACCGCCTAAGCGTGCGAAACTGGGGCGGGTGATGAGGATGCCGCCGATGACGCAGGCGTAGGCGATGAGGAAGGTCAATTGGATGGCAGCGGTGGCGCCCGTGGCATTCTGTTCGGCGTATGCCCCGATGGTCTCGGAGATCGGCATGGCGGTGAGACCTACGGTGATCAGCACCACGCCGACGAGCAGCCACGCTGTTTTCCTCATCCCTTCGCCCCCTGCGGCCTATTCTCCAGCCAGAGCCTCAGCTCCTCCAGTCCGTTCAGCCGCACGCTCCCATCCTTGAGGACCTCCACGCCATCCCCTCAGAACGTTTTGAGTGCACTGAGCCTCGGGGGGTCGGTCACCCCGACGATGATCATCGGCGCATATGCGGCGTCGGTGATCGCCATCCTGACTGGATTCGATGCTGACATACCCGTTACGGTGAGAGTAAGTGAAGGAGCCTCCCAACTTCCAACGGTCAAAGTGACCTTCGCAACCGCTGTTGCAGCAGTATATTCAACATTAGCGGCATCCTTGCCCTTTGCGAAGACAGACACGTAGAGCTCGAACTTATCAAGGTCTTGCCCTTCAAGATTGCCTGCTATCGTGTATCCAGCTCTTCGGAGGTACCTGAAGTCCTTCGCTCCATCTATCTTCATGTCTATCGTCTTAGTAGAGCCGATCACAAGCTTACCCTCGAACTGCACCTGCGTGTCAGCGATGTTTGTAGATGTCAGCGCAATATCGGTCGTGTACCGCTTAGATAACCCAGTGAATATCACGATATTCTGGGTCAGCGTCACAATATCAGTTGCCGCTAACTTGATCGCCGCACTGCCCCATACCATGTAGTGGGCCATCCTGTTTATCGGGCCAGGAATGGTCTGCGTAAAGTCCATCGGCTTTAACTGAGATGCCCTTACGCCCTGTCCAAAGGACATCAACATTTGTTCCGCGAATGTTGGGTTCCCGAACTCTACTGTCGCTTGCTGGCCCTCTTCGGTATCCATGTTTTGGACATAGACCGTTATATTTCCAGTCACGGCGTCAGCTCTTGCGTTGATACTTGGTAGCAACACCATCACTGCGCCGACCAGCAACAGTGCTACAATCCCCAAGACTACCATCTTTCCTTTGTACATCTTTTCACCTCACATTACCATGACCGTTGATGTGGCGCTGTCCATCAATGCCCACTTTGAGTTGTCATCCCAACGGTACAATTGGACTTGCACGCTGTAGAGCCCGGTCTGGGAAACCGCGAACGGCTTGTCCGCATTCTTGTCCTCATATTGAGTGCTCCATGCGGGCACATTCTTCTCCCATTCGACCGAACCCCCGGCCGAATATCCAGCGGCCGGATTCGTGACGGTGAAGACCAGTTTCGTCCTCACGTTCTCCGTCCCGATGATATGCTGAGGACCGTTCAGCCACTCCCAGAATCCCATGGTCTGAGGCTTCTCCGTTGTGTAGGCCGCTTGGACGCTCTCTATCTCCACGGCCACGCGGCCGAGCGCCTGGTCGGTGTACTTGACCCTGCATCCCACGTCGATGCGTCCGATGATCTTGTCTGGGTCCTGTTCGCCGTACCAACCCCTGTCGGCCGCGACATAGTAGAGCAACACAACCGCTAGGATGATGATTATCACCACGACGATGACGCCGACCACCAGGAACTTGCCCGACTTGTCCTTTCTGAACTTGCGTCTCATTGCATTCCTCCGAAGTACCCGTAGATGACCAATGCTCCGACCAAGGTCACGGCCGCCCCACCGACGACGCGCACCCAGTTCCCTCCCGGAAGCTTGATCCAAGCGACCAAGATGAGGACCCCGATGACCATGACGATGCCTCCGACCGTGAGCTGGACCAGCGCATCTAGTATACTCTGCGTCATGCCCTGCGCTCCTTGGAACCATTCCCACGGCCAGAAGCCACCCATCCTAGATCACCTTGGCCCAGAGCAGGAAGGCCACGAGGAGGGCGACCGCCCCAATGAGCACGACCCACATCCTCGGTGCTGGAATGAACTGTGGCCTGAGAACCAGGACCAGTCCTATGATTACGAGGACGGTCACTATGAGCATCTCTTGGAATCTCTCAGGGTCGAACAACGCCAACAGACCGGCCACCATGACGAAACCCAGGACGCCCCCGAAGATGGTCGCCACTACGAACACCCCCACGGTCAAGAGCACCAGCACCAAGACTATCATCACTATCGGGTTCTTGGCCATCCCGAGACTTGGCATCACCAGATTATGCACCCCCGCTTATCAACGATATTCCTGATGGCGCCAACACGCCCAGCAACACCAGGTTGTAGGCGGCGTGCGCCCCGATAGTGAACCCTAGACCAAGCTTCTCCTTCCCGAACAACTTGAGGTTGTAGAGGAACATCATCACGCAACCGAAGACGAAGGCGACGAAGAGTGCCGTCAGATCGCCCTGATAGACGCCCGTGTGGAATGCGGCGAAGGTGAGTTGCGGAATGAGCAACGCCACCCATCTCAGGTCCTTTCGGAACTTCGATTCCAGGTAACTTGGTAAGATGAATCGGAATGCCAGCTCCTCGGAGGGTGCCACGAAGAGCATCTGAGTTATGAGCGTGCCTCCGAGCATCCTCTCGGTCACTGTTCCGAACTGCACATCGAGCCCGAACCCGAAGAAGAACAGAACGAAGGCCCAGGCCGCGAAGAACCCTAGGAGCACTTTCATGCTCATATCGAATATCTTGAGATCCTGGACCACGCGCTGGTTCAGTCCGGTATAGACCAGCAGCAGAACGGGTATCAGGATGTAGAGTTGAGCGACCTCGCGGCTGAACCCCTCTCCCTTGAAGTTGACGTAACAGTAAAGCTGAACTATGCCCAGCACCGCCAAGAACCCCACGGTCCTTATCGGCAGCGTCGTGTCTAGCCGCCTGAGCTGGAACCGCTCCGTCCTTACCTGGGTCGCCATTCATTGTCTCCCTCGATGCCTTTCGGTCGGAGGTAGAAAAAGGGAAATGGTTTCGCGGTTTCTCCCCGTCAGCACATCTAGGTGTTGATGTCGTCCGCCAGGAATATGATGCTCCAAGCCTCACCAGCGATGGATAGGGACATGGTGATCATGTCGTTCTCGTCCATCTCGTGCACGGCGTCGCCGTTGATCGTGATCACGACCGTGGCCCAGGCACTTCCACCGGCCACCACGAGGATACTCATGTCCTCATAGGCGGTGATTCTCCCGGCCTTGGTCCAGAGGGCATTGAAGGTGTCGTCCGCGTTCTGGTCGACGATGTACTCGTCACTTGCACCAGCGATGTCCACCTCCGGCACGCCGCCGATGGCGACATGCGCGATGGCGTCATCCAACAGAACGTCCGCCCTGGATACTGTCCAGTTCAGGGTGAACACTCCGGTGGATGATCCGAAGGCGTTCGAGGTCGTGTTGTATATCATTGCCACCATGATCTCGTGCGCCGCCGAATCGACGGTCACTTCTCCCTCGCTCTCCGTAACGGCTACGTCGAAGGCTGGCTGGTCCGCGACCTGTGCTGGTGCCCCCTCCCCCAATAGAGCTGGAACGCCGGCATAGACGATGAACGCCAAGAGGACGCAGATGACGCCAGCCCATTTGAAAATCTTCGCTGGCTTGCGCCCCATGTCCTTTTTGCCGAAGTACCAGATCCCAAGGAGGACGACGCCAATGAGGAATATTCCCACTACGCCAAATCCTAACGTCAGGTCTGTCATACTTTTGCTGCCTCCGATGTCTGCGCCTCTCGGCGCTTCCTATTAGTGAGTTCTTCTTCACTTATTTATATCAAACGCCAACAAAACAAGGCGTTATCTTATAAAGCTTTGTCATTCACGGTAGAAACGTATATAAAGAAGGATTGAACTTCTTCAACCCGATGACGGCTATGCCAGTGTCCTCTCGGGAAGTGTGGTCCTATGGCGTTCGCAATGTGGACGGCCGCGTTGTCCGATGTCTGCGCCAAATGGACATATCTCCCGTTGAAGGGTCGCTGGCGGTCATCCTCCACCCCGCGATCTCCTCGGGCCTTGACCGCCTTGAGGGGGTCGCTTCTTTATTGAACGTAGAGGTGGGGATGATGCACTCGATCTCGCGGGTACAGGGATGCCAGAAGATGCTGTTCGAGGTATTGGCAGAGGATTTTCATCATTATGACGAGCTCCGCGAACGCATCCTGCGACTGGCGAAGATGCTCCCCAGCAGCTTCCCCCTTCCGGCGCAATCGTTCATCCTGAGATACCACGGTGATGTCCTATGATCAAGAAACTGGTTATTGCGTTGTTGTGCCTCTGCGTCCTGATAATTCCAAGTGCCCCCGTCCAAGCGGAAAGTTCGCCTTGGTCGGTCACCGTCCAACCCATCTTCGCATTCTCGGGCGACAACCTCACCATCAAGATCGTCGGCGTCCCCAATTCCTACGTCTTCTATCGTTTCTCCAATGCGAGCGGTGTCGAATTTTTCGATGGCTCGGCGTTCACCAATGTCAACGGGACGGGGAGCAGTGTCTATGAGTTGCCTTACGACCTGCCGACCGGCGATTATTCCGTCCATCTGATATACAAAGGCGCAGAGGTCGCCAATGCCACCGTATCTGTGGTGATGGAAGAGATAGTCTACCTCCAGCACCGACTCGAAGAGGTCGCGGCCGTCAATGCCAGACTGAGGGAGATGTTCGCCGCATTGCACGAGCGTCAAATGAGGAATGAGGCGACGTTCAACCAGGTCCAGAACATATATTACATCCAGATCGCCGCGTTGTTCCTCGTCGGATTGCTGATCGTGCGCGTCCTCGGGCCTTACGTCCGCTGGCGCATCTCGAACTCGGACGGCAAGAACCAAGGGACCAAGGTGCTACGTTTCTTCAACCGCATGAATCCCGAGGGGGACATGGGTGCCTATGTCGATGGAGTTGAGGAAGCCAGGGAGACCTCGTTGGGCGAGAGGAACGCCAGTGTGGTACCTAAACGATACCTTCTGACCGTGAAAGAGGGCAACCCTCTGGCCTTGGTCAATGAGGTAGAGGATATGCCATTTGATGGACCAGTCCGGCTAGACCCATTGAAGGATGGGGCCGTGGTCTCCAAGGAAGCGGTTTCCAAACCGTTGGAAGAGCCTTCTAAGTCGGTTCCCGATTACCCGCTCCCCATCCCATCCACCACAACGCAACTCGTGGCCGTTAAGCCAATCAAGGTGGCCATGTCGTTGGAGGACGAGGCCGCTCTCCGTTTCAAAGCCGCCATGGAACGCGAGGAGAAGAAAGCGGCTGAAGTGGCGGATCGTGCGAGGCCTTTCATTCCGGGCGAGTTCGTCTGCAAGGAACCGGGATGCAAGTTCCGCACCCTCAAGCCCCGGAAGGCCAGCACGCATAAGGCGAAGCATACCAGGGAGAAGAACCGGGAGAAGCGCGGAATGGAAAACCCGTTAAAAAAGAAGGTGGTCGAATGAGAGGGTTCAAGTTGGTGATCATAATGGTCGGGGCTATCGTGCTGTGGCTGTTGGCCGTGGCCTTTGGTCCGCAGATAGTGAAGCGCGAAGCGGTGGCATGGGATTGGGGGCTGGGGGCGCTGGCTGCGGCCTTCGCCTTCTGGGTGTCGGACCTGTACCTCTACAAGTACACTCACAGGATAATGTGGCCGGGGTTCAGTTCGACCCTACGCTCCGACCGGGCCATCGCCTCACTGGAGGTCACCCTGGTCCCAGAGGGGAAGGACAAGACGACCAAGGTCTATCGGTTCCTCATGTTCGCCCTCGGGGGTTCGCATTACATCCCCAAGAGCGGAGGCGGGGATAAGGGTGTGGCTTTCATCCGGGAGGACCTGTTGATGAAGGACAAACGCGACCCCGTGAACGTCTACGTCCGGTCGATCCCGGACCTCTATCGGAACAACAACATCCTCAAGCGGTTCGAGAAGCCGCTGGAAGCCTTGCCGAAGCCGTTCTTGGAGAAGATGGACGAGTTCGGATGGCTCAAACGCAGCGTCCCTGTCTGGGTCGCTTATGACCCGTTGAAGGAACCGGCCAACCTGAACGATGCGGAGAAGGCCATCTTCGATTACAAGACCGCATACCATGACGCGAACACCAGGGCGAACCGCATGAGCGATATCGTCAACGACTTCGGGGACACATCCACCACCATCGCCAAGACCGCGAAGTTGGCATCCAGGAACATGGGCGAGAAGAAGGAGAAGAAGCGCCCCATACTGGAGCAGGAAGGTGACGAAGATGAGCGGTGAGGGAATGCCTTTTATGATGTCCATGCCACCGCCTACGGCCGAGCACCCGATGGTCCGGCTGGTATCTGTGATCCTAGGAGCTGCCAGAGGGGATGTGACCTTGGACCCCCTCAAGCTCCGTCTCATAACCGATGGCATCTGGGCGGCGGAGGCGGTGGAGAATGAGGAGACGCACGACCGGCTGGTGGTGGCCACGATCCTGCTCTTGGGCGAGATAGCGAAGAAGGCGAACGCAGAGCCAAAACTGACGGAGAAACAACAAGAGGACTTCGACAGACTCAAGAATAATATGGAATCGTGCGCCGTGGTGAGGACGTGCGTCAGCAAGGAGAAGCAGGCCAATGATGGTGACGACCTGCAATTCATGTTCTCCGGTTCGACGGGCAATAAAGAGAACAAGATCGACTTCGACGCTGCGAACTACCAGGCGGGGCTCAAGGAGATGCGGAACAACGGCTACGCCCAGGTCCGTTGCGATAGTCAGGAGCGGTATCTCAAGGCGTATCTGCTTGCGTGCGAGCTCGGGGTGCTGGACGAGGGCGTGAAGATAACCATCTCCGAGAAGAGGCAGACGCTCGAAGATTATCAAAAGGGTCAGGCCAAGTACAAGGAGACGTTGAAGAAATGAGTCAGGGTTCCATGCAGCAGGTGACCGGACCGCCGGAGATGACCGGCCTGATCATAAGGCATTTCCGCGCAGAGGTGGCGCGGTTCTTCGATGACGACAACTGGACCAGGGAAAAACTTTACACTTTGATATGGTCGTCGTTCCCATCGGAGAACGTGGAAGCGGCGCTGGCTGCCGTCGATGATGCCCTAGTGAAGTACGGCGGTTATAACGACCGCGACTTCCGCTTGGACATCATGCAGAAGATCGCCCTGAACCTCTCGGCGCAATTGATGACGCTGGACAACTTCACGCGCACGGGGGCGATGGGCATCTATCCTCAGTACGAGAACCAGGCCGAGGCGTTCTATCTCCGGTCGGATGCTTTCTACATCGAAACGGTCTCTCATCCTGGCAGTTTCGCGTTCATCTCTGGTCCCGTCTGGCACGGGCGCGAGGACATCGTGGGAACGGCCTTGGGCGTGGGGAAGACCGATTCCTCGTTGCTCATGGCGCAGATGTTCATCCGGGCGGGGTTCGAGGTCGTGACCAACATCGAGATCAAGACTCCCTATGAAGGATTGAAGGAGCTCAGGTCGATGAGGCAACTCCTCATCACCGCCCTGGACAACTTCCTGAACCGGGGGAAGTTCACCGTGGCCATCATGGACGAGTTCACCCAGCATATGAGCAAGGAGTATGCTGGCAAGAGGGAATGGGTGGACCTGAAGAAGTGGCTTTACCTATTCAGGAAGTTCGGGATCGTCTTCATCGTCATCTCCCAGCGGGGCATCGAGATCCCGAACGCCATAGCGGGGATGAGCGCCTTGCATATACAGAAGCTCAACAAGTTCACGATGAACGTGGAGCGTGCGGGGCGCTCGTACCTGATCGGGCAGGTGCCTGGTACGGAGGTCGACTTCGAGACCTATGCCAGCGGCTCGTTCATCTTCGACGACGTGAACATCAACGAGATGCACGATATGGTCGCTATGTTGCCCAAGGGCGAATCTCAGCTCGAGGCCATCCTCCGTTTCCTCAAGGCTCCGAACACCACTCTGACCAAGCAGGACCGCATGACCGCATTGAAGGTCATTTGGATTCATGGCCGTGGCGAATGGAAGATAGGAGAGGTGGCCGACCTGGTGGGAGTGGTGAGGCAGACGGCCAGCAAGTGGCTGACCGAGATGGGATTGCGGGGTGCGGAGGAGGAGGAAGCGTGAGTTATTAACTTTCTACCCCAATGTTAATAACGGGTTGTGCGTAGTTATTAACTTTCTACCCCAATGTTAATAACGGGTTGTGCGTAGTTATTAACTTCCAGTTCCATTATTGTTAAGTGCCGCGTGCGGGATTATAGTATGTAAGGGGATGTTAGAAGATTATTTACGTTTGTCAATATCATCATTTAGATTCTGAACGGTTTGGATCTACCCATCCCTTCGGCTTCACTCTTTTTGCATCTATCTTGGTGATGAGCAGGCCGTCCGGGTGCTCGTAGAACCCGACGTAATCGCCATCCTCCACGCCCAGGTATTTGGCGGCTGGGATGACCAAGGTTATATTATGGCCGCCCCGAATGTGGGAGATGCCTATCAGTCGGTCTGATGTCATTTGCGTTCCTCCAGCTAGGTCAGGTATTGACGAACGGCCGTGACTATCAGATCTGATCTAGATTTGAAATGCCCTTCTGCGACCCATCGGTCAATCTCTTCGACCAGTCGCTTGGGAAATCTAACTGGGACATATTCGCTTTTCATCGCTCCCTGGATACTTCGGGGTATGTTCTCTCCTGAGATACTAGTGATATCTATGATTTACACTTTGTTCTAAGTAACTTTTATATACTGCGCAGGTGTTACACTTCAATCAACATGAGCAACACGGTGCCGATCAAGACGCATTTCCTCAATGTCCGATTCGCTCCGGTTGAAATAGATGCTCTTGACCGGGTACGAGAAAAAATCGGAATGACTCGGTCCGATTTCGTTCGTTATGCAGTTCGCCGATACCTCGATGTATTTGAACCCGTGGAGGCTTCGACCGCATGCGTCCCTCCACGACTTTAACAGGGGTTGGAACTTCACCTAGCCAGATAGTCCATAACGGTCTCCCAAATATCAACTTGGATAGTGGGAAACAACGAAACCAGTTCGCCATTCAGAACGGCATCTGGCTGTTCATTGGCGGACTTTGCGTTTGCTTCGGGATCATCGTCCTAACTCTCGTGGGGGCGACCTGATGCGCCTCCTCACTCTGATCTTTCCCCCTTTAAACCGCTTACTCGGCGCGGATGGGTGCCGGGGTTCGCTCTCGCGGGTGCTGAGGCCCACCTCATTGAACCAAGTGAGTCTCTCCTGTACTTCGGAATCCCCCGAAGATCGCCTCGGACCCGCGACATCCATGCCGGAGAGTCATACCCCAGGCGAGCAGCGAGCATCTGTTCGGTCCATGATTGCATCCAAACTTTCCCACCTTAGGCCAGAGGGGACTGGCCGCTCCGGCACTCCATCTCATCCCGACATCTGCTTCGGCAAGCTGGAGCCCGTGTGCCTGATTGAAGGTTTGGCGCTCTGGAGCTGCCCGAGGTGCGGAATGAAGGAGATGAGAACTTGGGAAGGATGAACGTGGCAGAGTTTTCCCCGAACACGGAAGTCATTTCGGGCTCGATCAATGGATTCTGCACGCTCTACGACGAGTATGTGTTCCGGGCGCGGTGCTACCTGCTGCAACGCCTCGACACGAGAGATAGGCATTCCAAGATGTGGTTCTTGCGCCTTTTGACGCATCACCTCGGAGTGAGCAGCAGAACATCGAGCGAGATCTTGGACGATCTCATGCAACAAGGCATTCTGACCGCCGACTACGGATGGTATTCTGTAGGCATAGTAGGAACTACGTGAGTAGGGGGTCGGTAGGGTGTCTTGTAGTGAGTGGAACTTGCCGCTGGGTAGGGAGTGTAGCGGGTTTTTGCGTGTTTTGGATAGGGGGGGGTACTAAACGAAGACACAGAAAAAGCCCCTACAGTCCCTTTACTCCCTACCCAGTGTAGCGAGTGACTCCCTACCTACCTTTCTACTAACTATCTATCTAGGGTATATCCCCCTTTCAGTTTCTTGGAAATCCGAAGCATCGCTTCTCAATCGTTTAGTCAAGTTCTCGGTGGGTGGATCATGGAATCGAACGACATCAAGAAAGGCATCAACGAAAGCATCAGGACGCTGTTTGCAGGCGGCACGGCCGAACAGGACCGCATCATACCTCTATGCACCCCGCAGAGCCTAGCAAGCGGCGTCTACGATGAAAATCGTTGGGTCGAAGACCGCCTCGTGCGCTTCGGGCTGATAGACGGGGACGTTTCGTTCAAGACCTTCTTTCTCGTAGAGAGACTGACCTTTCCCGATCACTTCGACGACAAGCAACGCAAATTGGTCTTGAGGCCGTGGGCCAAGCACGAGGAGATCCCAGACGCCGAATATTTCCCCGTCATCCTGATCAAGTACAATCCGTCCCTCTGCCCCGAGAGCGAACTTCGCGAGAATGAGAAGCGCCTCCGGTTCGTCTACCCCATCCGCGACCGGGAGGGACATTTCACCATACCGGATGAGGACAAGTTCCATGGGGCCCTCGCCCACTGGAATCACCAACCATTCAAATATCTCCTGTCCAAGAGGCTCTACGAGGTGCGGGATAAGCTGACCATCACCCAGGATACCATTTCCAGTTGGCTGACCGGGGACTTCGACGGGCGCGGACTGTTCCAAGAGGTCAGGGGCCAATTCAAGCACTTCGCCGATCTGCCCGAGGAATGGTGTGCGCTCCTAGCGCTCTGGACCATGGGTACGCATGTCCACCAACTCTTCGCCGCCTATCCTTACATCAATCTCTGGGCCGAACACAGTTCGGGTAAGTCCCGGGTCCTCAAGGTGACGGCCGCGCTCGCTCACATGGGCAAGCACGTCGAGGACCCAAGTGCCGCCGCCTCGTTCCGCATGGTGGACCGGATCTCATGTACACTCTGCGTCGATGAGGTGGATAAGTTGGACCCGAAGGACAACCCCGAACTCCTGGGCATCCTGAATACTGGCTACGAGGTCGGGGCCACTGTGCCACGCTATAACGTGGACACGAAGATGCTGGAGGAGTTCAATGCCTTCTCACCTAAAATGTTGGCGTCGAACCGAGCACTCCCAATCTCATTGGAATCTCGGTGTCTCCGCATTCCGATCATGCGTTCCAGTAATTCCGAGTTCGCCCACCGCGAACCGAAGGACCCTAGCAATGCGGCGATATTAGCTGAGTTGCAGGAGGACCTCGCCATGTGGGCCATTGACCAAGGGACGCAGCTCTTTGATATGGACCGTGGAGCGGTCCAACGCAAGTATGAATCAAAATTCATTGGCGTCCCTATCCGTCTCTTCCAGGTAATGACGCCGATCTTGTGCGTCTATGAACTACTCGGGCTGGATGAGGAGATCGGCGCGTACCCGTCCGAGACGGCGAATCTCAAGAAGGTCATCGAGGCACTTGGTCAAGAAAAAAAGTCTGCAAGCATCCCGGAAGTGGATGCGGACATCCTCATCGGTCTGGCCAACGCCATCGAGGACTCAGGTTCGGATACGCTCACGATCCAGAACATCATCTCAGCCATCATTGGATTGGAGCCAGACAAGAAGCATGAGGAATCCAGATACGAAGCATGGAAGGGACAAAAGAAGTTCTTCGGACCGCCAAAGGTCGGAATAATATTGAAAAAGTATGCGGTGCCGAACCGTGCGGTCGACGGACGCAAGCAGTATCTACCTGGCAAGACGCGAGACGAACGCCGAGCATTCATAGGACTTATCATGGAACGGTTCGGTGTGGAACGAAGCGAACTGAACAGAGTACTTTCTTATGTCGATGACGAGGACGGTCTTGATAAGTATTCCAGGGGTGACCAAGATTGAGCGACAACACCCGTTTTTGGTTCTTCCTCGCTGGCGTGGTCATGGTCGGGATCTCTGGCGTGCTCATGTTGGCATGGCTGCTGGGGGTGGTCTGACGCAACATCATTTCATATGTCATCAATGTGGCAAGACAGTGATATCAGATAGCAGAAGGAAATATTGCAGCGATGAATGTAGTATTCTCCATTGGCGGCCTCGGGCGGTCCCAGGATTTCATTATTGTTTCATCTGTCGTCGGTGCGGTAGGTTGACAATCAGCAATACGCGAACGATATACTGTAGTTATGAGTGTCAGGGGTATCAACAAGAAGTGTATTCTCAGGTGCCTCTGTCCAGGTTAGAGAACTCATTACGTTGCAGAGGAGACATCGTACTGAGCGAGGGCGAAACAACGACGATCTACAACACATATACCAACGAATATCGAAGTTATGGCAAGGACATTAAACCGTATTACATCTGCCATGATTTTCCGTGTTCCGTCCAGTTAAAGAGGTTTAGGGAGGAAGATATCCTTCGCAATGAAATCGGGATGGCTTATCATATCTACATTGATAAGCACGGCAAAAACGAATCACATTTTGTAACGATGGTTCAGTTGCATTGTAAAATCTTCGCTTGTCCGATATGCGGCAAACCTGCGAGGATGGACGACAAGGTTTATGGTTATTGTAGCCAGGGATGCAAGAACGTAGGTATGGCATCATTAGTCAGACACTACCAGGAGGTGATCTGACGTACTGCGAACGCTGCAAGCAACCGTGGCACAAAAGCCATGGGATGAAATGCCCGGTCTGCGGGGTCAGGCCGAAGAAGCAGGTACTCGAACGTCGCGTGGCGGACAAGCTCCGCTTCCATTACGGCTCGGGGGTCGGGAGATGAGCGCTGACTATCTGGTTCTCGGCGTCCTCGTGTTCTGCTGGGGCGTGCCGTTCCTGATGCTCGCCACTTATGCCTTCTGCCTATGGATGCGTGGCGAGAATCTTTTCAAGGATGAGGTGATCGAATGAAAAAGAAAGCAAGCAAGAGGCCGTTGCCGGTCGGAGCACTTCTGGTACTGGTCTTGGGCATGAGCATGGTCGCCGCTGGCGCCGGTCTCGTCCTGTCGAACGTGCTCACATGGAACAACACTGTGCCGGAAACCGCGATCACGCTGATGCGCGTGGACGTGAACACCTCGGCCATGGGCGGCGACTATCCGAACCTTCCCGATTCGCCGGTCAAGGGCATGGTCTACGACCTAGGCGTGCGGATCGTCGGCAACCAGGACGCTGGCATGGCGAAGTTGCAGTTCACGGTCACCAAGGGCGGCATCGACCCCAGCAACATCACCGTGGAATGGTGGAACGTGACGGCATGGGAGAACCTGACCTTCACCGATAATGGGGACGGTTCGATAGTCGCCTATTACGGACCGGATGCTGGGTTCGATGTGGTCATGGGTTATGATGTGACCGTGGCCTTCCGGGTCACCATGAACGCGAGCGGGGACTACTCGACGGAGGTAGTGGCGGTCAGCGCGTGAACTGACCAAGGTGTGGGGGTAAGGGGATGACCGAAGAGATGGAGAAACGGTATTTGCCCGTGACCAAGGTCGAGTGGATCATCATCAGAAGAGCCCTGAGACTCGCTGGATTAGAGCATCGTTTGACTTGGGATGAACTGAGGTGCGAAGAATGACCCGCACAATCCGCCAATCCTACTCCCTCGAATCGCCAATCTCCGAACTCTATGTAGTCGCACTGGAGGCATTTAAGGAGTTATCACCTTTCAAGGGCAAAGGGATAATCACCGGAAGGTTCGCGGAAAAGATACAAGTGGCATTTACGGCAGATAATCCGGCCACATTCATCGCTGACCAGTGGGGCGATCAGAAGCTCGAACCGTACAAGGTCTATATTTGGAAGAACGGCTGGTTGGCTGGCGTGATCGGGCCGTCTGGCGGGGTCATCATGCAGAACAATAACCTTGACGAAGAGGCGCGATTGATCGGCGCGATCAAATTGGGGCGGCTTCAATGACCCAACTCACCCTCTACCAACTCAAGGAACGGGGCTTGGAGCCCCTTGAATCCAACGAACCGTGGCCAAAGGCCCCGCCCCGAGATCCCGAGAGCGCCGAAACGCTCCACGAGTGGTGCCAACTCTTCCTGGCCCGGAACGGCCACTATCCCGATGCAAGGATGCAATCGAAGGCTCTCGACGATCACGCTGACTGGCGCGATGCCACGGCATACGCCAAGGCGAAGAAGGCGTTGAGGGACGCAATCCCGATGAGGAGGGACCGATGCTAGTTCACGAGTCCCCGGCCAGTCATCGTACCCCGCCCTGCCCCGGCTGCGGCCAACCGCTCGAAGCGGTCGTCAACTCCAAGGAACTCATCGGCTGGCGTTGCGA
>Ga0315273_10002149_pt1 | contig 23036 bp, 25 predicted proteins | sample YL17G02_0_MG_FD_205753 | JGI IMG/M metagenome (GOLD analysis project Ga0315273, IMG submission 205753) | Sediment microbial communities from Yellowstone Lake, YNP, Wyoming, USA - YL17G02_0 | ecosystem: Environmental > Aquatic > Freshwater > Lake > Sediment | place: USA: Wyoming | collected...
TGTCCTATTGCAGGGGAGTTAATGAAAACAGTTAAAGCTAGAGCAGATAAAGGTATGGAAACCTATGAAACTACTCTAGCTGGTAATCCTGCTTCTACTAAAGAATGGATAGACCATACTATAGAAGAGTTATTAGATGCTGCTAATTACCTTTTGCGGTTGAAGAAGAATCTTTAATCCCTAATAAATATTTTTTATAAGCTTCAAAAGATACAGCCCTATTAGAGTGATACGGAAAAAAGGTTTCTAAATCTCTTAATAGGGCATCAGCTACTGGATTACCTGCCTTATTAGTAGCTTCATTATAGTTTAAATTTTTTATTCCTATCTTACTAAATATAGTTTCTACATACTGTATTCTCTCATCAGCAATCTTCTGTAGCTTACCAGATGTCATACTATCCTGATTTAGTTTAACTAAAGCGTTCTTCATTTGAGGTCTATTAAAAAGATTAGAAAACTTCACAATATCTTCTTCCCCATTTCCTAAATCATTAGAAGCTTTAACCAGCACTCCTAAAGAGTTAGTGATACCCACTCTATGTTCAGGAGTAGTAGTGTCAAAGGCTTTTAAACCTTCCTTCAAAGTAGCTTCTGCTGCTTTAAATACTCCTTTTTGTTCTTTAGGGCTAAATGAATCAAAAGGCTTACCATAAGCAATAGCTTGTGTACTACTATTTAGCAACTGACTATAAGTAGGTTTTTCACTTTCTCCTGTGTAATCAGTAGTAATAGAAGTTAAAGTTCCACTTGTTGTAAAATCTACTTCTGCTGTATTTAAACCCTCAGAGTCAAAAGCTATTTTATCAAAAGGTATCCCTGAATTACTTGCAACATAAACAATAGGGAATGCCTTAGCGATAGTCATCTCCCCTTTACTCTGTATAACACTAACATTCTTTGAAAGCCTACTTGCTAAATCTCTATCCCCTGTGAATAATTTAGTGAATTTATCCGCTTGGTTTCTAAACTTAGCTTCAAAGTAATCTGCGTCAGCAGAAGTAAGACCAGCATCTAGAGCTTCTTTCCTTAACTGCATAGCAGAATCTTCAGTACCTTTAATTACAGATTCGTTAAGCATTTGTTCTTCAACTGTGGTTGCTTTACCTTGGTTGACAGTAGAGGTAAACTCGCCTATTCGGTTTTGTAATACACCTAACTTTTGTTCAGCAAAATTTTCATAGACATGTTTCTCAAATTCAGTTCTTCTAGCCTCTACTCTTCCCCCCTTATCTACATTGTTAAGTTCTCTTATCTTTAGTTGTTGAGTTAAAGCATCACTTCTTAGTTGATTCTTTTGGTTAATTAAGCTTATAGTGTATTGTCTTTCTTGCTCTTTTGCACCAAACTCCATCATAGCATCTTGGTCAAAAGTACCATCAGCTTTTCTAGGGGCAAATCCAGATTGAGCAGCACTATTTATAAACATCTGCTTAGCTTGAGACTGTCTATTCCTTTCTTCTTCAGAATTATACCTAGATGCAGCGTCTATTTGTGCATTAGCATCAGTACCCTTAATAGTTATACCAATGTTTCTAACTTCAGGGGCTAAGTGTGGGTAAGCTGTGACAACAGAAGTTATATACGCACCATCCCTTATATCCCCTTCACTAGGCTTTAATGTACCCTGAACAATAGCTTGTTGAGTCTTAGCCATTTGAGCCGCAACCCCTTTAAGCACTTTATTTTGTTGATAGTCTTTATACTCTGCTGCACCTAACTTAGATAGGGCAGAAACAGCATTGATAGCGGTAGCTAGACCATTGTCTACAGGGTCTCCAGCAACTTGTTTAAATACTTGTTGTGAAGCTTGCGGTGTATCTAGTTGGGTTTGAAATATATTACTCATTAAATTTCCTCTCTTTTTTTCTTCTCTCTTCTAATGTTTCTTCTCCATACTCTTCTTGTGAAGTTTTAGAAAAGAATTTCTTTTTCTTTAATCTATCTCTTATCTCTTCTTTATGAGGGGTGTTCAATAATCTTTTAGCTAAAGTAATAAGAGCATCGTGGTGTATTCTACCTGCTTCAGTAGAAGTATCCACCTTCTTTGCCTTTTGTCTTAGTTCAAAGATAGCTTTAGCAGTTTTATCAAATACTTTACTTTGACTCTTTAGTAAACCATAGTTATTATAAACAGCCATTTCCTTTGTAGTTTTAAAACCAAACATAGTAGTTAAAGCTTCTGACTTAGTCATGCCTTCTACTAAAGGAACTTCTGATTTAGAGTATAAAGTACCAGTATTAAAGGCATGATACCCTCTCATAGTATTAGTCCAGCCAGTAGATATTTTAGACATCTCTACTAAAGCTTCTCTAGTTAAAGGTACTACTAAATCTGGTGTATAAAACACTTGAGAGATAAACATGATAGCGTTATCACTACTATCCCATACTTGAGAAGCCTTAGCTCCTAAAGCACCTGTAGCCCAATCTATGAGTTTTGTATCTTCACTTGTCATAGTAGCAAATACAGAACCAATACCTCTAGGGTCAATAGAATTAGAAATATCTATTATACTTTCACCATCTGCATCTGAAAACAAATAGTTAGTAGCACCATTTTCTAGTAACTGAATAGTCTTCTTATCTTCTACACCTAACTTACCTTTAGCCCATTCAGTGTACATATTAGTACCTGTACCAAAAGCAACTGTAGTAGCTGTCCAGAACTTAGCTTTCTCAGCAACACTTCTTTTCTGTCCTACAGTCATAGCTTGGAAAGACTTCCAGAAGAAGTTCTTAAACCTCATTATAACACCAGAGACTTCATTCTTAGATAGATTACTTTGAAGGGAAGACTTCATATTAAAACTAAGCTTATCAGCTTCTCTTATAATCCAACCAGCAGCTTTCGCATCGTTAATCTTAGGAGTACCATAGAGTTCTTTATACCTTAAATAAGCCACTCTAAACACAGTGTTCTGGTTTAACATCTCACCTGTTTCCATAGCGATAGTTGACTTGTCAATAGCTTTATCAATTAAATCAAATGCCCACCCACTTTTACCTGTTGCAAGTTTTTGTTTAGCCATATCTATATGGGATTGATGAATTGAAATATATCCTGTTTTTTCTTTAAAGGCTATATAGCTTTCAAACTCCTTACCATTGTCAAACCCAAGTAGATTCATTAATGGTTTGTTCTTACTTAAAGCTTTAGGGATACTTTTATCTATATGTCCTAAAGAAGTAAACATAGAACTACCCATTGACTGTAGAGCTTTTACAGGGTCTTGTATAGCAGTAGTAACAAAACCACCAATGCCTTGTGTAAAGAATTGAGAAGCATTTAAGCCAAATTGGGTAGTGTATAGGAAGTTGTTTGCCTTTTGCAAAGCATTAAAGTCAGCAGCATTAGTAACTTTTTTAGCTAGTTTAGATTCTATTAATTCACCTTTGTCATTATAAACAGCAGGTTCAATAGATAGATTATTATGGTCTAAGTATTGTACTAACTTCTCTATATTTCTATCTTTAATTTTAGATAAGGTAGACTTATACCCTAAGCCTCTTTGCATTGCTTGTAAGGTAGTTATTAGTCCTTGATAGTTAGGGTCTGCCTTACCTAAGATATTAGGTGTTAAAGCATCTTCTCCTGCTGTAAATATCATTTCAGGACTAGAGTCCCTATACTCTGGTTTTAATACCTTAAGAGCTTTAGCAGTAGCAGTAAATTGATTAGCTATCCTTTTAGTGTAATCCCCAGCTAGACCATAGTTAATAATAGAACCAATAGATTTCTCTATAGCTTCTTGAGGGTCTAATACTTTAGCATACTTCTCTTGAGGGTTTAGAAGCCTTTCTCCTCTTGAGGCAAACTTTTTCTTTTTATTAGTAGTTAGCCAAGAAGATGCACCTGTATGGTTCTCATCAATGTAAGATGAGTTAGCAGTGTTGTAAGCTAAAGGTATCTCTTTATCACCTCTAACTTCCAAAGCGTGTTTAAGACCAAACATGCCCTCGTCTACAGCCTTAGTCATATTATCTAAATCAACTAAAGCTGTTTGACTTATAATGTCTTCTGCTTCTTCTTGGGTTAACTGTTTACCTTTATTAGAATAGATAAACGTACCATCTTTATTGATACCTTTAACAGGATAGTAAGTAATCCTACCGCCTTCTTCTCCAAGTTCATTCAAGCTTCTATAGGCATTTCTAGCATTCTCTAATTTAGATGTATGGGCTACTAACTCTCTTCTGTTTTCAGAAGTATAGTGAGTTAAAGGGTTTTCGTTAATAGTAGAACCATCGTTTGCTTTAGATGTTTTAGCTTGTTTACTAAACCACTTCCCTTTATAAACAACCCTACCACCAGCTCTATAATTAACTTGGAAAGGGTCTAAAGGGTTAGCTTTAAAGTCACTAGGTTTTACTAATAGATATTTGATTACCTCCTTTGTGTCTTCTACTTGGGTTGTATCTTCTAATTGAATTACTTTATAATCTTTGTATTCTTCTAATAGGTTTGAACTTCTTAATTCTCCTTTATTAAATATCTTCTTATCTGAAGGTGAGTAAACTCTAAAAGAATCAGTAGCTGTTAAGGTAGGTTTTACTATACCATTACCACTGTATTCAAAGTCAGTTAGTCTGATATTAATCTCTTCCATACCCATAGTAGCTTTACGGGCAAACTCATTATAGTTTTCTAAAGCATATTGAGTATCATTAATTTCTCTGTAAGCTTTGTAACTATCCCAAGCTTTATCAGAGTTAACTCCATCTCCAAGCCAATTTTTCTTGCTAAGTCTATTATAATGAGTATCAAACTCATCTCTATTAAACCAAACACCAGTTCTACCTTTCTCATCTGCAACAGCATCTCTACCTATAGCAGCTATGTCATTAACGATACCTAAGTCTTCTTTAGATACTTGTTTAACATATCTTGTAAGTAATGGGTTTATTATTTGGTTTCTTATAACATCTCTTGCGTTACCTGCAATACCTATATCTTCTAATAGATGGTCAGGTAAGAACTCTGCTGGTTCTGTTATAAACCTAGTTAATTCATTCTTAGCTAGGATACTTGTAGAACCAAAGTCTATAGGTGAAGTGAATCCAGTTTCAGTCACTACTTTCTTGTGTACAGGGTAATACATACCTGTATCTGTTTTAACTATCTCTACTTCTAAACCTTCAGTTTGATTCTTAGCTATCTGTTCTGATTTATAACCCAAGCCTTTACCTTTAGTACCTAGATAAATATTAGCTGTATGAACTCCATTCTCTTGAGTTATTCTTATATCAGCAACACTATGCTCTGGGTATAAACCTATTATCTCTTCTTTAGTTTTGTTTATAGCAGAAGTTAATTCATCTCCTTGTAGTCTACCTACACCAAAGGTTATTCCTCTGATTTGTTCTACTACTTTACTAGCTTTAATTTGTGCATCTCTAATTGAAACAGCACCAGATAAACCCACATCAGGTTTTATATCTAAAGGAGTTTTAAGTATAGTAGGAGTAGCAGCTTCTACAGCATCATCTGTTTTAGTCATCTCTTTCATTAGAGGATGAATATTAACATCATCTGCTAATACTTCTCTAGCTACAGCAGCAGCTCCTTCTGTATCACCTAGACTATCCATCATCTTAATAGGGTCTTCAGATATTTTCTTATAAGGGGCTACTTTAGATTTTAAAGCTTTTAAACCTCTATAACCTTTAATTAAACCAAAGATTACACCTTCACCTGCTACGTTTAAAGCAGTAGATTCTATAGCTTGTTTAGCTTTATTTTCCCAAGGACTATCTTCATTTCTATCTGCTAACCACTGGGTTACTGGTGTCTTTGTACTAGGGAACTTTTCTATCATTAAGTCTACAGCAGACTCTGTACCTCTAAATATAGAAATATCAGCTAGTACCCCAGCAGAGGCAAACCTTAAAGCATTTAAGCTAAGAGAAGTAGCTTTAGGTATCTTAGTAACTATGCTAGCCATACCCAATGTAAAGGCAGATATAGTCTCAGCTACATCACCTACTACACCTGTTTTAAATTGAGGTAACGTATCTTTGTTTACTTGGTTCATTACAGCTTTTCTTAATGCTATACCATCACCATCTTGAGCTATTAAGTCCCAATAAGCTTTAGGTAATAGTTCATTAATGTTATCTGCAATACCTTCTAAGGCAGCAGGAACTCCATTAGCTACTCCTTTAAGAACATCTGTACCTATGTTACCACCATTTGAGTTAGCAGAGTAAGCTAAGTCTACCCAAATATCAGCAGCTTTATCAAAGAAACCTAATTGTTCTTCTTCATCTATCTTTTTACTAACTAACATCTGTGAAGATAGTAAAGCTTGTTTGTTATCTAGTAATTCAGAATCACTGTTTAGGTTATCATTTCTAAATGTATCTAAAGCATTAAACTCAATAGAGTCTGGGAGTAAATTCTCTTGAGATTGTTTAGCAACATTTAAAGCCCCTTCAGCTAAAACACTATCACCATTAGCTACTCCTTCTGCAAACAAACCCCTTTGAGCTTTTACATTGTTTAGTTGTTCAATAGCAGCTAAATTATCTCTAATCTCATTCTCTTTACCTGCATCAATAGCAGTTTTATTGTTTTGAAATAGAGTGCTAAAGTCTGTATCAGACTCAGGTGAAAGGTTTTGTTTAGCTAAGCTTGCTTCTATAGCTGTTCTTTTATTCTGTAATTCAGAATTAGTTCTAGTAGGCTCTGGAGATAATGAAAAACCTTGAGAAGGAGTATCATCTGAAAGTGAAAATGACATTATGCTGTTCCTGTAGCTTTCTTATTAAAGGCATCAAATCCACCTGCACCTGAGAATATAGTTGTACCTAGACCAGCTACAGAAGAACCTATATTAGCAGAAGAAGTATATTTATTAGCTCTGCTTTCAAATATAGAGGCATCCACTAAAGCTCTATTAGCTACATCAGTTAATCCTGTTTGTGTATCTAAGAAAGATAAGTTAGATGCACCTTGAGAGCCTAGAGAGCTTACAGAGCCTTGTTCTCTACTTGAGCCACCACCTGCACCACTGGCAACACCAGCTTGTATAGTAGCACTCCTAGCCAATCTATTACTCTTAATAGCCTCTCTTCTAGCTCTAGCTTGTTGTAGTTCTTGTTGTTTAGCTTGAGCAGCTACAGCCCTTCTTGAAGCGTCAGTAGATTTTGCTTGTTCTTTTTGAGCCTTATTAGCTTTGTTAGCAGAATAGAGTGTACCCCCTACTGCTGCTGTTGCACCTACTACTGCTGCTGTAGCTGTGATAGCTGCAGAATAAGTTGTTGCAAACGCTACTATTGCTGTTGTTATTGCACCCATTAAATTACCTTCCTATAACTATTTTCCATAAGAGTGTATCCTTTACTTTTATAAACTCTATCTAATACTTTAGACCCTAAGTCTTCCATAGAACACATTACAATCATATTAGCATCATTGGTCTTTGCCCATATTTCAAAAGCATTGAATAAAGGTTTACCAACTTTACCTCTAAAAGCAGGTAATACCCACCATGCAAATTCATTAGCAATCTTAAAGTTCTTATTAGTATAATGTGGACTAATCCCACCTGCTATTGAACCTTTAATACCATCTTCATCATAAACTAAAACAGTAGCGTTTGTACTATGAATTAAATTTAGAATCCAAATCTTTAAATCATTTTCATTAAAAGGGATACTTTCATTAATTTTAGATTCTTTTAGAAACTCAACACTCATTAAATAAAGTATTTCTAAATCATTTATTGTAGCTTCTCTAATCATTATGGTCTAGTCTCCCCTGTCATCATAATCCCCCAACCAAGTAAATTAAAATCTTTACCTGATTCACTATAGAACTTTAAGCTTAATGATTCTCCAAACCCTCTTAGTTTGTTTTTAGTTATTATAACAGGAAACCCACTATCAAAGCCTAAGTCACCTAAAACAGGTAAAGGGTTTTGTCTAAACCTATACACTTGTTGAGCAGCACTCCACTTGTTTGAATTAACACTATCTGACCATTGCCATTGGGCTTGTAGAAAACAAGAAGAAGGATTTTGTAGAATGTAATCTCCATCCCCTGTTAATTCCCAAGCATCTTCAGTTCTTTTAAAGTAAGTATTAATATAAACTATTTGTTTATCTCTCATTATATCTTCTGATAAATCATAACCAGTAACAATATAAGAAGAGAAATCTACTCCTACACCATCAGAAGTTTCCCAATCAAAGAAGCTTCTACTATTTAATTCAGAGAAAGTATAACTAGAGAAACTACCTGAAGGGATTAAAGTTAAGAATTTTAAAAATGTATTAGTTCCCCCAGTAGTAATTACAAGGTCAGTTAAAGATACCCCAGAGTCTGTTACTGTTAAAGCACCATCTGTTACTACTTCATTAGTAGTTATTATATTAAGGTTTGAAGTATTAAATAAACTTGCTGGGTAAGGAGTGTTAGAAGCTAACTCACTAAACTTCCAAGGGTAGAAACTACCTAACCTTAAATCAAATAATAAAGCTCTATCAAATTGGTTTAAGTTAGTCCCAGTATCATCTTCTTTGTATAACCAAACGACTGTTTTACTTGCTCTATCATATTGTGCTTGTGCATTTAATTTAGCTGTAGCAGTAATGTTACTATCATAGAAAGTTTGAATAGTAGATTCAGTTAAATTCTTAACACTCAAGTTCTTAGCTATACTGTTTACTTCTAAAGTATAAATACCTTGATTAGACCACCAGATAGGGATTCCTTCTACTTCTGTTAAAGAATCACCAGAGATACAATTAACTTTACTTACATCTAATACATCATAAGAAGCAGCAGTAAAGCCAGTATCAGTACCTGTTATAGCCCAGATACCATTGTCAGCAAATACAACTAGAAACCTATCTAAAGGTACAAGTTTTTTAATAGTACCTATTTGAGGAATACTTATAACTCCTCCATCTGCATCTGCTAGTATAGAATCATTCTCAGAAGTAGGGTCTGCTGTTTGATGACAGTAACCTACATTCTCAAAACTATCAAATAAGATTTGAGAGAAGTAAAGGTTAGAACCAACACTTGAACCTTGTACACCTGAGTAGAAAACTCTCCCTGAAAAGAAGGCTACCGACTCAGGTCTGTTAAGGACAGATTCAACTGTAATACCTGAAACACCAGAAACTGTACTTCTGTCTTTAAAGAAAGCATTAAGAATAAATCTTCCTCTAGGTGCTGGAGTATTACCAAAGTCTTGCTTAGATAATAAAGTAGGACTAAAGTTTTCATCTGTATCTTTACCAATAAACCAAATCTGGTTATTAGAAGGATACTTAGATTGAGAACTATAGTAAGTAGTTATTAAACTTGTACTAACTCCTGGAGGGTTAACCCAACCTTGATTCTTTAAATTGTACTCATGTGCTGTAGACAATGATGTAGGATTCTCATCAACTGCTAAACCATCACTTAACCCATTAAAGTCTCTAACCTCTACAGTAATCTCTGTAGTAGAAATAGTATCAGTTACAGAATCGTAAGTAATATAGAAAGGGTTTACTTTCTTAGAAACAACAAAGCAGATACCCTTACCAGAGGCGATAGAAACTTTTTCTGTCTCTGCTCCTGATTGCCCTGGAGCTAGATAAGTAGTTAAATCTGCTGTAAAGCTTTTCTCACCAGCACTTACTGAACTTTCACCTAGGTCATGGAAGTATAGTGTACTTCTTATTTGTACTACAAGAAAGTTTAGATTTCCATCACCTCCTACTGCTTCCCAAGTATGTGTACTTACTGCCGTAGTACCAATATTACTACTATCAAAAGTATTAGTAGACAAAGCATAATCAGTTTCATAGTCAATCCCTAACCTTCTTTGTCTATTACCTTTAATAGTAGGTATGCAATTTAGTTCATCTAAAGAAGCATTTTCTGGAAATGTTAAAGCTTCGGCTTCTGTTATCAAGCCTTTAGTAAAGTTTACATACTTTTTTACAGTAGTATTTCTAGCCATTATTTAACTTTTTTATCTTTTGTGTTTACAGCTTCTTCTTCTTCAACTTCTTCTTTCTGTCTTTCATTAATACTTTTAATCCAATTAAGGATAGCTGCACTAGCTAAAGACCTACTAGTAAACTTCTGCCCTTTTAAATGTTCGGGTAAGTTAGTACCATGTGGGTGTATAGTGTATAAGCCATATTGACCATCAGGGATTACTTCTATCTTCTTTCCCTTTGGGGTTTCATACATTTCATATTTTATATAATTGTTTTCATTCATTATCTTTTTCTTCCAAAGTCTGGGGTTGATTTAGTATTTGCTGCTTTAACTCTATGCCTTTTATTTTGTAAGTTATTCTGATGTCTCTTAGCTATTTGTTCTATCTTAGGGTTACTTGCTTGTGTGGCATTAATAAATGCTAAACTTTTAGCTTCTGCTAACAGTAATGGAAACAAGTCAGAATCTAAATCAGGTACAAAACTATTACTAGCTGTCCAAGTAGGTTCAATAGTAACTAAAGCTAAAGTTCTACCAGCAGTTAAAGTAGATTCTTCTGCTGAATTATAAGAATCAAACACTAAGTATTCATCATCAAAAGAAGTGAAGAACTCTGGAAATTTATCATTTCTAATTAGTAAAGATACATTAGAGAAATCTACTACAGTAGTTACGTTAGTAGCGGCAGAATTATTACCTAGTATTTCTTGTAAAAAGTCAGAAGGAGTTTTATAGTCAATTGTAGTGTATTGAATATTAGTATCAGTAGAAGTTCTTACATCATACTTTAACCACTTAACTCTTTTTACATCAGTAGGGATTAACATATAATTAGGTTTAGCCGAACTACCTAAAGCAGTTAGTTGTTTTAAACCTTCATGCTCAGGGATACTTTTATCTGAAATTATATCAAAGTAAACAGTTTTAATTGTTTGGGCTACTTGTTGAGCTTCTATAGTATCAGTAATAGAATTAACACTATCGCTGTTTAAGTCAGATAGAATATCTTGAACCATTTCTAAGAGAGTTAATTTAGGCATATTAATTACACATTTATTACAAAAGTTATTGTAGCATTAACAGTATTAGTAGAACCACCATCACTTATAATTTCTATAGCCTGTCCTGCTGTTAAAGTTCTAGCAGCAGTAGGAGTTGAACTATCAATATCCCCAGCAGCAGAACCTGAGTGAGTAAGGGTTATGTTACCGTTTGTAACAGCTATACCAGCTATCTCAAAAGACATAACAGTATTAGCAGTTGCTATTGCACCATGTAACACTGAATAAATCTTTGAGATAGTTCCAGCAATAGGACAAACAACCCATTGACTGGAAGCAGTAGAAACATCCGTAAAGGTGTAGGTTAAAGTTATTTTATTTAAATTATTAATTGCAGTAAAAGAGCCTGAACCAGCTCCATCTGCCACATACACAGTACCAGAAGAAGCTGAGTAAGCTCCTTTAGGTTCATGAATATTAGTTGGTGAAACATCTCTATGTTCAGGCATCTTTCTTTCCTTTAATTATACTTTAACTACAAGTAAGTTAAAGATTATTGTACCATTTACTGCGGTTGCAGCAGTAGCATTTGTAAGACTTACTGTAATAGTGTTAGTAGTACATACAGCTTGTAGAACAATACTTTGAGTAGTATTTGTACCACCAGCTAAAGTAGCAAATACTAAATCAGTTGCAGTAATACCTGTGTAAGTAATCGTTGCAACGTGAGTAGCCTGTCCTGCTGTTGTTAATGCAGCAGTAGTTACTTGTGCTGATAATGTAGTCATTGTACCAGTTGAAGTTCCACCTGTACCTGTTAAAGTTCTAGCAGCGTTACCTCCACCTACCACAAATGAACCACTAGCACCAGGGTCTCTAATTGAAAGAACTCTTGAAGCTACTGGTGCAACTGCATTTATTGTTGTAGTATTAGTTGTACCAAGTACAAGTTGATTGGTAGTTTTTGCTATAGATAACTCACTTGCAGCACCAGCAATACCTACATCACCTGTAAGGGTAATTGCACCTGTGATACCCACAGTTGTGGAGTCTAAGGCTAATGAAGCAGCACCAGCATCATACGCTATTGCATCACCAGAAGTTAATTTCTTTACTGTAAAATCAGTGTCTAAAGATGTACTATTGAATATAGTTGTACCAGCACCTGTACATGTAATCGGGCCGACTCCAGACAAAGCGTTAGTAGTATCTGCTATAATTAAACCAGAGTTTTGTAAAATACCAGTTGTTCCGTTAAACCTAGCAATAGCATTGTCTGTAGAACTAATTGTGTCCAACAAAACTACTCCATTACTATCTTGAAATTCAGAAGCCTTAATAGCAAGACCACTAAAATCCATTACATTTCCGCCTGTTAAAGCCATATATTTCTCCTTTAAGAAGGGAGTATATTTCAACTCCCTCTAATTAATTAGCTTGGTGTTGGTGCAAAGTATTGAATTACCAATTTACCTTTACCAGTAGTGAAGGTGACAGTGTTTACACCATAAGAAGGGTAAGCATCGTCAGTCAGCAATACTGCACCACTTGAATCAGCTATTAAAGCTCCATCACAAGCTACTACTTTACCAATAGTATCAAGGGCAGATTCTGCAATTGTAGCATCAATACCATCATAGTCAAGTTCAGTACCATCATATTTAAGAAATCCTAAATCGAGTGTAGCAGAACCACCTGAATCAAAAGCCTCTGTAACTGTTAAAGTCGCAGAAGTAATTGATGCACCAGCAGGTATAAAAGTGGCAGGTACTGTTTCAAAGAAGTCATCAGCTACTGTGTACGCATTAAGATATGCCTTATCAATATCAATAACTATCGTTTTATAAGCACCTGCTTGAGTAGGACTTCCTACCATTTGTGTAGTACCTTGTTCAGTACCATACATAATATTAAGTCCATCAGAGTTATTCCAAACCATTATTCATTCTCCTTTATTAAACTTGGTCAGTGTCAGTAAGCACAACAACAAGATTTTCAGGACGGAATAATTTAGTTCCATAACGAGCAGTTGTTAAAAACTCATCCCTTTGATAATCTTTATTACGTTCACTTTCTACTCTAGGTTGTTGTCTCCAAGCTCCTACAAATGGTAATACATCTGAAGCAGCAGAAAAGAACATATTAGCCTTTCCAGCAGCAGTAGTTAAACCACTGATAGTTTCATTTGCATCAGCAAGGTAGTTACTTGTATAAACGTCAAAGCCATAGATGTTTACAATAAATTTCATACCAGTAGAAATACCAGTAGAAACAATACCTTCCCATCTAGGGTTGAAAGACATGTTAGTAATGTTAGACAATGTACTTAGAGCGTACTCTACAGAAGGGTCTACAATTGCTACCAAGTTTGTCATTGGTACATTTGCTTTTGTTAAGGCAAAGCGAGCCTTAGCAAAGTCTTCTACAGCGATTGTTTCATTTGTACCAGTACCTACAAACCTATGTGCTGCACCATTGATAGTGTTAGCATTAGCAGCTGTTTGAGATGCAGACAAAGCCATTACATTAGTCTCAAAGTGAGTCATAATAGCTCTAGCCTGTTTAGGCACAAAAGAAGAAACAAGCTCATTCATATAGAAAGTATCTTGTTTGTATTTATCTGTAATGTAAGTAGCAGAAGATAGATACTCGTTAATGGTAAACGTAAAGTTACCAGTATCCATTGCTCTGTATTTAACAGATTGGTCTTCTACATAGTTGTCAACAGTTGCTTGACCAATAGAAGGGATGTTAATAGTATCGCCATCAGGGAAATCTGATAACATTCTAATGTATTTAGTTGCTTGGAGTTCATCCTCCAAAATCATTTTCAACTCATTTGACCAGACATTCGACCTAGTCAGATGGTCTATTCCAGTTGTAAAACCAGTCATTTTAACCTCTTTTTATTATGCTTTGTAAATACCCTTAGTAGCATAATCCATAATTTCAGTTTGTACTTTAGCAGACATATATTTACTAGGGTTAGTTCGATACATCTCTCTGTAGTACTCTACTGTACCAACAGACAAACCAGACTTAAATTCTGTCTGACCATCAGTATTTTTAGTACCTTGAATTATAGGATTATTCTGTGGGTTAGATTTTTGTTCATCAACACCAATTACTTTTAAAAACGCAGATGGACTTTTAGCAGCAGTAGACATTAAAAATTCAATACCTAAACCTAATTCAATTGATTTTTGTTTTAGAAAATCTTGAGCTTTTTCTAAACCTCCAAGTTTTTGAACTAGAGTATCATTAGCTTTTTTAATATTAGTTGTTGCTTCATCTTGTGTTTTTGTTTTAGTTAAAGTATCTTGAACTATCCTTTGAATTTCATCAGTAGTTAGAGGTTCTACAGTGGTCTTTGTGTTCTCTTTCTCTTTAGATTCTAAAAGTTTATTGAAGACTTCATCTGCGTTGACTGTCTTTTCCCTAAGGTTTCTATTCTCAGCTTCTAACTTTGCTATGTGTTCATCTTTATAATTAACAGAAGCAGCTAGAGCTTCAACAGTTTTGAATTTTTTAGATTCCCCTACAAGCTCTGCAACAGTCCCTGTAAGTTCGTTCTTAGGTTCAACTGAAGTATTTGTCGGTTCAGTTTTAATTACGTCAGTAAATACATTGTCTGTATCTGTCATTTTTAGTCCTCTTTTATTGCTAATAAATTTATAAAGCTTTGTAAAGCTCTCTTATAACCATTTTTATCAGCTTGTTGATATGCCCAGTTTGGTGAACTGTATTCGTCAAAAGAACTTCTGTTTTTTTCATTCAGTTCTCTCTCAAGAATTTCTTTTAGAAGATTAAGAGTATATGTATTAGAAACTAAAGTTCTTTTAATCTCTTCTCTTTCTTCTTTATTCTTTGCGTGTTTTAACCAAGTAACATCTAATCTTGACATTAGATTTGCTCCGCAGGGTTAATGCCAGCAGGTGTAGCAGCTTCTATTTCTAATTGTTCAGAAGCAGTTTGGATTAATCTTTGAGTTTCAGTTTGTTCCATAACTCTTATATTTTCAGAAACAAGTTTATACTTTTCTATATCCATTGCTTTTTCTAGTAACTCTGCTATTTTTAAACCACTAATATGAGTAGTTACAGCAGGGTCTTGACCAATTGCAGAACCCATTAGAGTTGTTAGGTTTTGTATTAGGTTAGCCTTTCTAGCAAAGTGTGATGCACCTGTAGCTCTTATTTTACCAGAGATTTTTAAATCTTCTTTAGTTACAGATGTAAATGTAATAACATCCATTTCAGAATCTAACGTTCTAATTAAATCAGACTCTGTTATATTACGTTTATTAATCTCTAATAGAAGATTAATCAATGGTTCTATGCCCATTTCTTCTAAGTAACTTACTTTATTTAGAAACACCCTAGAAGTATTGTTCTCTAATACCTGTACTTCAAATGCTGTCTTTTCACCAGGAGTTCTAAACCCCATTGCCTGTTTAGGTGCTCCAGCCATTTCTTCCATCTTTTGTTCTAATTGAAGAATCTCTGTATTAGCATTTAAAGCAGTAACATCAGGGTGCATAAACTCTACATCACCTTCATCACCTACATAGATTCTTTCATTAGGGGCGTATTCAAAATCATCTACGTTACCTTTTATTTTAAACACAGGAAATGCAATTAAATCAAATACGTCTGCCTTTAAATTCTCTAAATGGTCTATCCTATACTGCATACCTACTAGGTTAGCTAGAGGTGACATAGCATAAAGGTTATCAGGTCTTAGCCTCCAACCTACATGTATAATATCATTCTTTAACCAACTAGGTTTTTTCTTATTAGAAATTACATAACTTCTATCAACTACAGTTATAACTCTATCTTTGTATAAAATGTCTTTATCAATATCGTAGATAGTGCCAATGAATTGTAGAACTTCTACTAAACCTGAACTATAGTATTCTTGTAGAGTACCAAACCCGTCTACTTGAAACGCATCTACTTTATCTTTATTTTCTATACTACCATCAGAGTATTGTTTACGAATATGGATAGACCTACCCATAACATATTCTAACATTAGTGTATCTTCTTCTGTAACAGACTCATTCTCTACAGCAGCCTTTAACTCTCCGATAGACATTAAGCTTCTAATGATTTTAGGAGTAGATTCAAACTCATTAGCTACAGGGTTAAACACAATATCTAAAGGACTTATCCTTAATGGTTTAGCACCTATAAAAGTAGTCGTAACTTCCCCAGCTTCATTCTCAACTGTATCATGTACCCATTTACCAGTACAAAATAGATTACCATAATCAATAAAATCATAAACTAACTTAGAGGTAAAAGCCCTAAACTTTACTTGTTTAAGTTTATTCTGCATGTAAGAAGTTATTACTTTTCTTTTCTCAGCAGCTTCTGAATCTTCATCATCACCCTCCCAAGTAAGCCAATCAGAACTTGGAAATAAGGCAGCCATATAGTTAGCATGTAAGTTGTCTCTAATCTGACAAAGTTTTGGAAGTGTAGTAGAATTTTTCCAAGGTAAGGTTTTATTACTTGTAGTGCTAGTATCAGTTGCAAATACATAGTTTCTTATCTCTTTAACTTCTTCTAACCATTTAATTCTTTGTTGATTCCAAGAAGTAAAGTTGTTAGAAATAACTTTTGCTAAAGCATCTCTACCATCATTTATCACTTCAAAATCTAATGTTGTTCCAACCATTAACCTACAACCCCTCCAAATCTTCCTGTACTATATATAATATTACTAGAAGTTTTTCTATTTTTATGCCCAGTAGGCGGTACTGCAATCTCTATTGCAGAAGCTAAAGCATCTTTAACATCATCATGTGGTGGATGTTCTACTACTAATTCATCTTCGAGTATTTGACAGTTACCTTCTTTATAATGGAAGATACTTAAGTTCTCATACCTTGGGTTTAAAATAGCTTTCATTCTTTCTTCTTTGTTTCCAGAATGTCTATGAGGTGAGTGTTCATCAATGCTTAAAGATAAACCATTTACTCTTATATAACTATTCTTTAACTCCTGAACTATAGCATTTTGAGCTGAAGTTATTTCTGCTCTTAATTTCCTAAAGTCCCACTTAACGTGCATGTTCAGGATATGTTCAAAGTATTCTTTAATAGATTCAGTTTTAAATCTATCAATATCTAAGATATAAATTATACCATTAGAGTCAAGCCCTATAATTACTAATGCTGTATAGTCTGCCCTTTTATTTAAAGAATAAGCAAAGTCAATTGCAGCAAATACATTCAATCTATTTTGTTTATAATACCAATAAGAACCTTCTCTTCTTAAATGTACTTTATCATAGTATTGAAATAAGTTTCTTTTTATACCTGACTTTTCAGGGTCATTAGGGTCATTATAGTATTGTGCTCTAAACTGAGTCTTATCTAAGTATTTAGCTTTCTTTCTAGCTAATTCTTCTCTATTGAAACCAAACCACTTACCATCAGTTCTTTGTTGTCTAGCCCATAGAAATTCACCAGAACCATCGCCATTACTTTCTACTTGTTTTTGGAATACTTCATAAACATTTTCAGTGTCAACAACTTCACCTTCTTTACTAAAGATGTCTTCCGCCATTCCTATCAAATCATTGTACAAATCTTTAGGGTGATACCTAGTACCTACTACCCACTCTTGTGCACCTGTAGACTCAATAGAAGCTAATAAAGAGTATTGGCTTTTTACTTTACTTCTACCTTCTTCTGTATAAGCATTTTCAGGTACAACCACATCATCTAAAACAGCAACATCACAGTGTAAACCTGTAAGGGAAGTTGTTAAACCCCCAGTAAAGATGGTAGGGTCACGAACACCTTCTTCTTTACGTTTAGGGTGGTCAATAGATATTTCACTATTAGTCCACTTCTCTCTTTTACCTTCTTCTGGGTTAATTAATTCTGACCAGTAATACCTAACTTTGTCTGAAGTTAGAATATCTTTAATCATCTTTAATTGTTTCTCTGCTAAGTTACTTGTTGCAGAGATATATAGTATCCTAACATCAGGGGTTTTAATAACCCACCAAGCTACCCTATAAGCTATCATAGCAGACTTTTGATGGTCTCTAGGTAGTAGCGTTAATTGACAGCTTTTCTTCTCTTGTCTAGTCCACCAGCTTAATAGCTCACAATGCACACTACCTAACATTCTATTAGGGGAAACAAGTCTTATGAAAAACTCTAAGTCATTCTCAGCAGCTTGGCGTGTTTCTAATTTCTTTTGTTCTAATTTACTTAGCGGTCTCATACATCTTCAATAATTCAAAATCAGAGTTGACTGCGTCAGATACTCTTTCATTTAGTTTATGGTGTCTTTCTTTTTCTTCCTTAGAAGGTCTGCCTCTTTTTTGTTCCCACTCTTTATTAATTAAGAACTTAGTGGCATCTTTAGATTTAGAATCATCCCCTTGAGAAAACTCTATCATACGTTTGATACCTTCACATTTTAATTTAACTTCTAACTCTTCTTCCCATTCTTGTAAGTGTAATTGAAACCATTGTAAACCGCAAAGCTTTTTCCAATGTTCCCAACCACCTAGTAACTGTGTAGCTACTTTATATCCTGTAGGGTCTTGAAAGTTTAAGTAGGCTTTTTTAATAGAAGGTAATCCTTCATAGTCATCATCTTTTAAAGTATATAAAGGTTTCATACCAGCAAACTCTTTATAGGATTCCCTAAATAATGCTTGAGTATGCCATCTACCTTGTTTATCTTTAAACTTTATATTATCTGAATTAAAACTATTTTCCATATTTCAGTTGCCCATATTTAACTACTGCAAAGTGAGTCCAAGCTCTACGCCATATAGGCATACCATCTTCTTTTGCTATCGCTCTAAACATATCATCTCCTATACGTCTGTACTCTACAGGTAACGCTCCAGCATCTACGGCATTACAAATAAAATCATGAAAGGCAGAAGCTCTGATTATACTAGGTGTATTAATCGCACCTGTTGCCAAATCCCACTCAAAACCTTTATCTAAAACAATAGTTTTATCTAGGTGTATGCAACCCCCTTTAAATAGAAACTTAACACCGTGAGGAGGTTTTATATTACTTTTATAATGTCTTTCTCTTAGTAAAGTTGCACGAATTAAAGAGGGGCTACCATTTACAGGTTTCAACCATTGCCAACAGTAGTCAATACCACCATCTAAAAATCTATCTGGGTATTTCATAATTAACCTATTAATTCAAAGTGTGGGTAATCTCTCATCTTCCAATCACCGCCCCACTGTATCTTTACATTCTTCTGTAGAGCTATTTTTTTAACTATAACAGCAAGTTCTTTAAACCTTTCTAAATCATTCCAATCTATTGGATAAGGGGCTATATCAACAGCTTTAGAAGGTAATGTATTATGTTTAGATTTAGGAAACTTTAACTTACTAAACCCATCTTTAAACGCTTTGTTTTGCTCTTCTTCTCCACGATGTCCACATAAAACAACAAAGTCATATTCTTTAATAACTTCTTTAAACAAGTCTATTAATTGTGGGTTACAAGTATTTAATTTTTCTAGTGATTTTTTACTAAAACTGGGCATTTAATAATTCCTTTTTAGCTTGTTCTAATAACCAAAGAACAGAACCTCCATTTGCTTTATTAGAAGAAAAATAAAACTCACCTTCTTTATCATACCCTATGACTACAACTTCTTCTAGTTCTGCATTTGTAGCCCCATCTAAAACTCTTTCAACAGGGATATCTAATCTTGTTATAACGTTTAATAAAACAACATCACCCAATTAACTACCACCAAAAGTATATTGTATTTAAGAATTTTAGAAATGGAATTAAACTAATTAAAATAGCAGAGGCTGTAGGAATTAACCATAGAGCTGTTTTTACTACTAACCTAAAATCACTTATAGCCTTTGTATTTTCATTTGTAGCTTCAGCACTTAAACCAGTGGCACTTACTAAATCACTAATAGACTTCTCAATAGTTTGAAGTATTCCTTGGTGATTATGTATAATATTAGCATGGTCATGCTTAGTCTTTCTTAATTCTTTTACTTCAGTATCTATACCATCAAGTCTTTTAGAGTGAGCCTCTATAGCCCCTTTTAATTCTCCTACATCTTTTTCTGTATCACTCATACTATATATGCTCCCACCTACCACGCCAGCCAACAACATCGTTATTACTAACTCCCTCTCCTGTAGATTTTACAGTAATTGTGTTAGTCTCGGTTAATGTTAAATTCGCTTCTATAGCGGCTTCTGTAACCACTGCGACAGTTCCAATTGTTGTGTATGTCTTCAATGTACCTGAAGCTCTTTGAGTGCTTACACCAGTGCGTATAATACCAAATTCAGCTTTCCAGACTCCAAGCACACTAAGAGGCAATACTAACGTTGCAAGAAGGGTCGCACCAGCTCGTATTCTTACTGTTTTTACATTGGCGTTATTAGCAGTGTACCCCCCAAAAGAATAACTGATTCCTCTCCCTGTGACATTAAACTGGTTAGCAACATGAGTGACAGACGTTAAGTCGTCCTCCCCAACTCCAACAGTACCGTAAGAAGTATAATCACTTCCTAAGTAGCCTGTTAAAGCAGCTACAGAAGCCCCTGCTGTAAAGAAACATGTTGTTCCAAGTAAAGCATAAGGGGAGTTTGCAGATATAGCCGTAATATGTGCTACATTCACGTTTCCATCAATATCACGACTACCGAAGTAAACTAGGTCGTTTAATGTAGTGCCAGCAAAAACACCTTTACCATTAAGGAAAGTTAAATCACTAGAATTAACAAGTAGATTCTCTTTGAGAACTTTTACATTTCTATATAATCCACCACCTAACGCCTCCAGTACATCGAAATAATCACCAGTGTCTGGCGTTGTTAAAGGGGGGAAGTCACTTTGGTATGTCACAATAATATCCTTATGCTAATATTTCTGCTATTTTTGCTTGTAGAGTATATGGAGGGGTATTGCTTGCTAATCCATATCTCATACTTTTTATTGAGTGTTGTCCATAGGTTAATGACATATACTCAGTTGAAGAAGGTATAGTTCCGATAACTGTTTGCATAGTAGCAAGGCTCATGTACGAACCAAAACCACCACCAGCTTCTGGTACTATTGTATCAAGTTGGCTGGTTATTGAAGTAAAGTTACCAGTAAAACTAAAAGGTTCTGTACCTGCATAGTCAAAGGCAATCACACCATTAATTGAAATGCAATGTGTAGGTTTGTATGTAAAGTTCTGTCTATATGCTTCGGAGGCGTAGTATATAGCCATCATCGCACCAGCAGAAACACCATCAACTACAATTACTTGTGTAGCTGGGTTTATGTTATATCTGGCACAGCAAGCATCTACCATGTCTCTTGAAAAGTCCACGTCGTTTGGTGAGTTTGCATTTGTAAAAGGCAATAGCGTCCAACACAACCCACCAACAACCCCATTATAAGCTGCTGTTGGGTAAACATGGATGTAGTCCTGCAAGTATGTTCCATCAAAATCTAAAACCCTGCGATAACCTCCACTACCATTATCCACGCCATCACCGTCAACATCACCATCACCAGAGCCATACCCACCATGAAAGTGGAAAAATATACCTAGAATATCTTCAGGGTCAGTTTCTTCAGGAATTTCTACTGTATATCTTCTTAGGTTATTTTTATTATCCCTAAGATAATGTCTTTCTAATCTTGTGATAGGCGTTTCTATCTCTATAGGCAAACCTCCTTCTGTAAGCAAAGTACCTCCAAGCTCCCCTCTTATGTAAGTAGGGACAAAAGGTGTTTTTTGAAACAGTAAGAGGTCTGACATTTTACTCTATTTCTCTTGTGTAGTATGTAAATGTTTTAGCAGTTTCAGTAGAACCAAACTCTAATTTACAATAAGGTACACCAGCAGTTAATGGTGGAGGAATAGGAATGTATTTACTTGAAGCAATAGTAGTTATAAAATCACCCACAGTAACATACTGTCCTAAACCATCATAGACATTAACATAAGTACCTGCTGTAGAAGGTGCTACTTTTATCTTTAGAGTTGTACTAGCTATACTAGCAGGAGTCTGGACACCTACTAAAACACGCCTACCTAGGTCTATAGCAGCAGTAGTTGTGCCTGAAGCTATAGTAATAGTATTTGTTGAAACTAAACTTGCTGGCATTATTTCTTACCTGATTTATTCTTTTTATTAGTTTCTGCTACTTTCTTAGAAAAGGATTTATCACTACCTGTAGTTTTATCCATTTGTGTTTTACTTGCTTTCATTTTATTTTTAGGCATTAGTTTACTCCTTTATAATTTATTACGTTCTATTGTTATTAAAGCTTTCTGCTGAGCTATCCAGCCATTGTTTTCTGTAACAGCCTCTATTAATCTGCGAATTGTTACTTGTGCTTCAAGGCGTGATATTTCTATTAAAGCTAACTCTGCTACTGTAGGAGGAGGTTTTGGTTTCCATTCATTATTAATCCAAACATCCCCTTTTTTTGGAACTTCTAAAGTACACCCTTCTGGTACTGTATAAACTAGAGTATCTATACACCCTGTAATTACTCTTGTTGTACAATCGTAAATAACAGCACCACGCTTATCTTCTACATACTCCCATTGACCATTGACAAACACCCTTGCAAAACCATCTTTATGTTTAGAGGGTTTAACTTCTGTACTAGAAACTGGCATTAAATATTCTGTTTGAGTGACTGGGCATAGATTAGCGTTCTGTTCACCAATATACTCTTTTGTATATTTATCATAGGCATAAACTGTTTTAGTTTTTATCATGTTTACCTATATTTTATTTGCATTGATATAACCATTGAAGGTTGCATGTTATTGTGTGCTGAACTACTGCCTCTACTGGTTGTAGTAAGTGTACCGTTCGCAGACCCGTCTGTTGCGTTCATAACAGTCACCGTTGCAGGTGCTGATATAGTACCACCAGTAGGGAATGTGTGTGAGTGAGAAGGCATTTCACTACTTGACAAAGTATGTGTCTCAGTACCACCAGTATTACCAACAGCGTTACCTAATGTTCCAGTTCCAGAGCCACCAGAACCAACTCTTGTAAGCCTACCTGAAGTTGGTACGTTAAAGGTTGTTGAACCAT
>Ga0315273_10002151_pt1 | contig 23027 bp, 21 predicted proteins | sample YL17G02_0_MG_FD_205753 | JGI IMG/M metagenome (GOLD analysis project Ga0315273, IMG submission 205753) | Sediment microbial communities from Yellowstone Lake, YNP, Wyoming, USA - YL17G02_0 | ecosystem: Environmental > Aquatic > Freshwater > Lake > Sediment | place: USA: Wyoming | collected...
TCTCTTGCGATTGCAACAGCCTTTATGCTTTATCTTTTTCATTCGTCAAAGAAGGGGCAAAGATTATTGTTTTGTAATCTCTGTCTGAATATACTTTTGCTTTTGCGTCTCTAGCTCTAGTTAATGCTCTTTCAACTGCCCCCATTGCATCGCCGTCTGCTCTTTCTATCTCCTCGCAATTCTTCAATTTTAGTGAAATAACTGTGCACTCTTCTCTGTTTCCCTCGGAGATAATATCTTTTTTGTTGCCTACATTTATTGGAGAAGGATATGAAGTTGGAGTCTTGCCGTAGTAAGATTTCTTTGAGATTTTTCTATATTTTTGTGCGACAAACAATAAAGTTCCGCTTATCAGAACTATCCAGATGAAGACATACGAACCTCCCAAGAAGCCGCTGCCTTCAGCATCAACTGCAATCGTTCTTCCAGTCAAGAATGATGTCCCCAATACTTTCTTTTCACCAGCTTCATCTATTTTTATTTCATAATCCCCGTCTGGAGCAGAAAGCACGTATCTCTTTGTTTCTCCCAATTTAAGTTCTACATCTACAACTTCGCTAGTTTCTCCAATAAAAACCTCAATGGGGTCATTATAATCAATATTTCCGATGTTAGAAACAGTAAGAATATTTTCAGTTAAACTGAAAGAGGCTTTCTCAAACTCTTTAATATTAAATGTTCTATTTGTGGTTCTGCCATTTATGTTCGATTTTATCAACCAGCTTCCAGGCATGAATGTTCCTTCAATTTCTATACTATTTGTCTCTCCAGAACTTACAACACTGCTCACAAATAATTCTCCGTTAGGTTTGAATATTGAAACATCAACATTTTCCGCGATTTCTTTTCCTGTTTGATCGTACAAAAGAGCTGTATAAATAAATTCATTTTCAGGTTCTATGTCCTGGGCGCTTATCGAAATGTCGCTTTCTCTTATAACCTGATTTATTCTAAACGATCTACTCGCCTCGCCCTCGTTTGTAACTTCGCCGTCAGAATTCTTCTCATAGACTCTTGCATTAATATTATAACTCCCAGCAGGAGCATCAGCTGCAATTGAAACAATTATCGTAGAAATTTCTTGATTCACTTCCTTGAATGATGTTATTTCAAGCCCGTCTATCTCGATCTCAACAAACCCCCTGCTAACAACCTTCCCATTGTCCTTAATTGCCTTTATTGTGACATTTATTCGGTTATCAGGGTCTAGAATTACTTTATCTGTTGATAAACTAACATAAATATTTCTTGCAAGTGTGAAATCTGCGCCGTTTGTAGTGTCTTTTCCGTATTTTGTCTCAATATGGCATGTTCCTAATAAACTCCCAACAAGGAAGTTATCAAATCTTCCAGAGATCCGTACTATTTTTTGAGTCATAGAACTCAAACTGAACGGAATTCTGTATATTTCTGCACTGCTTAAAATGTTATCATTGGAACAGACGAGGTTTGCTATCAAAAAGTCGTTAACCTCAGAAGAAGGGATTATTGTAACATTAAAATCAAAGTTATCGCTTACGCTATACACCCTCTCAGGCAGGCTTATTAACATCTCTGAAGAAACCATCGGAATCAGCGACAATAAAATCAGGGCCACAAGCACTTCTTTCTTCATATAAACCAAACTCCTTTTTTGTATATAAATCTTGTTATAACATATCATCTATAATCCCAAATATTTTTTCCTAACGTTTATAAATCGGATTTGGCATAAAATATCATGAAAACCAATTTATTGGAAGATAACGAGAAACTCGTGAAAGAATTCGGGGCTAGTCGTATCTCTAGTCTTAAGGAAATGCCTGATTTTTACACGTTCAAGAAGGGGTTGATTTACTCTCACAGGGATTTTGACAAGTTTTTCAAGGCTTTAAAGAAAGGAGAGAAATGTGCCATTGTCTCTGGTTTGAACGCCTCTGGAACATTGCATATTGGACACAAAGTAGTCTTTGATACAAACTTATACTTTCAAAAGGAGTTTGGAATTCCAGTTTTCATTCCAATATCGGATGACGAGAGCTATGTCGCCGGAAAAGTAAAGGACCAGAAAGAAGCTCTAACGCATTCTCTGGAACTTGCAAAAGAGTTGTTAGCTTATGGATTTGACCCTCACAAAACTTATTTTATAATCGATCAAATTTATACAAACATATACAACCTTGCGATAAAACTTTCAGCCAAAATTAATATCTCGGAAGTTAAGGCAACTTACGGTTACAAAAATGAAGAAAACATAGGGCTTCATTTCTATCCTGCTGTCCAATCTGCTCACATTTTATTTCCACAAGAAAAATTTGGAATAAAAAATGTGCTTGTTCCAATCGGGCCTGATGAAGATGCACACATAAGAATTTGTAGGGATGTTGCCCCGCTTTTTGGTTATGAAAAGCCCGCAATCTTGCACTCGACTTTCCTGCCTGGAACAGACGGAGAAAAAATGTCCAAATCTAAAAATAATGCAATTTCGCTTAAAGATGATTCAAAGACTATCGCAAAGAAAGTTGGAAATGCATTCAGCGGAGGCAGAGATACTCTGGAAGAACACAGAAAGCTCGGGGGAAATCCAGATATCGACATTGCTTGCCAATATTTATCAAAATTCTTTTTGAACGAAAAAGAGAGCAAGAAATTATTTGAAGATTATAAGAAAGGAAAATTATTAAGCGGCGAAGTCAAGAAGCAATTGACAGATGAAATAATAAAAATGATTAACAAATTCCAAAACAATATCAAGAAAGTTAAGAAAGAAGATTTGACAAAATCTATTCTAAAGAATAATTAGATTTTTATTTTTCAGGCATATAAGGGATTTCGATGGTGCCGTCTTTTAGTATTTTAACTTTTTCACGAGCATACCTTCGTATTCCTTCATCAGGAACATAATGTTTTAATATATCTGTTATGAACTGCTCATCATTGGGCAGATCTCCCAATCGTAAAACTTGGGTTGGAAGTTCTTTAGCTTTTTCCATCTTTGCACTTTCGTTGCAATAACAAGGCCAAAAAATTATCGCGCCTAATGCTAACAACCTTAAAACTCCAAATCCATATTTTCTTCCATAGTTTGGGTCGTCTTCTCTATGAAAAGCATCTTTCCACCATCCTTTAATGAAATTTTCTTTTTTGGTCGGTTTTGCAGTATTTGCTTCATTTTCTCTCTTGAAGTCTCCTATGCTAGTCTTTCCGCAAGTAGCCTCAAGTGCTTTTTTGTCAACTTCAAGTTTATTTTCAATTGTCATAAAAAAATGTGAGATGCATAATATTTAAATCTTATGTATATAGTAACTAGAAAGTGGTGAAATAATAACGTTTAAATACATAGTTTGTATAAAATCATCTATGCCAAAAGATACAAAACAAAATCAAGTAAAATATCTCTGGATACCTGATACGTATAAAAATACAAATATGAGCGAGGAGCTTGCTAGCATAATGAGCACTCACAAAGGAGAGATTCCCTACAAAACTCTCGAAGAAAAACTAAAAAAAAGATTTAGTTTTAATCCCATAATACAACTAGATAATCCGAGTTTGGATAGGGTAATCAAAACGCATAAATTTCAACATTCGAATATTTATATGTTAAGAGATGGAATTGTCTATGATATTAAGAAATACCATTATAATTTCACTGACATTAATTAAGCAATCCAAAAGTTAGTTTTAAATATTATCTTCTTCTCTTAGCCATATGAAAATTATAACGCTTCATTGCGATTATATCAAGTTTAAACCGTTAAAAAAGGCGATAAAAGAACCTGAAGAACTTAAAGAAAAGGGGGAAGTCCAGGTAAAAGAGCCTTTGGTAGTTCTAACTGCCGTTGAAAAAGGTGATAATGATAAAACGGTCGCGCAGCTTGTTGATGCGATAAAAAAAACGGCAGGAGAAGTAAAGGCAAAGAATATTGTTCTATATCCTTATGCACATCTCTCTTCAAATCTTGCAGACCCGAACACTGCCTTGGAATATATGGTTGAAGCAGAGCAAGTTCTAAAGAAAGAAGGATATAATGTTACAAGAGCACCATTCGGTTATTACAAAGAATTTGAACTAAAAGTTAAGGGACATCCCCTTTCCGAGTTGTCAAAAGAATTCCATCCAGAAGGCTTAGCTCTAACTCCAAAACAAATTGTTACAAAAGCAGAGGGAGAAAAGCCAAAATCTCCAGAACAACTTTTGCGAGAGATTTCAAGGTCCAAACTAGACACCTCAAAACTAAAGGAAAATGATCACAGAATTTTAGGGCAAAAACTAGACTTGTTTAGTTTTAATGAAGTCGCTCCAGGAATGGTTTTCTGGCATAATAATGGGCTGATTGTTTTCAATAATCTTGTTCAATACTGGAGAGAACAGCACAAATTAGAAGGATATCAAGAAATCTCAACTCCTCAAATCATGGACAGAAAACTATGGGAGATTTCAGGACACTGGAAACTCTATCAAGATAATATGTTCACAACAAAGTATGAGGGAAGAGATTTTGCAATCAAGCCTATGAGCTGCCCTGGCGGAATGTTGGTTTATAGAAGCAGACCAAGAAGCTACAAAGAACTGCCAATAAGATTTTCTGAATTGGGCAAAGTTCATAGATTAGAATTATCTGGGGTTTTAGCAGGATTATTTAGAGTTGTGCAAATCACGCAAGATGACGCTCATATCTTCTGCAATGAAGAACAATTAGAATCAGAGATTATAAGAGTAATCGAGATGTTCAAGCGAATGCTTGGAAAGTTTGGATTTAAAGATTATAAATTTAGTTTAAGCCTCAGAAGCGAGGCAAAGAAAGAGAAATACATCGGTTCGGATAATCAATGGAAAGACGCAGAGGAGACTCTTACAAAGTGTCTTAAAAAATTAAAGATAAAATTCGAGAAAGTTCCTGGCGAGGCAAAATTCTACGGCCCAAGCCTTGATGTTTTAATTAAAGATTCCCTTGGAAGAGAGTGGCAATGCTCAACTTTGCAATTGGACTTTAACATGCCAACAAGATTTCAATTAACTTATACCGGCGCGGATAACAAAGAACACACTCCAATAATGCTTCATCATGTTGTCTATGGTGCTCTTGAGAGATTTATAGGCGTTCTTTTAGAACAGTTAAATGGAAATCTTCCAGTCTGGCTCTCGCCGGTTCAAGTCAGAATAGTAAATTTCACAGACAGAAACACAAAATCTTGTGAGAAATTAATGAAAGAGTTAAAGGAAGAGCTGCCAATGTTGAGAGTGGATTCTGATTTCAGATCCACAACAGTTGGAGACAAAGTAAGAGACGCTTCTTTGATGAAAATACCATTTATTTTGGTGATAGGAGAAAAGGAAGAGAAAAGTAATACTATCGCTGTGCGTTCTAGGGACGGGAAGATTAGATATAAGGTTAAAATATCTGATTTTATAGAAGAGATTAAAGAACTAATCGAAAAAAGGAATTAATTCTTTTTCTAAATATTCTTCACCTTTCTTGGTTATTTGGTACTTAAAAAATGAGCCATTATTTGAAAAAATCTTTTCTTTGGGGGTTATATATCCTTTATTTCTTAGTTTGCTAATATTGTTGGCTGCCGTAATTAATTTTATCTTTAGTTTACTTGCAATATCTTTTTTTCTGTTAATCCCCATTTTTATAGACAGAAGAATATCTTTATGAAAGATATATTCTGGGTTCTTCCAGTAGGAATTTATTATCTCTTGCAATTTTTCCTTTCTCTTCTGATGGACTGGTTTGATTTCATCATAAAACCTTTTGATGTTAATTATTCCATAAATAACCAATACATAAATAGCATTCTCTCTTCTGCTTCTATCTTCAAATATAGATGATTTTATCCTTAACTTTTCTAAAATCAACTTTAATTTTTTAATCCAACCAAAACTAATTGATGATATGCTTACTCTTCTAGAAGCTATGAAACTCACAGATCCTTCCGCATCAAAAGCTCCTCTGACTGCAGCCTTGCCAAATTCTAAATCTTTGGTTACAAAATCATTTATATCTATAATTTTACTTTTTTTACCAGGTGTAACACCCAATATCCTGTAAAATAAATAAGCCAGTAGATAAGATCTGATTGTCATGAATTTTATACCCTCTCTCTCGCGTATGTCTATTCTCTTTTCCGATAAGCCCAAGGATAGAAAGAAGTCTCTGATTGTTTGGATAAGAGAATCTTCTTTATTTGTGAAGTTTATGTACCAAAAGTTCCTAGTTATATGTCCATCCCCCTTTAGTAGCTCAGAAATATAGACCCAATTAGAATTAATCTCTAAGATAGGTCCAATTTTGAGATATCCACCACAATTGTTTATCTTAATTATTATTTTATTCTGTAGCTCATTTAATTTTATTTTTCTATATTTAACTATTGCTAAAAAGAAGGATAATGGAAGTGCTCTGGTCCGATTTCTATACCTGCTAAGGTTTTTTAATGAAATATTAAACTTATTACATAAATCAATTAATCTTTCAGTGCCAAATAGTTTATCATTCAAATCTATGTCTGCAAGTAGTTTGGCATTTTCTGGCAGATATTGCAGAATGTTAAATTGCATAATACTTCATTGTAATGGGAGAATATAAATACTTCTAACTACTATAAAATTAATAACAAAAATAAGGTTTTATTAACTAAAACCTTATAAATGATTAATATCATTTGTTTGTATAACAAAGAGAGACAAAATGAAAATAAAACCATACTTTGAAAAATTAAGCGCGTCCAAAGAGTACAAGGACTTTCAAAAAAGCTATTCAGATGCTTTTATGATAGCCGGATTCTTTATTTTGGATTTTGAGAGCGGCAAGAGCCTTCACCAGATAGATTATTATATTCCTTCCGAGAAAAAAATTGCAGCATTTACTCTTGATAAGGGAATTATGATGCAAATGCTTGATATGATGAACGCAAAAATCGTTCCTGAGAAACTTGACATGAACACAAATGTAGACCTTGATGCTTTACGGGGGATTTTGGAAGATGAGATGAAAAATAGGAGTATAACTGAAGAAATTAAAAAGATTATTGCAATCTTGCAGACAGTTGACGGCAAGAAAATTTGGAATTTGAATTGTGTTCTTTCAGGAATGAGCATCTTAAAAGCTCATGTTGATGATGATTCCCAAACCGTTCTAAAAATGGAGAAAGCATCAGTAATGGATTATGTAAAGAAGATGCCGGGAGGGATGCCGGGCAAAATGGGTGGAGCAATGCCAGGTGAGGAAGCAGTGGGAGAAGAATCCGAAAAGGAGCTCAAGGAAAAGATAAAGAGCTTAAAGAATATTGAAAAAGAATTAGTCAGTGAAGAGACAAAGTATGAAGAAGAATTGGAAAAGCGCTCACAGAAGAAGGAAAAGAAAGTTAAGCCTAAAAAGCCAGATTAAAAATTAGAATAAATTTTTTCTTATCAGCAAGCTACTGGCTGCGAAGAAGGGCAATAATTTATGTCTCCCTTTGCATCAGGAATTCCTGCGGCAACTGCAACATTCTCTGCGATAAATCCGACAGGCTGTTGATAAAGATAGGTCTCCAATTCACCGGGTGTGTCGTCAGTTTGTTCAAATGCCTTCGTGGTACCAGAACCATCGGCATTCAAGAAAATAAGTTTTAGTTTCATCTCTTCAACATCTGCAGCGCCTGCATTTCTATGTACAGTTACATTGTATAATGTACCACTAGCAACCTTGCAGCTTGCTACCTCAAGGCTTGCACTCAAGCATGCTTGAGTTTGAGAAATTTGTGTTCCGCTCTTTGTGATTAAAGGCGATAAAAAGCTCCAAACGATTGCTACTGCAACAAGAGATAATAAAACGATTAATACTGTTGTAACAACATCGCTTATCCCCTTTTTATTATTCATAAAACATCTAAACTGTCTCAATATTTAAATCTTACCTATGCGCAAACCAGAATTCGTAAGCCATGTCTTTTCCGACTTTGTCAAACCTGCAGAATCCAAACCTCTCAAATTGGATTATCTCATCTTCTTCCAAACTATCAATTGACTTTTCAGCCAGTCCTTCTGTCCATTTTCCATCGGGCATTAATATTTTAGTTTTAACACCCTTGGAAACCCAGTTTATTTTTGGTATTTCCTTGTTATCTTCCGATGTAAACTCAATTTTCTTGCCAAGTTGAATGTTATAAAGATGAAGCAGTCTTACTTCCTTGTTTTTGAGATTTTTAAAGTCGTCATCTGAGATAAAAATCTTTCCAACTTCTACTTCTTTAGTTTCCGCGCTGTCAGGGTGGATAGGCATCTCAACTTGCTCTATTTTTGGTTTTTTCAAAATCTTTAACTCAACAGGATTTTTTACAAAAGAGTATCTGTTGGCTCTAGCGTCAACTATTTTTCTATTTGTTGCAGCAAGAACGCTTGGATCAATGTGCCCAGAACTCTTCGACAAACCAACTGTTTGTGCAAGTTCCTGGAACATTTCTGGCACAAATCCTCTTCTTCTTAATGCCTTTATCGTAACAAGTCTTGGGTCATCCCATCCTGTTACCTCTTTCTTTTCAATCATTTCTCTTATTACTCTGCCTTGCGTTTCAGCACCGGTAATTTCATACCTTCCAATTTCACGGACTACGGGCATTTTAAGATCTAACAATTTCAGTATATAATTTTGTAATTCCGCTCTTAATTCAAACTCTTTGGATCGTATAACATGAGTTATCCCGTTAAGAGAATCTTCAACCGGGCTCTCAAAATCGTACATTGGCCAAACAGCATACTTTTCTCCCTGCACAAAATGCCTTGCATGTGATATTCTGAAAATGATTGGGTCTCTCATCACCCCATTCTTTGATTTCATATCTCCTTTCAATCTTAATGTTCTTTCTCCCTCGCCATATTTTCGGTTTAGCATCAATTTCCACTCTTTCATGTTTTTGTCAACGCTATTTTTTCTGCATGCGCATGATTTCATTTTCTCTCTTAATTTTTTAATCTCCTCTTGAGAACATTCACACACATAGGCATCCTTACTGTTAATCAATTTCTCTGCAGGCTCATAATACTTTTCCATATTGTCAGATGCAAGTATTTCTTTATCCCATTTTATTCCAAGCCAAGCCAAATCTTCTTTATCAGCCTCATAAAATTCCTTGGTGGATTTCTCAGGATTTGTGTCATCAAATCTCAATATACATTTTCCCCCATATTTCTTAGCATACAAGTACTGAATTAAAAAAACAAGTGCATGTCCGATGTGGATATACTTGGATGGCTCTGGTGCAAGTCTTGTTATAACATTTCCTTCCTTTGCCCCTTCAAGTTCAGGCAATCCTTCTTCTTTCTCTTCAGGCTCTTTTACAAACTCTTTCAAATCGTGAAATTGTCTTTGCATTTTTATACTATCATAAGAATTAACTTCTTTGACAATTTCAATTATCTTCGGCATAATCTGCTTGACATCTTTCTTGTCAAGCCCGTGCTGGAATAGTTTTGGTAATATCCTTCCGACTTCTACCTTGCCAAACTCAAGCGCATTCTTCAACGCATAAGCCTTAATCTCTTTTGAAAAATCCTTCATATCTCTTATAGTAATGTATTACTTTTAAAAGTTGCCTTGGCAATTAAGATATAGGAATCATAGAACCTTGGTTCTATTCTGACAACCTCAATCTTCTGCTTTTGCCAATGTTTCTTCGAGCTTGTCGATTCTTTCTATAAATCTCTCAAGCTTGTATTCCATGTCATCAAGCTTTATTTTCAATGCACTAAGGTCACTCTCATTAACTTTCAAGCTCTCGGTAGGAACATTATCAGAAGAACTAGAAGAACCAACTGAAGCCATATCGCTAAGGAATCCAAAGTTGCCCATGGGAGGCATTGCACTGCTCGAACTTGGTTCAATTGTTGTCTCGTTTCTAAAAGGAGTAAGGTCAACAAAACCGCCTTCGCTTCTCAAGCTGCTTCTAAGTTTTTCTTCTTTTAACTTCAAAATACCCTTTTTCTTTAGAAGTGTATAATCGACGTAATCATCACCCATGCATCCTGAAGTCTTTCATTTTATTTAAAGATTCTCATTTTCCAGCATTAGGTTTAAAACTTCAAATCTTTAGATTTGAATGGGATAAAGATTTGTTTTTTGCAAATCTTTATATAAAGTTATTTCCATAAAAAGGTATAAAATAAGAGGAAAAATGGCAATAGAACCAACAAAACTAATTGCGGCTATAAGCCCAGACGCTTACTGTAGAAAAGACAAGCAAAAGGAAGTTAAGGAGATTGCAAAGCAAGCAATCTTGAAAAAAGAAAATGATGCCTACCTTAAGGCCGCAGAAGTTGCTGAGCTTGCAGATACCGAATTCATGAACTTAGATGATGTAATCAAAACGCCATTCAAACTTGTAGGTTTGAAAAATCCAATAGAACAGCACTCCGCGACTTATGATACTTCTTCCCAAGCCCTCGAACAAGTTTACTATTGGCTGCATGATTATCTTCAAAACACAAAAGAGGATTATGGTACTGTTATAAAGATTGTTGATAATTTTCTTTCTGCCCCCGGCTCAGCTCATTTCTCTGAAATGGGCGTAAGGGCAACTAAAATGCAGGAAGAGGGAATGAAAATTCTCGGCGTTGCAAATAACTTAATAAGATCAATTTTAAACATAATTTACGATCTGAAGGAGTTTAAGTTAAGGCTTGAAATATACAATGATTATCAAAATGAGACGGATAAAAACAAGCAAGAGTCTGCACATCTTTCATTAAAACAAATCTGGCTAGACCAAGTAGATATTAAGAGGGGCAATAGCTCGATAAAGGCTCTTGCTGTAAGCGGCGCAAATGCTCCTAATTTTGTTATGTTGATTGATGCATTCATGGCAGTAAACTCGCTTGAAGAAATTAAAAAGATGGACTTGAATGATAGAATAAAAAGACTTTTGGAGCAGAGATTCTCCGAGTTTCAACGCTGGCTCGAAATTTCTGGAAAAGAATTAAGGAAAAGATATGAAATAGAAAAAATATATCTAAGGAGCCAGTTAAATAGCGTAAAGTTGTATTCGAGATGGGCAAAGCCTTACCTAAAGGCAGCCGCGCAATTGGAGCAGAGGGCAACAGCAACCTCTTCCCTCGTTTCAGCGTTTAGCACTTCTTTATTTGAATTAACTCTTTTAGGAATCGGCGAGTATGACCCTTTAAAAGATTTCAAAAAAGGAGACTTGCCAAAGATATTTGTCGGTAAAAACAAAAGAAAATATGCTCCAGTCGTTCTTATTGAATTGAAATTCAGAAGCATTCCCGAGCGTTTCCAACAGGGGGGGTATGGCTTCAGAGGAAAGGCAGATATAAAATTCACAAGTTTTGCTCTCAATGAAGAAGAGAGAAAAGTCCTAAAGTCACAATTGGATTGGGATGATTTCAAAGATGTTTATTCATTAATAAGCGGAGCAACCGAAGATAGCTTGGAACAAATGCAGTCAGATATTAATGAGATACTCGGAGAAGATAAAAAGAAATGGGAAATGAAAAAAGAATCTGAAGAAACTAACCCATTTGCAGCACTTTTCTCAATAGTAACTGACTTGTTCAAGAAAAAAGCGGGTGAAGAGAAAAAGGAAGAGCTAAAAGACGGAGAGAAGTTAGAAATCTCCGCAATTGCCAAAGATAGTGAGATGGAAAAAGTAATGCGCTCTCAGGCAGGCATAGAATCAAGAAGAAGATGCAGAAAGTTCTATGACTCTTTCAAGAAAACAAACAACAGCCCAGCATTTATTTCTTAATTTGTCACATTTAAATATAAGTTTACTATTTGTATAATATGACTAAAACGGGAAATATAAAGATCATCAAAGAAATAAAACCAAAGATAAGAATCATTGAAAAAGAGGAAGAAGAAATAGAAAAAACAGAGGAAACCACAGAAGAATCTCTTGAAGACATAGCTTTAGACGCCCCATCAGCAAGAGAATTTCCAGAGTTTGCAATGTTAGGGGGGCAGGGAGTGCAGGAAATGGCTCAAAGAGAAGATATTGCTCGAACCCCCTCTGCAACAACTGAGGAAGAGAACAAGAACGCGGTGAGATACCAAATTCAGGAGGATATTACTGAAGAAGAAATAAAACAAAAATATCAAACAAACAGCTCAGAAGCAAGACCAATTCTTTTAAGCACAACTGAGCAAGAGAGAAATCCAAGAAACAGATTCGCAAACAGGGAATTAGAATCACAAAGGACTAAAAATGAAGAGAACAGGTATGACTTGCCTTTTGAGTCAGAAAAACCAACTAAAAAGAGAAAGTTCCCTTGGGAAGTTTAAAAAAGCTTTAAACTCGAAGCTTTGCCAAGCGAGAGTTAAAGATTGCGAAGCAATCTTTAAACATCAAAAATCAAAGATTTTTGTGGCTTAAAAGTTGCAAAGCAACTTTTAAATAAAGGGATTTATTTACATAAGCATGAGTGGTGATTATTTCTACGAAGGGGCCGATTATGGCTTTGATCCAGAGTATGGTGGATTTTCTAGGTCGTATTCTGAGAATCTTTCAAGGAATATTGGTGTTGCGACAGATCTAAGAATGGCAAATCAGCTTAAAGCCGTCTCTGAAAAGCTGAATACTGGGGCAACAACAGTAGAAATCGCGACTGTATCCCCGGATGTTTTTGAGAGTATCCCCCAAGAACACTTTAAAGAGTTAAATCGTTTAAGAAAACTTGTTGGAAAAAATGTTGAATTAACCTTGCATGCTCCTCTTGTTGAGCCAACAGGATTAACAAAGAGAGGATGGGCGCCATATGAACGAGAGCAGGCAGAGAGGCAGATGATAGACGCGGTAAAAAAGGCTCACGATTTAAATCCTGATGGAAATGTTGTGACAACTTTCCATGCAAGTGTCGCCGGGCTTCCTGCAGAGAACGTTATTTGGGAAGAGAGGACAATCGGGGACGAGAAGAAAAAAATTCAAGTCATTAAAGAAGCAGTTATCATAGATGAAAATACCGGCAATTTTGCACCATTGTCATTAAAACCGAGTCCTTTCTTAAGTGAGGACGAAAACACAGTAGAAATAAAAGAAAAAGTATCGCAGATTAATGAGAAAAACTGGTACGACCAGCTTCATCATCTAGATTACGCAGCCGAACAAGGAGAAACTGCACTAGAAAGAGGACTTAAAGCTCTTGGAGGGCCCCCAGAAGAATTAAAAAGAGGTGTGAAAGAAGAGGTGGCAATAATGAAAGGAATGAGCGAAGAAGAAGCCCTAAAACATTACAAGGAGCACTTAACTGGAAAAGAAAGTAAAGAGATAAAGATCCTAGGCGATGTGAATCCTGGGCTGAGGAATTTCTTTAATGATAGAATGCAAGACATATCATACGGAGATATTAATCTTAGACAGGCATATAACAATCTAAGGGAGTTATTCGACCAGACTTATCGCTCTTTAGAATCAAGCGGTTCTAAAGCGGCTTTGGAGGACAAAAAGAAGCTTGATGATTTTAGGAATGAAATTGTTCCAGATATAGAAGAACTAAACAAACCAGGCAATGTCAAGCAGCTTGCAAGAACAGTAAGAGAAGGAATTCATGTCTTGCGTTCCATAGAAGCAAAACAAATTCCTCAGGTGCTAAAACCAATAAAAGACTTCGCGATAGAAAAATCTTCTGAGACCTTTTCTAATGTTGCTCTTGCTTCTTACAAAGAATTTGGTGAAAGTTCTCCAATTTTAAGCTTGGAAAATCCGCCTGCAGGGACAACAATAATCTCAAGCGGCGAAGATCTTAGAAAATTAATTGATGAATCAAGGGAAAAGTTTAAACTAAAGGCTATGAAAGATCTAGGATTATCTGAAAGTCAGGCAAAAAAAGAAGCAGAAAAGATAATTGGTGCAACCTGGGACTTGGGGCATATAAACATGATCAGAAAACATGGCGCCGGAGTAGAGGAATTAAAAGAAGAAACAAGGAAAATTGCTCCAGTACTTAAACACATACACTTATCAGATAATTTTGGCCTGGAACATACTGAACTTCCAATGGGGATGGGGAATGTTCCAACTAAAGAAATATTCAAAATATTCAAAGAGGAAAGCAAGAATCTTGATAAAATCAAGAAAGTTATTGAAGCAGGTCAATGGTACCAACATTTCCAGACAACTCCATTCGGAGAAACACTCAGAGCATTTGGTTCTCCAATTTACTCGGGCGGGCCAAATCAATATTTAGAATCTAGAGGGTATTTTGCAGGTTATGGCGCTAATCCAGAGATTCATCACTCAATGTACGGAGCTGGCTTTGCAAATCTTCCTGTGGAACTTGGAGGCCAAATGAGCGGGAGAAGCAGGGTGTCAGGAGCACCTCTGGAATAAGTTTATACCTGAAGCTTCGAAGTCTCTTTAGAGACGAGAACTAGAGAAAGCGTAACCTTTCTCTATGTTTACTAAGCGAAGGTTAAAGTTGTCAAGGACAATCTTTATATAATACTCAAATAATATAATAAAATGAAAAAGAAGGGTGGTAAAAAAGAAGTTAAGAAACTTGCTAGCGATAGGGAGATTGCAATGGATTTCGCTGCAAAAGTTCAAGAGAAGTTTGATAGAGTTGTAAAAGCATCTATTCTTTTTGGTTCACAGACAAAAAATACTACAACTACAAAATCTGACATTGATATAGTATTGGTTATAGATGACGCATCTATTGAATGGGACTTAGAGCTAATCTCTTGGTATAGAGAAGAGCTTGGTAAACTGATAGCCACAAAAGATTATGGGCGCAATTTGCATGTAAACACAGTTAAATTAACGACATGGTGGCAGGACTTAATCCATGGAGATCCTGTTGTTCTTAATATTTTAAGATATGGGGAGCCGCTCATAGACCTAGGTGGTTTCTTTGTCCCATTAAAATCCCTACTTGAAAAAGGAAAAATAAGGTCAACTCAAGAAGCCGCCTTTGTTGCGCTTCAGAGAGCCCCTGCTCATTTAGTCAGAAGTAAGATTGCAGAAATGGGTGCAGTAGAAGGAGTTTATTGGGCGATGGTAGATTCTGCTCAGGCAGCTTTAATTGTGGCCGGAAAAATGCCTCCAAGTCCAGAGCACATCGGGGATATGCTTAAAGAAGCGTTTGTTGATACTGGGATGATTTCTATGGGTTACGTTAGAGCCTTCAATGATCTATTTGATATGCATAAGAATATCTCGCACGGAAAAGTTTCTGAAGTAAAAGGCGCCGAAATAGACCGCTGGCAGGGAATAGCAGAAAAATTCATGTCAGAAATGACAAGTTTGATAAACAAAATGCTTGAAAAAAGATAATTTACGCTTCATGCTTTAATTTTTCAGTTACTTCTTTGCATCTATCGCTTGTTTGGTATAAAAGTGCTCTAGCAGTATAGAATTCATCTTTGTTGCCCATTACTAACTTTTTAAGAATCTTCTTGCTCATATCTGCAACATTTCCATACTTTTTGGCAGTCTCTTCATATTTATCCTTGTGTTCTTTTGCTGTGGCTTCTAATCCGGGCACAACATATTCATTAATATCTACATAATGATACTTTGCTGCTTGATAAGCAATTTTTTTCATTGAATCTTGTACTTTTTCGCTAAAGCCAAGTGCTTTGTATTTTTGGGCAACTTTGTCGCCAAGACCTTTTATGCCATATTCAACCGCAGTTTTTTCCTGTTCATCAGATAGTTTATTGCCATCTTGATAGTTTTTCTTGAAATTTTCAAACCCTTGCCATTGTGCGCAGGCACTAAAGACTTTCTTTTCGTCCCCAGAAGCTTTTTCGACTATTTCTTTAGCATTTGACATTCTCTCAAAACTCTGAGAAGGTGTTTCTTTCAAAATATCTTCCAAATCTCCAGATTTAGAGAGCAGACTTGCAGATGTTTCTCCAGCAACAATAATAGCAGTATTGAGTACATCATAAACAGTTTCTTTCTTTAATTCCTCTTTGCTAAAAGGAGCCAAATCAGAATCCATCTCTTTATATGCGCGATCTATTAATTTCTCTTTAATCAATTTGCTCTTTTCTGGGCGATCATCACTTTCTCTTTTCAAGAGATCTTCTATCTCATGAATTTTGGACATCGCATCCAAAAGTTGAATGTACTTGCTAGTTTCTTTTGTCATACTTTCTACAATCAAAATAACTATTTAAATCTTTCTATTGTAAGAACTACAAAGTAGTAACAATCTAGGACTTATCGAACTCAAATATAACAAACCCGTATTTTTTCTTTTCGTCTTCAGAATAGTACTCCTCTAACCCTTTATAATCTTGAACATGTTTAATTCCTTTTATTTTAACAACAATATTTTCTTTTAATTTTGGTCTTTTTATGAATCTAATAGTATCCCCTATTTTTACTGCTTTCCTCTTCTTATCATTTAATCTTACTTCAGTTGTTTTAACACCAGATTTTATTTCCTCAAATGGCATAGGATGAAGCCTCATTTTAAATTCCATGTTAATTGATTATGACTTAGAGAGCTCTTTATGCAAGTCAAATTCTTCTTTCTCGCTTTCCTCAAACAAGCTTGAATCGATGGGTATTGCGTCATTCAATTGAGGTACATCAGCATCTTTTTTCTTTTCCCCAGGAATATACTCATCTTCTCTATCTTCTTTTTCCTTCTCATCTTGCTCTTCCTGAGGAACAGGAACGCTGCCTTCCTCGACTTTTTCTGACTGTTCTAATGGTGCTTCTTTTACTTCTTCTTTTAGCTCTTCCTTTTTCTCTTCTTTCGTTTCTTCACTCTTATCTTCTATTATTCTTTCAATCTCTTTCTGCTTTGGTTTTCCTGCCTCCAGCTCTTGAACAAGTTTGCTTATTTTCTCTGCTGCATCCGCGTTTACAGATATAGAATCAATTCCTTCTGAAACAAGGAATTTTACCATCTCTTCATTGCTTCCAGCTTGCCCGCATATGCTTGTTTGAACCCCATATCTCCTGCACCTTCTTATTACATAACTCAAGGCAGACAAAACTGCCGGATTCATTTCGTTGTAAATGTATTGAACCTCAGAATTATTCCTGTCTATTGCCAGCATATACTGTGTCAAATCATTTGTTCCAAAGCTGATAAATGATATTCCTTCAACACACAAATCGTTTATTATTTGAACTGCAGCAGGAGTTTCTACCATTATTCCTATTACAAAATTCTCTGGATACCCAATCTCTGATGCAATTTTCTTTGTTTCCTTAAGCTCATCAACATTAATTACTTGAGGCATCATAATCCCCATCTTTTTGTTTGGAAATTCTTTAGCAACTTTAATAATTGCCTCAATCTCGGCCCTGAGAACATCTTTGTTCCTCAATCCAAATCTTATTCCATGATTTCCTAGCATTGGATTTCCTTCTACTTGTTTTGGGGCACCTTCAAGATTTCTGTATTCATCACTTCTTATGTCGGAACTTCTTACCCAAACCCCTTCAAATGGCTCGGCAATCTTTTTAATTCCATTGTAAATTAATTTAACATAATCATCCATTGCCTTGTTCTTGACAAAATAAAGAGGATGTTTTCCAGATTCTGCGATTATTCCTTCAAGTCTTGTTAATCCAACTTCTTTTGCTCCAGATTGCGCTGCCCTTTCTGCAAAACTCGGCAAATCAACCATTACTTTTATTTTTGTCTTTGTTGGGACAATTGGCCTAACTTCAGAGATTTTTGTCTCTCCAACTCCTCCGATGACTTTTCCTCTGTAGCCATCAACTGTGATTATATCCCCATCTTTAAGCTTCTTTGTAGCATTTCCTGTTCCAACAACTGCAGGAATCCCCATTTCTCTTGAAACTATCGCGGCGTGAGAAGTAACCCCTCCTTCATCTGTAACAATTGCAGCTGCCCTTTGCATCGTAACAACCATGTCTGGATTTGTCATCTCAGTAACAAGAACATTGCCTTTCTCTATTTTTTTCAAATCATCAAGAGAATAAACTACTTTTACTTTTCCAGAGCCAATTCCTGGAGAAGCGCCCAATCCTGAAAGCAAAACCTCTCCCATGACCTCTTTTTCAACCTTGCTTTCTTTAGTCAAAGTTGTTATCGGTCTCGATTGAACAATATAAATATCCCCCCCGGATATTGCAAATTCAATATCTTGAGGTTTTTTGTAGTGTTCCTCCAATTGTTTTGAATAAATCGCGAGAATTTTTATCTCGTAAGTTGACAAAACCTGCTGCTTTGCTCTTTCAGCGGTTAATTTTACAATTTGATTTTCGCCAGAGGAAGAGCGCACAATAGCAACTTTCTTTTCCGAAAGGTTTGTGTCAAGAATCTTGAAATTTTCAACATTTCCATCAACAATGTAGCTATCTGGTTTTATTCTCCCAGAAACTATCCCCTCTCCAAGCCCCCAAACTGCTTCTATCATTATTGTATCTTCCTGGGTTATTGGATTTCTTGAGAATATTACCCCAGATTTATCAGCATCAACCATTTTTTGCACGACAACTGCAAGTTCTGCTTTCTCCTGCCCAAATCCCTTCTTTTCTCTGTAATAAATTGCTCTCGCTGTAAACAATGAAGCAAAGCACTCTTTTACTTTTATTATTAATTCGCTCTTTCCTTTTACATTGATAAAGCTCTCTTGCTGTCCGGCAAAGCTTGCATCAGCAAGGTCTTCTGTTGTTGCAGAACTTCTTACAGCAACAAATGGCGGTTCCTTCGATTTATTTAAGATTGCAAGTGCTGTCTGCGTTGCACCAACAAGTGCTGATTTGTTTGCATCAAGCAGCTCGTAAGAATCAGCAATTTCGCTCTCCATTTCCAAAGGCATCTCCGAATTAGAAATCATCTCTCGTACTTCCTTAGAAACTCTTTCAAGAGTCTCTGTGTCTTCCATATCAATGCTGGAAACTTTCTCTTTTATTTTTTCCAACAAGCTTGAATTTTCAATAAAATAAGAATAAGCTTGTGCAGTTATGACAAATCCCGGAGGTATTGGAAACTTTGAATTGTACATTTCCGCCAAGGAGGCTCCTTTTCCCCCTGCGATAGAGATATCTTTATTGCTTAATTCAGAGAACCACTTGATAAATTTTCCACCACTCTCTTTTCCAGCCATTTTATTAATTAATACTAAGAGTTAATAAAGATTGCTTTAATCTTAGCTTTTTCACTATAATCAATTTTATAAGCTGCATTCATTATTCGAAACTTAAATGGCAAAAAGAAGAAAACCTCTAACTGAACAAGAACAAAAGCAAATTAAATATACTAATTTGATAAGGCAATGGACGCGCTATAAACTGATGTATGACTTCTTTACATTGCCTGATGATAAAAAACCCTGCGGACATCTTCACATATTGCCTAATGGGAGGCATATGTGTAACGGATTTGTTAGACATGGAGAGAAGTGCGAGTTCAGGAAATACGATGGGATTATTACTGATCTAAAAGATGACGAAAGTCGTTATAATTGCCTTAAGCCTTATTCTCTTGGTGATAGCCCAATAAGAGGTAAGACGATTAATGACATTGAAGATTTAGAAAAGATTGTCACCGAGATGAGAAAACAAGCAAATGAAGTAAGGAACAAAGTAGCGCATCCTTCTCCTTAAACATTCAAAACAAAAATATCCCTGCCTACAATCTGATCAGGGCGGAATTCTCTTATCGGGAAAGTTATATCTTTCAAATTATAAACACTAAAACCTGTTTCCTCACAGATTCTTTCTACATTGCATGATACCCTTCCGCTCTGTGACTTTATCAACGGGGCGCTGAATGCAATTTTCGAGTCTCTCTTTAGTCCTTTTTTTACATTATTCAAAACTTCAATCATTAAATTTTCAAAAGTATTGATAATTTGCTGAGCTTTTTCTCTTTGTGGATTTCTTGTCATTAATTCTCCTAAGGAAGGTTCTGTAGCGATTCCATCTGCCTTATCTATTCTAACCTCTCTTGAATCCTTGTTGATAATTATAGATTTTGATTCTAGTTTGTACTTATTCCTGAGCCATTCTATGTTTTTCTTCGCGCTCTCTGTCGCGTCTTTATCTATATCAACTCCGATTATGTTGATATCATCTAACAAAGCCTCACTAACAATAACTCCAATTCCGCAGAAGGGGTCAAGCAATAACCCTTTTCTTTTAACTTGTGAGAGATTTATTAGAATTCTAGCCAATCTTGGAGATATAGCAAGACTCTCTCTTCTGTATGGCTTCTCCATATCCTTTTTTTCTGCCTCAGCACTATCGTAACTTTCTTCAAGATATCCAAAATTAAGTTTGTTATCCTCAAATAAAAAGTAATTCATATCTCTAAGCATTATTTTCTCTGGGCTTCCCTGAGTTACCTCGCCAGTTTGCATTTTTATTGTTCCGCTCACTCCTTTATATCTTGCTTTTAACCTTTCTTTTGAAAAATTATCCTTCATTGCATCCAAAACCTCAGAAGAAATTTCTTCGCGTGCGTAATCTAGCAAAGAATAGATAACTTTGTTCTCTCTTCCAAAATAAATTGGTTTGTTTTTTATTTCCTTTTTCAAATTTTCAATATTTCCTGAAAATAGAACCTTCCCAACAGCAATTGTACCGCCTAACTCTCTCATCATCTCCTTCAAATTCACTTCTTTATCAACATCAACAACCAAACCATTCGATTTCAAAGAACTTTCCTTCAAAGAGATATTTTCCTTCTCAAAATAAGAAAATATTTCTGCCTTTGATAAAATAGGATTTCTTCCAAGAACAAAAAAGTATTTCATATTAGTTTATTTCAGCTGCTCAAATGTAACTTTCGCAGTGCAAGGCATTTTTGCTTTTACAGATTCAACTGCTGCTCTTATAATTCTAGCGCCTTTTTCATCCTTGCATGTTATAAAAAATATATCTTTTCCAGCAGGAACTAAAGCTGCTCTTCCTTCAATAATACCAAAAGAATGGCTCATACCAGTTGACATTCTATCTGCTCCTGCGACTCCCGATGTTTTATTATTTCTCAAGAAATGATGCGGATGGACTTTAACGGCAAAAAAATACTCCCCCAGAAGTTTATCCTCTAATATTTTGTGAACATGCATTCTTCCTGCCTCAAGTGCAGTATCTCTTATCTGAACGGCATTTACTGAAACTAATCTAATCAAAAACTTGTGTTTTCCTTCTCTGTAATCTTTCAAGTTTCCAATGCTGAATTTTGCAACTTTTACATGAGGTATTGTTCTGATATATGCCTTGCTTTTTCTTCTTGAGTTTCTAGTAAAAGGTCTTGCATATTTTCTCGAGTACGCAGCTGCTTTTCTTAATCCCATTTTATTTTGCTCCTCCGATAACTTCTACCTCTGTGGTTATTGCCTGTCCTGGCAATCCTGTCTCAAAAATTGCTCTTACAAGCCCCTTATTTCCGTGAGCATCGCTTATCTTTCCTTTTATTACCTTTCCAGCCGGGCTCTTCCATTGGACTTCTTTTCCCGCTAGTTTCTTTGCATCTTCTCTCTTTGCGAGTCCTAAGTCTAACAAGTAATGTCTCTCATGTATTCTATGTCGACTTCTCCTAAACTGAACAACAATTCCTTTCATGATTGTGCTTAGAAATGTGGGTTTTTAAAGTTTCTTAAAAATCTTAAATAACTACCTCAAATTTGCCTAAAATCTTCTTCAGAGTCTGGAAAAGTTCTCCAGGGATTGTGGTGCTTAGCTTGCCTTTGCTTTCTGCAAGGGCCTTGTCAAGCTCCTCCTTGTTAGAATTAACAAGTTTCTCTCCAGATATCTTCTTGATATTTTTACCCTCAATTAAGAAATTGGCCTTTCCGGTTAGAACAAGCTCAGCTTTTCTTCCACCCGCATAAATAACCTGCATCAAAGTTCCCTTTTCGGTGCATACAAGTTCAGCTCTCTGGGCATATTCTACAAGCCCCCTTATCAATTCTATAGCATCTTTCTTCATGCTATCAACTTCTTTCAAGCTAACTTTTCCAGATTTCACCTTCTTTTTTACATTTGCTATTTCCTTGATTACTTTTGAGAATCTCTGTTCCATTTTTCCCTTCTTTATTAGCTTGTTTTCAAAATCCTTGATAAGAGATTTATCAGGTTTATTTCCAAATATAGTTTTTAATGTCTTAAACAAATCATCGTAAACTTCGTAAGCAGTCTTTTCATGTATCTTTTTCTCAATCTTATCTCTCATTTTTTTGAGCATCGCAGTATAAGACTTCCACTCCCCCATTAGAATATCAACTTCTTTTCCAGAAATTTCTTTCAGTTTGCCATATTCATATTGCTTGAACAAGTTAACTGCTTTCTCAAGAATTTTCAAATCTGCATTTGTCATAAACTTATCTCTCTCAACCAAAGTCTTCTTTACTTCTTCAACAACAACTTTTGGGACTGGTGGAGCCTCTCCTGCAAGCATCATCATCGCTTGAGTTGGGGTTATAATTCCATAATAAATGTCCGTCATTATGTCGAGTAACCTTCTGTTTACAATCTCTTTAGTTTGTTCTCCTTGTTTCATATACAAGTCAATTGCTTCTGGGCTTGGCTTTATCTTTCCCATCTTCAAAAGCAGCTTCCAAGGAAGGAATGTCCCTCTGTCATACAATGGAATCCCGTCTCTTATGAAAGTAAACATGACTGGATGCGCGTCTTTTACAGATTGCCAGAAATCTGTGAGCAAGTATACTTGTATGTTCAAGATGTTTTTTACTCCGGCAAGCGCAGTTGCTTCTCTGATGTAATCATAACATATTCCCCTCAATTTATCAAGAAGTTCTATTCTTGACATTCTTTTTACATCAGTGTCATCAATTACTACAAATACATCAACATCTGAATCTTTCCCTGCAGTGCCTCTAACTAGACTTCCGCCAATAACATAGGAAGTTACATACTTCTCAAATTTTCTCAACAACAGAGACTTATGTATATTTGCAACTCTTAGTGCCCCCAAAAATCCAGTGTCATGTATGGGCAAGCTTGCAGATATTGCATCAATGAATTCAAACTTGCTGTCAAGGCCGTAATTCCACAAGTCTATTGGAGTTTTAATATGAACCCAGATATTCTCTTTTAGTTCCTTAGTCATTTTTATCACTTCTGGCTTTATTTTTGCTATATCTTTG
>Ga0315273_10002154_pt1 | contig 23002 bp, 21 predicted proteins | sample YL17G02_0_MG_FD_205753 | JGI IMG/M metagenome (GOLD analysis project Ga0315273, IMG submission 205753) | Sediment microbial communities from Yellowstone Lake, YNP, Wyoming, USA - YL17G02_0 | ecosystem: Environmental > Aquatic > Freshwater > Lake > Sediment | place: USA: Wyoming | collected...
AGGTCGGAGTCGCGCGCCGTGAGGAAAATAATGGGCAGGCCTTTGGACAGGCTGCGCAGTTCCCGGCACAGTTCAAACCCCCCTTCAGGCTCGTCGCCCAGGCCGACGTCGATAATGACCAGGTCCGGCAAACGGCGCTGAAAAGCGGCCAGTGCATCAGCGCGCGTCGCAAAACCGCTGACGTGGTAGCCATAGCGCCGCAGGGCGTCTTCATAGTTGCGCCGTATCGAGGCCTCGTCTTCGACGATGGCTATGTGTCGTTGCATCTTCATTCCCTGCTGGACTGCGGGTGCTCATCATAAGACTACCACCCGGCCAAGTGTATCCAGATTGGACCGATGCCATCACCCTGCCCTAATTCAGACCCTTGTTCGGCCCCTGGTACCACTGGCGCGCCATGTCAGCCGGTTCCAATGCCTAACCTGTCCACCCTGCCACGGAGCGATCATGAAGAACCTGGACCAACCCCGAAAGGCCATCAGCCGGCCAATGAAACTCGAAGTCGGCAAACCGCCAAGAACCGTTCGTCAGCAACTTGAGCACGATGCCTGGACCAACCATTACCCGTTTGCGCGCCGCATGGCCAGGCGCCGCCGGCAGCCCGGCGCCAGGTTGACCGAACGTGGGTTGACCGAACCGGGCTTGATCGAGCCCAGGCTGACCAAAAACGCGCGCAGTTTGAGCCGGCAGGACCGCACGCTGCTGGCCCTGAGCCTGGTGCTGCTGATTCTGCTGCTGTTTGCCCGTGCGAGCGCGGCTCAGGAACAGCCCGGCGCAAGGCATCAATCGGCACTGCAGGATATTTGCTTTCATGGGGAAATGCCTGGCAAGGGCAGTGAAGAACTTGCCAGCCTGCTTCCAGTTGGCAGCTCGGTGAACCTGGCGAGTTTCTCATCCACGTCCAGCGGCTGGAAAGCCCAGCTCGTGTATTCCCTCGCCACCCTGTTCTCTGCCGCCAGCCTGCTCTGGTTCTCAACTCCCTCGCGCCGGGTGCAGGCTGGCGGTTCACCCCTGCCGCCCATTCGTGCACGTTGAACTGCGTGTACGTTAAGCCATGGCGGCCTTGCGCGGCGGTGCTGGTCACCGCCGCATTCTTTTTCTGCGCTACGTGGTCACCGCCATATCATTCAGAGGTCTGAACCGCGCCTGGAAAAATCGCAAGTATTCCGGCTCATAGATCATTTTCAGCCCACGGATTTCATCACGTCGCTGGTAAACGTTGCGGACCGATTCCGCCACCACGTCCATATGAGCCTGGGTGTAGACCCGCCGCGGCAGGGTCAGCCGTAACAGTTCCAGGGCGGGCCGGCGATTCTGACCCGTTTTGGGGTCCCGCCCGGCCGAAACATTGCCACGCTCCATGGTCCTGATTCCGGCTTCCAGGTACAGCTCGCCGGCCAGAGCCTGGGCAGGATATTCATCCTGGTCAAGCTGCGGCAGAAAGCGCCGGGCATCGATGAAAACCGCATGTGAACCGATGGGGTTCACAATCGGGATACCGGCGCGCCGCAGCGCATCCCCCAGGTAGCGGACCTGGCCGATGCGAGCTGCCTGGTGTTCTTCCATCACCGCCTCACGGATGCCCAGCGCCATCGCTTCCATATCGCGGCCAGCCAGGCCACCATAGGTATGCAGGCCCTCGTAAACCACCGCCAGGTTTTGTGCCTTGATGAACAGGCCCTCATCGTTACAGGCAAAAAAGCCACCGATGTTGACCAACAGGTCCTTCTTGGCGGACATGGTGCAACCGTCCGTCAGATCGCAGATCTCGCGCAGTATTTCACGAACTGATTTATGTGCGTAGCCGCTTTCCCGTTCACGGATAAACCAGGCATTTTCGATGGTACGCGTCGCGTCCAGCATGATGGGAACTTGGTGCTTCTGGCAGTATTCGCGCAGTTCCCGCAGGTTGGCCATGGAAAATGGCTGACCCCCGGCCATGTTCACGTTGCCCTCCAGGCTGATGTAAGGTACTCGATCCGCGCCAACTTCCTGAACCAGGCGGTCCAACTTTCCGAGATCGACATTACCCTTGAATGGATGACGGCTTTCCGCGTCGTGGGCTTCATCGATGATCACGTCGACGAAAGTACCACCCGCCAATTCCTGGTGCAGACGCGTGGTGGTGAAGTACATGTTGCCCGGCACGAAATCACCCGGCTTGATCATGATCTGCGACATCAGGTGCTCGGCACCGCGACCCTGGTGGGTGGGCACCAGGTACTTGTAGCCGTAGTACTCTATGACAGCGTCCTGTAAATGGTAGAAATTTTCACTGCCGGAGTAAGCCTCGTCACCCATCATCAGGCCGGCCCATTGCCGGTCGCTCATCGCGGATGTACCCGAGTCCGTCAACAGATCGATATAGACATCCCGGCTGCGCAGCAAGAACGTGTTGTATCCCGCTTCCCGAATGGCGTGTTCACGTTCCTCCCGCGTGGTCAGGTGAATGAGTTCGACCATCTTGATCTTGTAAGGCTCGGCCCAACTGGGCCGCACGACCACATGTGTATTCATCATTCACCTGCCAGTGCGCAGTCACGGTTCAATCAACAAAATCCCTCTTAAGGAGCCTCTGATCAATTATGCGCGGAGCGCGTTTCTGCCGCAAAGGCCGCAGGTCGTGCGGAGCGAGCCGCGAGACAGTAGCACCGCTACGGCCAAGGCGCGCCACGTGCGAGATGCGGCCTTTGCGGCAAAACCCGGATGGGACGGGCCTTTGCGGGCGCTCCGCCCCGTTCCGGCTCGTTTATTTGGAATAACCAAACCGCACTCGCCAGAGCCGGACCGGAGCATGGCCCAGGCCAGCCTCTCGACCGGTTCCCGGTCTCACCTTCTCCCGCAAAGACTCGTCGCGCCCGTGCATAATTGATCAGAGGCTCCTTAAACATTATCTCCAGTTTTGCACTGCGCCGGGTAAAGTACACTACCGCCTTGCCAATCAGGCATGCAAATTAACCAATTTAGCCGGATGTGACTTCCTGTTTCATCTGGTGGATGGTCTGGCGGTAATCGTTCGAACCAAAAATCGCTGAGCCGGCGACAAAGGTGTCTGCCCCGGCGGCGGCAATTTCCCCGATGTTGTCCACCTTCACGCCACCGTCTACTTCCAGGCGGATGCTGCGGCCGCTCGCGTCAATCAATTCGCGCACGCGGCGAATCTTGTCCAGCACGTGGGGAATAAAGGACTGGCCGCCAAAACCGGGGTTGACCGACATCAGCAACACGAGATCCACTTTTTCAAGGGTCCATTGCAGGACATCCAGCGGGGTTGCCGGGTTCAGCACGATGCCCACCTGGCAGCCCGTGCTGCGAATCAACTGGATGGTGCGGTCAACGTGGCCACTGGCCTCTGGATGAAAACTGATCACGGAAGCGCCCGCCGCTGCAAATTGCGGAATGATGGCATCCACCGGCTTGACCATCAGGTGCACATCAATCGGTGCGGTGATGCCGTAGCTGCGCAATGCCTGGCACACCACGGGACCCACGGTCAGGTTAGGCACGTAATGATTGTCCATCACGTCGAAATGCACCCACCCGGCCCCGGCTTTCAGCACAGCCTTTACTTCTTCACCCAGGCGGGCAAAGTCTGCGGACAGGATGGAGGGAGCAATGACGGTTGATTGTTTCATGGGGCCGATGCTCCTGGCGAGGCCAGCGCGATCACTGCACGGTTTGATCTGCGCGGGGCGCCAGATCCGTGTACGTTGAGACGATGTCCTGGATTTCATTGCTCTGCCCCGTCAACTGCCAGCGGATCATGGACACCGGGATCATCCCTGCATGGTTAACCTCGTCGAACCAGCCGTACACGGTAAAATCGTCTTCCTGTTGATGGGCGCGATCTTTGAGTAAACGCTCGAGCAGGTACTTGCCGGTGATATAGCTGCTACCGTAGCCGGGCTGGCGCAAATACAGTTGCTGTTCAAAACCCAGCAAGTCCAGGTCTGCGCGCATCCAGTGGCGCGGGGTCCATTCCACGTGAAAATCCCGTGCTTGCTTCAGGGTGAATTCATTGGCCTGGGCGTATAAGGACCCCAGACCGCGTGCTGCGCGTTGGGCCAGCATGATCCATACGATTTCGCGCACGCGCGGGTTGCCGTCATACAAGCCGGCATGCATGAACATCTCTTCCACGTTCGTTGCCATGCCTTCAGCGCGGCTGACCCACATGTTGTAGGGCAAGGCTTCGCGCCGGATCGGGCTGGGGTGCGGCTCCTGCTGCATGCGCGCAAGGTCAAACCAGTGGTAGAAATGCGTGATCAGCGTGGTCGGGTCGTAGTGAATGGCAATGGCAAAGAAATTGCGCTCATCTGCAGGCACGAATTGCCCGATCTGTGCGCGCAGGGCCGGATCCATGTAATCCGCCATCGGCAGGATGTGCTTCGCGTCGAGGAATTCCAGGTAATGGGTGATGGCAGCATTGAAGCGTGCGTTATATTCCTCTGCGTCCGCAATGGCCACCAGCGGCGGCAGTGCACTGTTACGCAGCTCTTCCAGTTTTAGTGAGGCATGCGCCCGCGCCAGTTCGCGCTGCAGGATGGTGACTTCCTCTTCCCAGGTCAGCGGCACCAGGTTCACGTTGCGCAAATACCAGGTGTAATTTTCTTTACCTACACCGGACGGGCCCGTTTTGCTTGGGGCCTGTTGCTCCAGCCATGCAGCAAAAAGCGTGGTTGACTCCAGGGCAGCGGCCAGCGCCTGTTTAAACTCTGCACCCGCACCCTGCGCTTTTTCCGCCAGGCCCTGCAGCTCTTCAGCCTGGTCCTTGATGTTCTTGATGCCAGCCAGCCACAATTCCTGCGCATTACCGGTGAGGTTTATCCTGCCTTGTTGCAGTAGGGGGGGGATGGTGCGCAGTTGCGCCGTCAAGTGGGCCTCGCTTGCGGGCGCCAGGGGAAATTCATACGTCCACAGCTCGATGATCGCATCATGGGCCGGGCCTTCATGGGCCGGGGTGTCGCTTTGGGCCATGAAAATGGACGCATAAAACGCGGGATCACGCACCCAGGGTTGCAGCACGCGGATATTGAACTCCAGGCCATTCATCTCGGCCCATACCAGCCGGTAGTCCACCTGCTGCTCGACCGGCCATGCCGTGGAATCGATGGCTGCCAAACGAGCCTGGAATTCCTTGAGCTGCTGCAGCGTGCGGGCCATGTTCTCTGCGGTGTAATCGGGCACGCCTTCACGCAGCGGGGGATGTTGAAAGGTGCGAAATTGTTCGAACAGGCTGAGCAGATCCGTGTAGGAATTGCCGGAGGACCAGGTTGTGCTCGCGAGTGTCACGCCAATAAGTAACGCAAACATGCGACAAGTCCGGCTCATGTACCTGACACCATCTGCCAGACCAAGCCACCAATTGCACCGAGCACCAGGATAATAGGAGCAAGCATCGACAGGGTCGCGCCCGTCCCCCGTTTCTTTGGATCCGCCACGTAGGCGCGTGCATAAAGCTGCCGCCCCACCAGGTAAAAAGCACCCGGCACCAAAGCCCACAAAGGGCTGACAAAATAGGCAAATAGCAGCATGCCGGGAATGAAGATCACCAGCTGCTCCATGGTGTTTTGCTGCACCCGGAAGGTCCGTTCGAAGGTGTCATTGCCGGTTATTTTGGGTGCTTCAATGCCGAATTTCACCCGGGCGGACCCGACCTGCCAGGTGAAATAAATATACTGGACCAGGGCCAGCAGAATGAAGAAATAGACGTTGTTCATGACGTAGCGCTCCCGATAGTGGTTTCCGGCATTCTACCCTGCTTTATTGCCCTTGCCAGCCAGCACGCCGGGGTGTGGCATTTCAAGCAGCCAGCCCTTACTTGAATCCCCGCGCAGTCTTGATCTGATCGTAGGCTACGTTGATTTCGCGCACGCGGGTCTTGGCCATTTCCATCATTTGCTCCGGCAGGCCGCGTGACACCAGCTTGTCCGGGTGGTACTGGCTGACGAGTTTGCGGTAGGCCTTCTTGATCTCGGCGTCACTGGCCGTGGCCTGCAATCCCAGCTGGGCAAACGCCTGGTCCAGCGAGGGACGGAGCACGCCGGGACTGGACTGCTGGCCTTGCTGCTGGCTTTGCTGCGCGCCGGCGCCGCCCTGGTGCGCGAACAGCATGGCGGCAAAGACCTGCTGCGGAATGCGCAATTCACGCGCAACACGGAGCAACACCGATTGCTCTGCCGCTGTTACCGGGCCACTGGTGAATGCCGCGTCGATCAGGATGCCCATGAACATCTGGCGCAGGTCAGGCCGCACCACCGAGTTCTGCACAAATGTGCGCAAAGATTCTTCGAGCTGGAAGTCCGCCTGCTTGCCCTGGTTGAAGAATGCGATTGCGCGTTGCCGTTCGTCACCGCTGATCTGCATACGGGCCATCAGGGACTCGGCCATTTGAATCTCGGCCTGCGTTACCTGCCCGTCCGCCTTGCTGAGGTGGCCAAGAGAGCAGAACAGCGCCTGGAAAAACGCATCCCGCGTAGTGCCCACACCGCTGATGGCAGCAATGAAACGGTCGGCCATGTGGCCCAACAGGGCGCCAAGGACTGCCCCGGTCAGGCCGCCCTTAAACAGTCCGAGCATTGCACCGATGATCTTGCCCCACCAGTGGCGTGGTATTTTGAAGGATTCTGCGGTCATGAGATGCCGGACTGCCCTGGCTGGAAGTAGACGTGCGGAATTATCCCTGATCTGCAAGCCAGCGTCGAAAGGTGGCTTCAGTACACGTACAATACCAGCCTCTCAGCGCGGGTACTTACAGTCACATTGAACCAGACGAATTTGAACCAACAAGAATGAATCAAGCGGCCAGCAGCTATCATTCCAACCGCATCAGCGGCCTCGAACTGATTCACCAGGGCAAGGTGAGGGACAGCTTTGCCATCAACGATGAGCTGATGATGATCGTGGCCTCGGATCGCCTGTCGGCATTCGATGTGGTCCTGCCTGATCCCATTCCCGGCAAAGGCGAAATCCTCACGCAAATTTCCAATTTCTGGTTTCGGCGTACATCGAGCATTGTGCCGAATCATCTTGCCGGCATTGATGTTGCTTCCATCGTGACCGACCCGGAGCAACTGGCACTGGTGCGCAACCGGGCCGTGATCGTGCAACGGCTCAAACCCCTGCCGCTTGAGGCCATTGTCCGCGGCTACCTGATTGGCTCCGGCTGGAAGGATTACCAGCAAACCGGCAAGGTCAGCGGCGTTCGTCTGCCACCAGGCCTGCGGCAAGCGGACCGATTACCCGAAATACTCTTCACCCCCTCCAGCAAGGCCCCTGCAGGCCAGCACGATGAGAATATTTCCTTTGCTGAGGTTGCGGCAGCGATCGGCCCGTCGCTGGCGGAACAGGTTCGTGACGCCAGTATTGCCCTCTACCGGCACGCGGTGGAGCATGCGGCCAGCCGCGGCATCATCATTGCCGACACCAAGTTCGAGTTCGGGCTCGATGCCACCGGGCAATTGCGCGTGATGGACGAAATGCTGACCCCGGATTCCTCGCGCTTCTGGCCGGAAGAGTCCTACGCGCCGGGCAGCAGTCCGCCCAGTTTCGATAAACAGTTCGTGCGTGATTACCTGGAAACCCTCGACTGGAACAAGCGACCGCCCGGGCCTGCATTGCCGGCTGAGGTCATCGCTGTAACCGCTGCCAAGTACCGGGAAGCGCTGGTGCGATTAACCGGCCCGGGCAAAGAGGACCAATAGCATGCAGAAGCTGCAACCCCTGCTGGATGAATACGGCTCCAGCCACCTCAACCGCGTAAACAAGCTGATTCATTGGCTGTGCGTTCCGCCCATCGTCTGGAGCGTTGTCGCCCTGCTGTGGTCACTGCCCTTCCCGGCAGCACTGCAGTCCACCCACATTCCCATCAACTGGGCGACCATCGCCGTCGTACTGGCGCAGATTTACTACTACCGCCTGTCGATACGCCTCGGCACCGGCATCCTGTTGTTTCTCATGTTCCTGCTATGGCTGACGGTGATCGTCGAAGCATTCGCGCCGCGACCCTTGTGGCAAATCGCCGCGGCGGTTTTCGTCATCGCCTGGATAGGCCAGTTCATTGGCCATGTGTTCGAAGGCAAAAGACCCTCTTTTTTCAAGGACCTGCAGTTCCTTCTGATCGGCCCAGCCTGGCTTATGTCGTTTGTCTATAAGCAACTTGGCCTGAGCTACTGAGCCTCCTCAACGGATTTTCTTTGCTTGCACGGATAGTAGTTCGCTCAAATAATTTTTAATCAAAAATTTAATCTGTCTTCATTCTAATTTCACCTGCCATTTATGTCCTTTGACTAATATGGTTGGCACATTCATTCGGTGATACGATAATCCGACGGCATGCGGAGCCCCGCGTCGCCTGTTTTTTAATGAGGATTTCGACATGAAACGAGTTGAGCAGATTCTGATGATAGTGTCGGCCTGTATCGCCCTCCCGGCCACCGCCATGGCAGCAACCCATGAGGTCACCGTAAGTGACGATTTTTTCAGCCCTAATGACCTGACCATCACGGCCGGAGATACCGTGCGCTGGGTCAATCCTGCGGGCGGGATGCCACACGATGTGGACGCCGACGATGGCAGTTTTTCTTCGACCACCGCTAGCGCGTTTACCTTCGAGCATACCTTTGGTAGTGCAGGGGAAGTGCTTTACTTCTGTTCGGTGCACAGTTCTGCAGGCAAGGACAGAAACTCGTTCATGAATGGCCGCATTGTCGTCCAGGCAGGCACACCGCCAGTCCAGATCAATGCCGGCATGAACGATACCTGGCGCAATGTTGACACGCGCGGCCAGGGCTTTTTTGTCACCGTATTCCCGGACATCCAGAAAATGTTCGTGGGTTGGTTTACCTATGACGTTGCACGGCCACCCGCGGATGTCACTGCCATACTGGGCGATCCGGGCGCCCGCTGGCTGACGGCATTTGGTCCCTATACCGGCGACACTGCCACGCTGGATATCGAGCTTACCCAAGGGGGTATTTTCAACTCGGGTGTCCCTGCCCCAACGCAAGGGCAGGATGGCACCATGACAGTGAAGTTCACCAGTTGTAGCGAAGGAGTAGTCACCTTCAACATTCCGTCCGTGCCAGTTTCGGACACCATTCCCATCACTCGCGTAGCGAATGACAATGTGCCAGTTTGCGAGGCGCTCCAGCCGTAATGAAGAAACTCGAGGCGGAGCGGGAACAGGGCGCGAAAACCCAATTGAGGTAATCAGCCATGAAAGCAGTCAAAGTTTTGAAATTCCGTTTCCTGCTGGGTATCGCTACTCTGTTCCTGCCCCTGGTCGCTGCAGCGGCCACCACGCATGAAGTAAAGGTTGGCTCCGGGGGCCTGAAATTTTCTCCGAACGACCTCACCATCCAGGTGGGCGACACCGTGCACTGGACCAGTACGGGCGGGACGCACAATGTAGTCGCAGATGATGGCAGTTTCAGGAATGGCAATCCGGGACCAAACATTAACTTTTCAAAAACGTTCAACTCGGCGGGCGTAATCCTCTACTACTGCGAGCAGCACAGTTCCCCTGGCCAGAACATCAACTCGAGCATGAACGGCCGCATCACGGTGCAAAGCGGCGGCGGTGGCGCAGCCGATCTTGGGGTGCAGAGTGTGGATGCCACGAACGGCACCTACGCCCCGGGCGATTCGATTCCCATTGATATCTCGATTCAAAATGTTGGCACCGCGACGTCGGCCGCTTTCACTGTTTCCTTTTATGCGTCGACCGATTCGACCATCACCGCTGCCGACACCAAAATTGGCAGCAGCTCGCGCACGGCCCTGACAGCTAGCCAGATGGGCAATTTTACCGGGAATGCCACCTTCCCCGCCAGCATCGCAGATGGCAGTTACTTTATTGGCGTCATCATCGAAATCAGTGACACCAACAATGCCAACAACACTGGGCATGACAACACTACGGTCACGGTTGACACGCCCCCGCCGCCACCGGCGGCGGAAATCGTACTGACCGAAGTCAATGCTCCATCCGGCAGTTTTGCCCAGGGCGCCACTATCAGTGTCGATGCCGAAGTCAGTAATACCGGGACCGCAGCGTCCGGCGCATTTTCCATCAAGTACTACGCTTCGACCAACAGCAGCATCAACACCTCGGATCGGCTGATTGGCACGGAAAACCGCGGCAGCCTTGCTGCCGGTGAAAATTCCAGCGGGCCATTCAATGCCACGATTCCTGCCGACCTGGCGCCCGGAGCCTATTTCATCGGCGCCATCGTCAATTTTGACGACAGCAACAGTGCGGACAATGTAAACGTCGAACTGGAGGCGATCACTGTCACCGCAGCCGGTGGCTTCGCGATCAACAACGGCCTGAACGATACCTGGCGCGACATAGGCACGCGCGGCCAGGGCTTCTTTGTCACCGTGTTCCCGGACATCCAGAAAATGTTCGTGGGCTGGTTTACCTACGACGTTGAACGACCGGCGCAGGGCGTCACGGCCATGCTCGGCGAACCGGGTCATCGCTGGGTGACTGCGTTTGGCAGCTATTCCGGCGACACCGCCACGCTGGACATCGAATTCACCCAGGGCGGTGTTTTTAATTCCGGTGATCCTGCCCCCACCCAGGGACCGTATGGCACGATGACAGTGGAATTCGCCAATTGCAGTGAAGGTGAGGTCACCTACAACATTCCGTCTGTCGGGGTTGCAGGCAGTGTGCCGATCACTCGGGTTGCGAACGACAACGTGGCGCTGTGCGAGGCGTTTGCAACGCCTTGAAAATGCCGTGGGCGAGCGCGGAAGAAGCAGGTGGAATCAATCTTCCAGGGTACTTGCGTAGTCGGCGGCGCTCAGCAGACCATCGAGTTCGTCAGGATTAGATGGGGTCATGCTGAACAGCCAGCCATCGCCATAGGGATCGGTATTGACCAGGCCCGGGTTGTCCTCCAGGGCACCGTTGGTCTCAAGAATTTCGCCGGAGATGGGCGCGTAGATATCGGATGCCGCCTTGACGGATTCAATCACGGCACAGGCATCTCCCTGTGCGTAAGCGAAACCGGGCTCCGGCACTTCTACGAACACCATGTCGCCCAAAGCCGCTTGCGCGTGATCAGAGATGCCAACCACTACGCTGCCATCGTCTTCCAAACGAACCCACTCATGCGAATCGCGGTAGCGCAGATCGGAAGGTATGTCGCTCATTGCCAGGTCCCTTGGTTGCTTATTATGTCCTGCATTCTAATCCTACCTCGTTGCCGTTACAAAACCCCTGCACACGGCTTGCCGTGGCGCACAAAAGGGGGCCGGACTATGCGTGCCCGCAACGGCTTTCCGCGAATGTCCACGCCACACTCAAGGTCATCACCAACAGGAATCCGGGCAAACGCGATGGTGCGGTTGAGGCTGGGTGAAAATCCTCCGCTGGTGGTCAGGCCGCTGCCTCGTGACGTCCTTACCGGCTGGCCGGCGCGCAACACGCCCCTATCCTCCAGCACCAGTCCAACCAGCCGCATATGAATACCGCCGGCAATCTGCGTTTCCAGTGCGGCACGCCCGATGAAGTCACGATCGTCCTTCATGGCAACCGTCCAGGCCAATCCGGACTCGAGCGGGCTGGTGGTTTCATCCATGTCCTGCCCGTAAAGGTTCATGCCGGCCTCCAGCCTGAGGCTGTCGCGTGCGCCGAGACCACAGGGCTTAACGCCTGCACTCAACAGTTGCTCCCAGAGGCCCGCCGCATGATCTGCAGGCAGGCTGATTTCGAATCCATCCTCACCGGTATACCCGGTTCGGGCAATAAAGAACTCACCGCATTGGGCGGCAAAAAAGGCTTGCAGGCCCTCCGCCAAGACGGCGTCCGCAGCCGGCAGAACGGACAGGGTTTTCGCACGGGCATTGGGGCCCTGCACGGCAATCATGGCCAGGCCATCCTGTTCAACAACCCGTACGTCAAAACTCCGCGCCTGCCGTTGCATCCAGGCAAGATCCTTGCTGCGGGTTGCGGCATTCACCACCAGGCGAAAGTAGTTGTCGTCGAGGAAGTAGGTGATCAGGTCATCAATCACCCCGCCGTGCTCATTGAGCATGCAGCTATAAAGTGCTTTGCCGGGCTGGGCCAGGCGGGCAACATCATTGGCCAGCAAGTGCTGCAGGAAGCTGCGCGTACCGGCTCCCCGGACGTCCACCACGGTCATGTGTGACACATCGAACATACCTGCATCCTTCCGCACCACGTGGTGTTCGTCGAGCTGTGAGCCATAGTTGATGGGCATTTCCCAGCCGGAAAAATCCACCATGCGCGCACCCGCTGCAAGATGGGCGTTATAAAGTGCCGTTTTTTTTATCTCTGCGCTTTGCATACGTGCTCTACTCCGGCTTCGCTACACTGGGGCATTCAGGCTCACTATATCCACACCAGCGGGAAGATCAATCGTGCACACGAAAATAAATTCCAAAGCTAAATCTGCAGCGGGGAAACAAAGCCCCCTTGGGGCCGGCGGACGCGCAGTTGCCATGCTGGCAGCTGTGCTCCTCGCTTTTTTATCCCTTTGCGCAAGCGCAGAAGCACAACAGAAAAGTTTCCGCCTGCCGCAACTCGACGGCGCAGGCGAACTGGCCCTGGAGGACTTCCGCGGCCAAGTGGTTTACCTTGATTTCTGGGCTTCCTGGTGCGGGCCTTGCCGCAAATCACTGCCTCTGTATGAGGCCCTCTACCAGGAGATGGCCGGGAAAAATGAAAATGCACAAGCTGAAAGTGGGCAGGCCGGGGGCGGGCACCATGCAGGTACACAATTCACTGTGCTCGCCATTAACCTGGACGAGGACAAGCAAGACGCGGTCCTATTCCTGCAGCAGCACCCCGTCAGTTATCCTGTACTGCTCGACCCGAAAGGCATCACCGCCGCCGACTGGCAGGTCAAGGTGATGCCCAGCTCATTTCTGCTCGACAGGTCGGGTGCGTTAGTCAAGGAATACGCCGGCTTCGAAGAATCACACATTGAGGAGATTCGCCATGACATACAGGTACTGCTTGATGGCCAGAACACTCAGTAAGCTGGCTCCCCTGGTGCTGCTGATGTTGTCCGTGCTGGGCGCCTGCGCACCTGTGCAACCTTGGGAGCGTGGCCACCTCGCGCAAGCGAACATGGCGCTTTCGGCAGATCCCTTGAAAGATTCAATGGATGAACACGTGTACAACAGCAAGGAAGCCTCATCTGGCGGCATCGGCGCGGCTGGTGGTGGTTGCGGCTGTAACTGATATCTCGAACCCATCCAGAGCTGCACGGTAATGAAGAAAATTTCCACCGCAATACAGTCGCTGATCGCATCGGGTCTGGGATTACCTGGCATGCAGGAACTGCTGGCGCAGGAACTCTCCGACGATGGCATTAATGCCCAGCTAACTTATTACGATGAGGCACCCTTGCCGCTGAGCAAGCTGGCCTTTGGTTCTCCCGAGCGCTACAAGATCAATACCCAGCAGTTGAGCTGGGTGAAAAACCTTGATGAGACCTACAACCTCACCGTTGAATACGTGCACGAAGCGATGAGCGGATCTTCACCAATGTATGTAATCCCCTCGGCCGATGAAGGCCCTCTGCAGGCCATGACCGGTGCAACCATTCGCGACAAGCGCGATCAGCTGAGCGCGTCCCTGCAGTGGGACAACGAAGCTTATAAACACACTGCGGCTCTTGGCTACTCCATCGAGAATGATTACCAGGCTATTTTCGGCAGTTACGCTGGAGAGAAGGAAAGCACCGATGGGATGCACACGCTTTCGTGGGGATGGAGTTTTTCGGAAGATAAAATCGAACCGTACGATGCAATCGATAACGGCCGCGTCCTTTCTGCCAAACGCAACAGTTTTTCTGCTTCGGGTGGCTTTACCCAGGTCCTGAATAAAAACGCAGTCATCCAGACGGGTGTGTCAGTGACCCGGGAAGCGGGTTTCCTGTCCGACCCGTACAAGCAGGTATGGGTGAATGATTCTGTGCTCAATGACAGCCGCCCGGACAGCAGGCTCATGTGGGCCTGGACCACGAAGTTCCGCCAGTACATGACCCGTTCCAAGGCCGCGCTGCATCTCGACTACCGCTACTTCATCGACGATTGGGGCATCCACTCCAATACCCTGGATGCTTCCTGGAATCAGCCGCTGGGCCACGACTGGGAGATTGCACCCAGCATTCGCTACTACACGCAGACCTCGCCCGATTTTTACGGACCGGTGTTTTTCATTGCGCCAGAAGATGCTTACTGGAGCAGCGATTACCGCCTGGCCACCTACGGTTCACTCAGTTACCAGCTGAACACCTCGTTGCGTAAAGAAAAATGGTCGCTTTCCTTTGGCGCGGAGTACTACCAAAGCAAAGAAGATCTCGCGCTGGTGGGCACGCCGCAGGACACTCCGGCACTGGTGGACTTCTGGCGATTGACCGCGAGCTTCACCATAAAACTATGAAAGCGCCAACTGCACCTGCGATCTTTCGCCACCACTTCAGCAGCATGGGCTGCCCGGCGGAAATCGTTCTGTATGCCGGCAACGCGGAGTATGCGGCCAGTGCCATTGCGGGCGCAGAGTCTGAAGTGCATCGCCTGGACCACAAGTATTCGCACTACCGCCGGGACAGTGAGCTGGAGCTCATGCTGCAGCAGGCAAGCCGCGCGCGAGGCGTGCGCGTAGACGATGAAACCGCTGCACTGCTCAATTTCGCCGCTACCCAGCATCAGGTAAGTGCAGGGCTCTTTGATATCACGGCCGGGCGCCTGACTGCACTGTGGGATCGTGCGCAAGCGGTTCCGCAGGCACAGCAGATCCATTCGGCCCTGGCGCTCACCGGCTGGCACCGGGTTGACTGGGACGGGACAAGGCTGCACGTTCCCCGGGGCATGCGGCTGGACCTGGGTGGCGTGGTCAAGGAATATGCAGCTGACCGGGCAGCGCTGCAGTTAAAATCCGCCGGTATTCAATCCGGCTACATTGACCTCGGTGGCGACCTGCATTTCCTGGGGCCGCATCCGGACGGCAGCGCGTGGCGTGCCGGTGTGCGCAATCCCCGCGGGGCCGGCGCCATTGCCGCGATGACCCTGCACAGAGGTGGGCTTGCTACCAGCGGAGATTACGAACGCTGCCTTGAAGTGGATGGGCAGCGTTTTGGCCATATCATCAATCCATTCACCGGCTGGCCCGTGCAGGGCCTCGCCAGCGTGACCGTGGTCGCACCCAGCTGTTTGCTGGCCGGCGCCGTCAGCACGCTGGCCATGCTGCAGGGCCGCGATGCAGGCCTGGAATTCCTCTCGACCTGCGGCCTGCAATGGATGGCCCATGATGGGCACTTCTCCTATCCCGGCGGGGATTGTATGCTGGAGCAGCCGAAGCTTTTACACTCCTGCCAACCCGAAAGGAACGCCAAACATGCAAATATTTCATGCAACAACCCGAGCAGCAACACCAGCCACCAGACGAGTATGGCGGGTGATTTCACTTGTCATTTTGCTGGCGACCATGGCCAGTTGGTCGCAGCTACAGGCTGATAAGACAGTAGTACCGGTCAAGATCAGCCCGGTCAAGATCAGCCCGGTCAAGATCAGCAAGGAGCAGATCGCCGGAAAAATTTTTGAAGACTACAAACCGATCATTGCTGACCACAACGGCAACACCACTTACGATGTTGAAGCCTTCCTCAGCAGCGACCGGCAGTTTGATGCCGGCATGTACCGCTCCGGCAAAGTCAAAGCCGAAATTACCAAAGCCTATGGCGTCAATGAATACATGCACTTCCTCGAAGGCGGTGTCACGCTGACTTCGAGCGATGGCACGGTAACCGAAGTGAAAGCAGGCGATTCCGTGATCATCCCGGCGGAATGGACTGGTACCTGGGACACAGAGGGTTACACCAAGATTTACGTCATCTATTCGCCGGGTAAGCCAATCGAACCCTGATTCCAGCGCTCAGCTTTGGGGGCACAACCCGCGCCCACCAGTCAGCCTGGGGGCGCGAGCTGGGTCTGGCTTTCAGCTTGGGGGCGCAACCCGCCGCCGGTACCCTTTCCCGGGAGACGCCGTAACACTTCCCTTCACGTTCGTCGCAGGGGCCAGGGAGCGGTGAGTTCTTTCAGGACACGCTGCAAGTACTTCCCTGTAAGCTCCTCGCCAGCCTCCCTGCTGGCGACGGTCCTGAAAGAACTCCCCTCTCCCTGTCCTCAAGCTATTTAGCCGGGAAGCTCCACTTTCAAAGACCCACGAATATCACAGCGGCAGGCAAGCTAGGCGGGGAAACTTGCTTGTCACTCCGGCATCATTGAGTTCGTAAGGAGCAGTGCATCAACGCAGAACGGCGCGTCAGAGCTAAGCGAGCTGTGGCGGGGAGACTTTCACGGGAGTGTATGCGGCAGGGAGGCCGCATCCAAGCCTACATGGACGTATCTACGGCGTCTCCCGGGAAAGTCTACCGGCCGCAGATTGCGCCCCCAAGCGGAAAGGGTCAGCGTGTCCTGATGGAACTCACCGCTCCCTGGCCCCGGCACCGTGACTCAGGCAAGCCGCTCCTGCACTGCCCGCCATGCCGAATCAATGGCGCCATTGACGTAGGCAAACGCCTCCGCATCCGAGCCTGCAATGGAGATACGCCCGAAAGGCTGCCGCGCGCCGATATGCGGGCCTTTGTAGCGATTGAATTGGGGCGGGTCAATCAGGTCGTTGTATTCCCATGCATAGCCGTGCGGCCAGCGGTTGACCGTGATGGCGAGGATATCCTCTGCCGGGTTGAAGCCGCCGGCAGCCAGGGCGTCGCTAGCTTGCTGGCGCATGGCGCGTTCGTAGTCTTCAAATGAAAGCCCCAGCATCGTGTGTCGCCCCAGGCGGTTTTGCGCGCGCGCGTCGAGGCCTTTGCCTGGCTCGGTGGGCACGTAGCCCCAATGCAGGATGATGGGATCTGCAGGAGTGCGCGAAAACTCGTAGCCACCCATGCTGACCGGGAAATCCAGTGACACGCTGTCCATCAGGCCACCTGGGAAACGAATACCGCTCACACCCAACTTTGCAAACGCTTCCCAGTTGCGCACCAGCATGTTGGCATACAGCAGCGGAATCTTGACCAGGCTGGAAAATGCCTCCGCCTGTGCAGGCGGAAAATCGGGGCAGACATAGGGCAGCATGGCACTGTAGCCGGCATAAATTACCTCGCTGGCTACAACATCATGTGCCTGGCCCCCTTTTTCCTGTCCACTCTTTACATAGCGCACATTGACGCTGTCGGTATCACGCTGCAGCAACTGCACTACCGTTGAATTCAGGCGGATTCTCAGCGACTGGTCCGGCCGGTCCAGGGCGCTGTAGTCAAACTTCGCCTCAACGATGTCGGTCATGCTGTCGCCCGAAGGGAGACCTGGGGCGATACCCGGTACCAATTGCCGCACCAGCAGGCGCACCAACCCGGCATTGCCATCGGGAAAATGAAAAATATAAGGCTCGTCCTTTTCCGGCTTTTGGTATGGGTCGTCTTTGGCGAGGTCAACACCAAGCCCACCAAATCCGGGCAGGCCCAGGTTCATCGCTTCGCGCGCCGATATTCCATCCGTACCAATCCCCCACAATCCCCTGGGCAACGGGTTGATGATGCGAATAAGGTAGTCAGAGAGCTCCAGGTAGCGGCGCAAATAATCGTCATAACTCAGGGTGCGCAGGTACGCGACTTTTTCTGCAGCGCTCTTGCCGGGAAGGAAATCCTTATGCGTAGTCAGCAGGTTCAGCAACGCGAGATAATCGGTTTCATTGGTCGTGAGCTCGCGCGCAAAGCGTTCCAGCTCTTCCTGCGACATCTTCTCGCCCCAGCGATACAACGGGTTACCGAGCACCAGGCGATTGACGCCAAAATGTTGCTGGTCCAGCCAGAAACCGTTCTGCAGACCCAGCTTCTTGTAGAACTCCCGGTCGAAGAACTGGTAAAACTGTTCGGTATCCACCCCCACGGCCTTGAGCAGGCCTATGGCCTCCGGGCTGTAGGTCCCCGGGCCGTCTATGGATTGGCTGCCGCCGTAGCCAATAATGGTCTTGCCGTCATAACTGAACTCGTTGCGCTTGGCGTGGCCGCCAAAATCGTCGTGATTGTCCAGTACCAGGATGCGTGCACCCGGGCGTCGCTGCCGGTAAAACCATGCGGCAGACAGGCCGCTGATGCCGGCGCCCACAATGACGAGGTCAAACTTGCCCTCGCCCGTATCGATGCCTTCATTCCATCGTTGTCCCTGGTGGGCTAGTGCATGCGCCGTCTCGAATGAGCCCACGTGGGCGCCGCGCAATCCTGTTTTTGCCGGCGGGTAATAGCCCGCTGTGATCTCGGGCGAGCCGTTGAATTCACCGGCATGGGCCCATGGAGCGAGGCTGGCGCCAAGGGCCACCGAAGTACCCTGGCAAAACTGTCGCCGGCTGATGCGGCGATCCATACCCAGTTCTTTATCCGATAGCATGTGCGATGGGCTCCTGTTCTTCGGCCAGCTCTTCTGAAATTTCTTCGTGCCACTGGAAAATATTCAGCTCGATAAATACAAAGGCAACCAGCCACAGGAACGCATCCCAGAAATCCAGGAAGTCCCCGAGGAAACCCCAGTAGACGGCGCACGCGAATAGTATGGTGTAGAGCACGCCCTTGGTGAGCTTGGTGCTGAGCAAGAGCCGATCGGTCAGCAGGCCTTTGACCTGCAGATAAACTTCCACTTCCAGTAACGCGACGATGACCAGCCAGTCGGCCGCGTTGATAATGTCAATGATCGTCAGGTTGCGTGCGGCGCGAATGGCATCAGCCGTGCCGATGATTTCGGTACCACTGATTTGGAACAGGACCTGGCCCTGCAAGGCGGCACAGGCTCCGGCATCAAGCGGCGGATATTGATCAAGATCCTGCACCCAGGTAAATCCGCTCCCCACCAGGCTGCACAGGTCGTCAACTGCAAATGGCAGCGTATCCGACAGTACTCCGAATTTCGTTATGTAACCGTAGAACGCCCACAGGATAAACAGGTAGGCGGCAACATTGAGCACCATCAAAACCCACTTCAGTGCGCCGGCAAGGTCCTCGTCCCGGATGATTGCTGTTTCCAGCTCGAATAGCCAGAGCAGTAACAGCCAGGCCGATGTATCCAGCGTGGACGAAAAAGCTTCGGCCAATCTGTCCCAGGCGACACCGGCAGCAAACACTTCCCGGCTGGCAAGTAAGTCTTCCTGGAAAAAAAACAAGAGGTTGAGGGTAAGCAGGCCATAGATGGTGTACTTGAATACACGGAACAGGGTGTGCGGATGCATGGCCCTGACCAGGGCCGAATGGACCTTGGTCACCGGAAGGCCTTAAACACCAGGATTAACCGCGAACGCCGGCGACTTGCGGCGGTGCAAGTTCTCTCAACCGGTAGGCCCGGCAGGCGTCACCGAAAGCACGGTAAACTGCCATGGAAACCGGGTTGGTCCGGATCTTCCACTCGGGGTGCCATTGCACCGCCAGGGTGAAGCCGGGCGAGCCAGCCACAGTGAATGCTTCGACCAACCCATCTTCCGCTGTGGCTTCCACATGCAAGCCTTTGCCCACGCAGTCGATGCCCTGTGAATGCAAGGAGTTGACATCCACCCGCCGCTCACCGGTGATGCGCGATAATAATCCGTCCGTGGCAAACTCAACGCTGTGCACCGGCGCGTACTGCACGTCCAGTGGATCTTCCGGGTCTTCCTTGTGCAACCGGTAACCCGGCACTTCGTGCACATGCTGGTGCAGGCTTCCACCGAATGCGACATTCATTTCCTGGAAGCCGCGGCACACGGCAAACAAGGGCATACCGGCGCGAATGGCGGCAGGAATCAATGCGAGGGCTGCGACATCCCGTTCCGGATCATGCCAGGTGCCGGGTCTGCTGGGATCACCCATGTAGTGATGCGGCTCGACATTGGATGGGCTACCCGTCAGGAACAGGCCATCCAGCCGATCCAGGATATCCAGCACATCAAATCCATCTGCCAGCGACGGTAGGGCCACCGGGTAGGCATCGGCGCCATCAACCAGCGCTAGCAGGTATTTCTCGCCCACCATGTGAAACGGGTGCTTGCCCACCATGCGACGGTCGGAAATCACCCCGATCATGGGCCGGTTACCTAGCATGTTTTCAAACCTCCACAGCTTTGGACAAGATTATCACTTACCTGGCCGCAGCCAGCGACTTTGCCGTCAAGTCCAGGCAACGCCAGGCCTTCTCAAGCAGTTCGTCAATGTGCGCATGCTCTGCAATCAGGGGCGGGGACACAATCATGGTGTCACCCACGGCGCGCATCACCAGGCCGTTGCGCACGCAAATATCGCGGGCACGCGTGCCGGCCGTAAGGTCCTTCGCGAAGCGGCCGCGGTTGGCTTTGTCCTGCGCGATTTCCAGCGCTCCCATCAGGCCAACACTGCGCGCTTCACCAATAATGGGATGATCCGCAAGTTCCGCCCAGCGCCTCTGGAAGTATGGGGCCAGGTCGTCTCTCACCCGTTCTACGATGCCTTCGGTTTGCATGGCCTTTAGCACCGCCAGGGCCACGGCACAGGTCACCGGGTGGCCGGAGTAGGTAAAGCCGTGGGCGAATTCGCCGCCCTGCTGGGTCACCACGTCGGCAACACGCTTGCCAACCAGTGCGCCACCCAGCGGCAGGTAACCGGAGGTTACCCCCTTGGCAAAAGAAATCAGGTCAGGCCGGATACCAAAATGAGTGGAACCAAACCACTGCCCGAGGCGGCCGAATGCGGTGATCACTTCGTCTGCCACCAGCAGGATGCCATACTCATCGCAGATACGCTGGATTTCCGGCCAGTACGTATCCGGCGGAATGATCACGCCGCCGGCACCCTGAACCGGTTCAGCAAAGAAGGCGGCGACCTTGTCCACGCCGATTTCGTTGATCTTCTCTTCCAGCAGCATGGCTTGTTTGAGCCCGAACTCAGCGGGTGACATATCACCGCCAAGTCCAAAGTGATAAGGCTGCTCAATATGCACGATGCCGGGGACCGGCATCATCAACTGTTCGTGCATTCCGCTCATGCCGCCAAGACTGGCGCCTGCTACGGTGCTGCCGTGATAGGCGTTATTGCGCGCAATGATGATCATCCTTTCGGGCTGGCCCATCAGGTCCCAATAGCGGCGCACCAGGCGGACCTGCGTATCGTTGGCCTCCGAGCCAGAACCCGTGAAAAACGTGTGCTGAAAGTTGCCGGGACTGAGTTCACTCAGCAAGGCCGACAATTCAATCACCGGCGGATGGGCGCACTGGAAGAAACTGTTGTAGTAGGTCAGTTCCATCATCTGCCTGGCCGCCACCTCAGCAAAATCCTTGCGCCCATAGCCCAGGTTGACACACCACAAGCCAGCCATGCCATCCAGGATCTTGTTGCCTTCGGAGTCATAAATATAGACTCCTTCAGCGCGCGTGATGATGCGACTGCCCTTTTGCCCAAGCTCATGGAAATCGGTAAAAGGGTGCAGGTAGTGCTGGCTGTCCAGCGACTGCCAGTCGCGGGTTGTTTTGGTCTGGGGGGAACTCATTTACGGTCTCCAATGGCGTGCCTGGCTTCGTTAACGGATTTTACGTGTTAAGGCCCTCGCCCGATAGTACCCGGACTTCCTCGCGCCCGGCGTTGCGGTTAAAGTGCTCACCATGTCGCAGCCCTTAGCCACCCAAAGCACCTTGTTTGAAGCCATAGCCCTGATCAATTCCGGGCAGATAGCCCAGGCCGAGGCGGTGTGCCGTGCCGCCGTGGAACGCAATGGGCAGGATGTCAATATGACCGCCCTGCTCGGAGCAACGCTGTTCAAATCGGGCAAGAACCAGGAAGCGGAAAAATACCTCAGAATTTCCACCGACCTGGCACCTAATTTTGCCAAACCCTGGTCCGACCTTGGCCACCTGCTGGTAGAAACCCGCAGGCCCGAAGAGGCCGTGGCCGTGTTGGAAAACGCGCTACGCCTTGACCCCGGAGAAGCCGACGCATGGTTCAACCTGGGCAAGGCCCGCGCAATGCTGGGCTTGGGCCCGCAGGCGGACGAGGCATTTGAAAAATCCTTTGAGCTGAATCCGGAGCGCAAGGCACTGGCATACGCCGCTGAACATCAGCAGGCCGGACGACTGGAGGAAGCAGAGAAAGCGTATCGCGAGATTCTTGCCAACAACCCGAAGAACGTGGACGCCTTGAGACTGCTCGGCACCCTGGCCATGAAAGCCGGGCGCGAGCACGAAGCAGAAAGCCTGTTCCGCCGGGCCATTGCCTACGCTCCCGATTATGTCGAAGCACACATCGCCCTCGGCCGTTGCATGAAGGAGCAGCACCGTCTTCAGGCTGCCATCCAGAGTTTTGAGACGGCCATTGCACTTGAGCCTGATAACGTGCAGGCAAACTTCATGTTGGCTTCGGTTTTGGCGCCGGCAGCACGCACCTACGATGCCATCGCCGCCTACCGCAAGGTCATCAGCATCAAGCCCCAACACCCGGGCGCCTGGCTGGGCCTGGGCCACAGCCTGAAAACAGTGGGGCTGCAGGCAGAAGCCATAGAGGCTTACCGTGAATGCATCCGGCTCAAGCCCGCCAATGGCGAAACCTACTGGAGCATGGCCAACCTCAAAACCTACCAACTCACGGACGAGGACATCAGCGCCATGCAGGCACAGGTGGCCAGAAAGGATCTGGATGAAGAACTCGACGTCCAGTCGCGGGTGAATTTCCTGTTTGCCCTGGCCAAGGCCTATGAAGACAGGCATGACTACGAGCAGGCCTGGATCTGCTACGAGGAAGGCAATTCCAGCCAGCGCATGGAGGAGAATTACGATCCGGTACAAACCGAGGTCATGAATGATGCATTGATTGGGGTGTTTGACAGCGGGTTCCTGCAGCAACATAGCGGGCAAGGCAACCCGTCGCCCGAACCCATTTTCATCGTCGGCCTGCCGCGCTCGGGCTCTACGCTGCTGGAGCAGATTCTTGCCAGCCACAGCATGGTCGAAGGCACGGCGGAACTGCCTTACATC
>Ga0315273_10002156_pt1 | contig 22997 bp, 14 predicted proteins | sample YL17G02_0_MG_FD_205753 | JGI IMG/M metagenome (GOLD analysis project Ga0315273, IMG submission 205753) | Sediment microbial communities from Yellowstone Lake, YNP, Wyoming, USA - YL17G02_0 | ecosystem: Environmental > Aquatic > Freshwater > Lake > Sediment | place: USA: Wyoming | collected...
TGTGTTCAAGTGAGTGGATCCAGTGGTGAGCAAGCGCGCTGGCGGGTGATCCTCGCTTGCTCCCGCGAGAAGGGGTCGAGCGCACCCTTACGAGCAACGCCTCGCATCGAGGTTGACGTGCGTCATTCGGTAGTAATCCTCTTCTTGTTCGCGTCCGTCGCCTACGGGCACGTCTGCTTCGCCGAGACCGGGTCGTTGGATTGGAAGTCCTGGGGCGCGGCGAGCGACACGCTTCGCGTCACGACGAGAGGCGCGCGGCTCACACTGAGCTCGCCTTTCATTGTCGCGGGAAGCGAGCGCGTGTTCGTTGACGGATCGCAGCTCGCCGCCGGTCAGTACGAGATCAACTACCAGAGGGGACTGGTCAGGATCACCGCACCGGTCGCGGAAGGCGCGAGCGTTGTCGTTTCGTACACGCGGTTGCCATTTCTCCTCGATTCGGTGTACTCGTTGAGGGAAATCGAGTTCGCCGAGGGGGAGACGGAGGCGCCTCCGCGCAAGACGGAACCTCTCTCTCAAGGACAATCGAAGCCGTTCCGCGATTCGATGAAGAATCTGCTCTTCGGAGGGATGAAATCGGTCAGTTTCACCGTCGGCTCCAACCGGAGCGCGTCTTTCGACCAGACGCTGCGGGCGACCGTCGAGGGCGAGCTCACCCCCACGATCCGCGTCAAAGCGCTGCTTTCGGACAACAATCTCCCGATACAACCCGAAGGAAACACGCAGGAGCTCGAGTATCTCGACAAGGTGTACATCGAGATCACCGGACCCCGCGCGGGCGCGACGCTCGGCGACATCGCGTTCGCGAACAGCTTCTCGGAATTCAATCTGTTCAGCAGGGAGCTCATGGGCGCGGCGGGTTCGGCGCAGATCGCAGGCAAAACGAAATTTGAAGTGGCCGGCGGGTCGAGCAAGGGCGTGTTTCGTTCGAGAACTTTCAGGGGGACGGACCAGCTGCAAGGGCCCTACGAGCTCCTCTCGCGGGGCGGCGCGACCAACGAGGTGATCATCGCGGGAACCGAGAAGGTGTACTTCGACGGCGAATTGCTCATGCGAGGCGAGAACCGCGACTACACGATCGATTACGACCAGGCGACACTCACATTCACGGCAAGACGGCCCGTGACCTCCGACAAAGAGATCTCCGTCGATTTCGAAGCCACGCAAGAGCAGTACGACCGCACGTCCGTTTTCGGCACGGCGGCGACGGAGGTTCTTCCCGGCGGACTGAAGCTCGGCGTGCTCGCGGCGAAGGAGAGCGACGATGGGGACCGCCCGAAGTCGGTATCGCTCGGCGAAGAGGACAGGAGCATCATCGAAAACGCGGGAGACGACGAGGGACTCGCCGTAGCCGAAGGCGCTTCATTCGTCGGAGAGGGGAAGGGACACTACATTGCCGTCCCCGCGGATACCGTTTCCGCGGCGCCGCGGCACTACGAATTCGACGATTCGACAGGCGACTACGACGTGGTTTTCGCCCATGTCGGGGCCGGTGAGGGCGATTACGTGCTCCAGGGCGTCAGCGTGAAAGGGGTGCCGATCTACCGTTTCGTGGGGGTTGGGTATGGAAACTACACCGTCGGAAAACAATTGCCGCTCCCGCAGTCACACGTCGTCTATACAACGCGTCTATCGAGAGAGAACGCGGGGCTCTTCGGTTTCGATGTCCAGTACAACCTGAGCGATTTCGACGCGAATACTCTCTCCGGCGGCGACGACGACGACAACATCGGAGACGCCGGCGAAGCGAAAGTTCATCTGAAGGGGATTCCTGTCGCAATCGGGGCCCTCGACATCACCGGTTCGGTGAGCACCGTCCTCGACCGGTACAAGGGCTTCGAGAAAACGCGACCGTCATATTTCTATCGCGACTGGAACCTCGAGAAAGAGCCGCTCGCGGGAAGGGAGATGCTCGAGGAGCTCGCGTCATCATTCACCAGGACCGACAAGATCAAGCTCGATTATCAGCTCGGCCGGATCGAACGGGACGATTTCCACGGCACCAAACACGAGGGCCGGTTGTCGGTGGCGAAGGAAGCGGACCAGCGATTGACGGGCCGGGTATTCACAACGGATGTCGAGGGGGAAGCGCAGGACAGGACGAGGCGGCACGGTGAATTCTCGCTCTCGTACGGCCTGTGGAAGCTCATCCCGTCCGTGGAGTATGCAGCGGAGGAGTATCGTGTGTCGTCCCCCTCGCTACCGGACAGCGGGATCTCCTACGGCAAGTACGCGGCGCGCCTTACGAACCGCCGCGAGGGGGTTCTCTCCTACTCGGTCTACGGCGAAAAGCGTGACACGGAGGAGCTTGCCGACACGACGAATGGATGGGTGGACACGCGAAGGGATCTCACCTTCGGCGGTTCCGTCGCGTCACGCCGGTCCCAGGCTCTCCAGGGAGAGATCCTCTACACCCACCGGATTCGTGACGACAGGATCACCGGCGGAACGAATTCGTCCGATCTGGCGCGATTGAACGGGCTCGTGCGCAGCGACCGGGCCGGGTTGAGCTCCACCGTCGAATACGAAATCGGACAGAATCAGGATCGATTGCAGCAGAAGTCGGTCGTATTCGTCGGCGAAGGCAAGGGAGACTACAACGATCTCGGCGAACCCGTTGGAAAGGGAAGAGGCGCATACACGGTCGTGCTCGTCCCCACGCAGGTGACGATACCGACGCAGCGCGTGGGTCTCACGTGGAGCCTCAGGTGGAAGGCGCCCGTCGAGAAGCCCGCGGGCGGAGTGCTGTCGTGGATCGCCGCCAATGTGGCGTTGAATCAGTCGTTGAGCGTCAAGGAAGAAACGACGGCGAGAGACGCGTACAGAGTCTATCTCCTCTTTCCCTCCGCGCTGCAGCGGGACGAGTCAACCCGCGCGGGAATCGTGTCGCTCCGTCAGGAGTGGTCGCTTCTCGAGTCGCGCTCCGATTGGTCGCTCTCGTTCCGCTTTCAGAGAGACGATGAAGAAGACAATCGCTACAACGGCGTCAATGAGGAACGGTATTTCGAGCAGGAAGCTCTGAGGGTCGATCACGCGCTGACCAGGCTCGTCAGCGGCAACCTCGAGCTCCGGCGCGAAGTGAAGAAACGCCTCGGCCGGGGGCTCCCCGTGGGGACGGGGAGCACGTACGACGCGCTCGGATGGGCCTTGTCAGCCGGGTGGGGGTTGAGGCTGCCCGGAGGAAGCACCCTCGACGGAGAGCTCGAAGCCGTCGATCAGAGAGACTTCGAGTCGGCGGCGAAGGAACGCGCCTTGACGCTCAGGCAAAGGTTCGTGTGGCACGTTTCGAAGGTGCTCAACGTGTTCGGGCGGTACGAAGCGACCCATTTCACGCTTCCCAACGACCCGGAGGTGAAACCGCTGTTCTTCTCGAGCGCGGGCACCGCGCAGAAATGGGTTCTCACTCCGAACCTGCGCCTTTCGAAGGTGATTTCACTTCTGGGAACGTACCAGGGCAGGGCCGAAAAGACATTTTCGGGACAGAGGATCGTTGATCATGAGCTCACGGTGGAGACGCGGGCGTTTTTCTAGCTCGGCGGCAAGAGGAGCGATCGTCGTTCTCTCTGTCGCCTGGGCGGCCGCGGCATGGGCCGGCGCGCCGAAGGTCGAGCTGCGCGGCAACGTGCTGCTCACCGACGAGCAGCTGGAGCGTCTCGTACCGCCGGGAACAGGAAGAGATCCTGAAGCGCTCGCGAGGGTGATCCAGACGCTATACATCGAGCGAGGTCATCTGTCCGCAAAGATCAGGATCGAAAGGAGCGGCGCGGATTCAACCGTTGTGCTCGACATCGACGAGGGCGAACCCGCGCGGTACGGCAACATCACCGTAAGAGGGACCGAGCGGATCGACGGCCCGAGGGCGCGGGAGATTCTCGGCGCGCGAAGCGGCGAACGGTTTCGGCCCGACGGTCTGCGAGAGGGGTTCCAGAGAGTTCTCGAGGACTACGACGCGACAGGGTATCCGTTTGCGCAAATTTGGGTGGACAGTCTCGTGTTCGATCAGGCTGCGAACACCGCGGATCTCTCGGTCTACGTCGTTGAGGGAAGACGGGAGACCATCGGCCGAGTGGAATTCGAAGGGCTCACTCATACGAAAAAAGACCTCGCCGTGAGACTCTCCGGGCTCCATCCGGGTGAATCCTACGACGGCGAGCGACTCCGCGAGTGCTATTTGCGGCTGACGAGCAGCGGTGTGTTCCGGGAGGTCTCGTATCCGACGGTTCGCATGTCGCCTGACGGGAAAGGGATCGAAGCGCTGATCAAAGTGGTCGAGCCAAAAGGAAACAACAGCATCGCTGGTGCGCTCGGTTACGCGGACAGGCAGGGGACCGAGGATCGCGTCCTGAGCGGGGTCGTGCGCTTCGATGTCACGAACATCGGGGGCTCGCTCAGGGATCTCCATTTCAACTGGAAGAACGATGGGCAGGGGAGAAGCGAAACGCGGCTCTCCTATCGTGAACGTTTCTTCCTCGGCCGGCGGGTCGCTCTGGGTCTCAACCTCGAGCAGGTCGGTCTCGACACGCTCTATACCTGGCAGTCGGTCGGGTTGGAGTCCTCGGTTCCGGTTGGGAGTTTGCTGGGCGGTATCGTGGGTATCGAAGCGGGCGGCTATGCCGACCGGAACACATTCAGCGAAGGTGACGTGTCGAGCACATTCAGGACGCGGCTTTCGGTGGGCGTGACTTTCGTCGAGGGTCACGAAGACAGGGGAACATTCCTCGATCTTCGGACCCATCATGCGTACGGACGTAAAGAGGTCAGCGAGCGCGAGGGAGGAAACGGGGCGACGGTTTCGCAGTACATCTTCGACGCCGGGATCCGCGCGACCGCGGACGCCGCGCGAAACATCCACGGTGCCGTGGAGCTCGTGTACCGCCACATGGAGAGCAGCGAAGAGTCCGTGCCGCTCGCCGAGCAGTTCTACGTCGGCGGTGCCTCGACGATCAGGGGATACCGCGAGAATCAGTTTCACGGGAGGCGGGCGGGTTTTCTCCGCTCAGAGCTCCGAGTGGGCAAGAGCAACCGCGAGAATGGTTACCTTTTCATCGACGGTGGTTACGTTCTTCAGGAATCGGTGAACGCGGACGGGGATGTTTCGAGAAACGAGGAATACCCCGTCGGGTACGGGTTTGGACTCCGGACAGAGTCGAAAGCGGGGAACATCGATATCAGCTTCGGTATCGGCGACGAGGTCTCGCTCCGCGCGACCAAGGTCCACGTGATTCTCAACCGGTCGTTCTGAACTGATTGTTGTTCTGGGGCCGACGAGGAGGTGCTAAACTCGTTTTCGGGAGGAAAAAGACATGTCAATCGACATCGCCAATCGAATAGTCCGCGCCCCCCGCGGCTCGACGCTCAACTGCCGGGGCTGGTTCCAGGAGGCGGCGCTCCGCATGCTCTGCAACAACCTCGACCCCGACGTCGCGGAGGATCCGAAGAACCTCGTCGTCTACGGCGGCCGGGGCAAGGCCGCGCGCAACTGGGAGTCCTTCGGCCGTATCGTCGAGGGGTTGAAGAACCTCCGGGACGACGAGACGCTTCTCGTCCAATCCGGAAAGCCGGTCGCGATCTTCAAGACGCATGCGGGGGCGCCGCGTGTGCTCATCGCCAACTCTCTTCTCGTACCGAAGTGGGCGACGTGGGAGCACTTCTGGGAGCTGGAGGGCAAGGGGCTGATGATGTACGGCCAGATGACCGCGGGGAGCTGGATGTACATCGGCACACAGGGGATTCTCCAGGGGACCTACGAGACGTTCGCCGCGTGCGCGGTGAAGCACTTCGGGGGCTCGCTCGCGGGAAGAATAGTGCTCACCGGCGGACTCGGCGGCATGGGAGGAGCCCAGCCGCTCGCGGTGACCATGAACGAAGGCGTGTGTCTCGCCGTCGAGGTCAATCCAGAGGGAATCCGTCGCCGCTTGCAGACACGCTACCTCGATGTCATGAGCGACAACATCGACGACGCGCTGGAGCGTGCGCTCGAGGCTAAACGTGCGCGCCGGCCTCTCTCGATCGGTCTTCTGGGAAACGCCGCCGAAGTGTTTCCCGAAATCCTGCGAAGAGGAATCGACGTGGACGTCATCACCGACCAGACGTCCGCGCACGATCCGCTCAACGGGTACATCCCTAAAGGCTTGAGCATCGAGGAAGCCGCCGTTCTCCGGAAGCAAGATCCGACAGCGTACATCTCGCGGGCGATGGATTCGATCGTCGACCACGTCAAGGCGATGGTCGGATTCTTGCGCGCGGGGGCCGTTGTTTTCGACTACGGGAACAACATACGCGGCCAGGCGGAGAAAGCAGGGTACAACGACGCGTTCGAATTCCCCGGGTTCGTTCCCGCGTTCATCCGCCCGCTGTTCTGCCGGGGGAGCGGGCCGTTTCGTTGGATCGCGCTCTCCGGCGACCCGAAGGACATCGACGCGACCGATAACCTCGTTCTCGATCTCTTCTCCAAGAAGGAGTCACTCACGCGCTGGATCCGCATGGCGCGAGAGCGTGTTGCGTTCCAGGGATTGCCCGCACGGATCTGCTGGCTCGAGTTCGGAGAACGGGCCGAGTTCGGGCTAGCGCTCAACGAGCTCGTGAGCCGAGGAAAGATCACCGCGCCGGTGGTGATCGGACGCGATCATCTCGACAGCGGGTCCGTCGCAAGTCCGTACCGCGAGACGGAAGCGATGAGGGACGGAAGCGACGCCGTAGCCGATTGGCCGATCCTCAACGCGCTCCTCAATGCGGTGAACGGCGCGGCGTGGGTTTCTGTCCATCACGGCGGAGGCGTCGGCATGGGGCTCTCGATCCACGCGGGACTCGCCGTCGTGGCCGACGGCACGTCCGAAGGTGCCGCGAGATTGGAGCGATGCCTGACGGGCGACCCTGGCATAGGGATTGCAAGACATGCAGATGCTGGTTACGACATTGCAATAGAAAGCGCGAAGAAAAACGGAATCAATATCCCGTTTCTCGAGAGCTAGCCGGCGTCGCAACCGTCTGCGCCTATTCAGCGGTCTTCTCGAACACCCGACAGACGAAACCTGCAAGGAGCGATGTTTGAAACGGGAAGTTGATCTCATCGTCAGGAACTGTCGCCAGCTGCTCACCCTCCAAAGCCCGTCGAAAGGCCCTCGAAAGGGAAAGGACCTCGCCGACATCGGTCTGGTCGGAGACGGGTCCATCGCCGCGTCCGGTGGGAAGATCGTCGCCGCCGGTACGTGTGATTCGGTCATGGCAGCTGTGCGCCCGGCTGAAGAGTGCATCGAGGTCGATGCCGGGGGCGCCGTGGTGATGCCCGGTTTCGTCGACTGCCACACCCACACCGTTTTTGCCGCCTACCGTCTGGATGAGTACGAAAAAAGAGTGCGCGGCGTGCCGTACGCAGAAATCGCCAGGACCGGCGGCGGAATCGCAAAAAGCGTTGCCGACCTGCGGAGAACGGACGAGAGAGACCTCTTCGAGACGGGGCTCCGCCGGCTGAACGGCTGCCTGCGGCATGGCTCCACAACAATTGAAATAAAAAGCGGTTACGGGCTCAACCTCGAGAACGAACTGAAGCAGTTGAGGGTCATACGCGATCTCCGAAAGGTGTGTCCCGCGCTCGTCGTGCCGACCTTTCTCGGCGCGCACGCGGTCCCTCCCGAGTACAAGGACCGGCGCGAGGAATACATCCAGCTCGTTGTGCGCGAGATGATTCCCGCTGTGGCGAGGGAAGGACTTGCGGAGTTTATCGACATTTTTTCCGAAGCCGGAGTCTTCAGCACCGAAGAAGCGGAACGGATTTTGCGGGCGGGAAGCGAGGCGGGTCTAAAACCCCGCGTTCACGCGGACGAGCTCTACGACACCTCGTCCGCCGAAATGGCGGTGCACGTTGGTGCGGTGTCGGCCGATCATCTCAACAAGATCAGTTCCCGCGGGATGTCGCTCGTGGCCGGTTCAGAGGTCATCGGCGTGCTCTTGCCGGGGACGAGTTTCGGCCTGCCATCGCTCGAGTTCGCGCCGGCACGCGCCATGGTGGAGCACGGGATGGCCGTCGCCATTGCCACGGACTTCAACCCGGGGAGCTCGCCGAGCGAGTCCATGCCGATGATGATCGCCATCGCGTGTTCGCACATGAGGCTCTCGCCGGCGGAGGCGATCGCGGCGGCGACGTACAACCCGGCGTTCGCGCTGCGGCGCGAGCACGAGGTGGGGAGTCTCGAGACAGGAAAGCGAGCCGACTTTTTGATACTCGACTGCGAGGATTACCGGGAGATCCCCTACCGGTTCGGGATCAACCCGGTCGGGAGGGTGTTCATCAAGGGACAGGAGTGGACCGGGGATTCGCGCCTGACCTAGCGCGATCCGCGGGGAACAACTGTGAGCAAGCCCAACAACGTTCGGAAGAAAGCGCTCGAATTCGCGAAGAAACGCCAGTGGGAAAAGGCGCTCGAGGAATTCATGCGTCTCGTGGAGATCGAGCAGCACAATCCGAACCTCTTCAACGAAATCGGCGACATCCATCTCAAGATGGGGAACAAGCGCGAGGCGTTCAAACAGTACCACGAGGCGATCGATGCGTACGCCAAGGTGGGGTTGCACAACAACGCCGTCGCCGTCTGCAAGAAGATCCTCAGGCTCAACCCGAGCGATGACGTCGTGTACGGGAAGATGGCCACTCTGCGGCAGCGGCAAGGGTTCGGCCACGAAGCCGCCGCGTACTCCGTGACTTTTCTCGACAGGGTCCTTGAGATTGCCGATCTGTCCGGGGAAAATCTCCAGGCGCTCGTCGTCGAGATTGCGGGCATGCGCGAAGCGACTCCGGAAGTTCTCGAACGGGCGGCCCAGTTTCTCATACGGTGCGAAGCGAACTCCGAGGCGGGAAGAATTCTCGAGAGACTCGAAAAGCACTACACGGCTCATGGGATGGCTGCCGAGCGGGGCCGCGTCCGAAAAACGATGAGCTTGATCAACCACGTTCCGGCGTCGGCAGAAGCCGCCCCCGCAGAGCCCCAGAAACTCGATACGGTGGAGTCGCACGGTCAGCATGCCGCCGGTGAACCCGCCGCGCCTTTTGGCGGGGTGGTCCCGCCGCACATACGCCGCGGCCACGACCAGGATGCCGCTTCGGACTTTGGCCTGGTCGACGTTGGAACGCCGAGAAAGGCGAGTCCAGCGACCTCCGCCAGCGAAATCAAACCCGCTCTGTCCAGCGCCAGCGACCCGTCCACCCCGACGGGCGGCAAGACGTCGTTCAGCACCGACCCCTCTGTTGTTGAAATCGATCGTTCGCCTCACGCCCGGTTGGACTCGCCAAGAACGCGGTCCGCGTCCGATGCGTATCGCGAGGAGGAGCCTGCCACCGGGGGCAAGGAATACGTGATCCCGGAGGAGGACATCGATGGCACGCCCAAGCAGGATTTCAAGGACCTTTTCGCCGATGACGCGAGTGACGGAGCGGAGGCCGGCTGCGCCGACGGGATCGCTGGAAGGTCCGCGTCCGATGTGAAGGCCGATGTCGAGGAGGATGACCATCGCAGCCGCTACGACTTGGGGATGGCCTATCTCGAGATGGGACTTTTCGCAGAGGCGGTGCGCGAATTCCAGGTTGCCGCGAACTCGCCGATCTACCGGGTCCGCAGCCTGGAAATGATTGGATGCTGCTTCATCAATCAGGATCAGCCCAAACTGGCGATCAAACAACTCGTGAAAGGGCTTGAGCTCGTCGAGAATGACGACCGTACCGCCCTCGGGATCAAGTACAGTCTCGCGTTGGCCTATGAGATGGCCGGCGAGATCGAGAAAGCGAAAGCGATGTTCGAAGATGTCTACGTCGTTGACATCTCCTTCAGAGATGTCCAGGAGAAAGTGAGGAAATACGCATCCTGATCGCCTCTCCCGCCGAGCGCCCTTCGCGGGCAAATCCCTCATCGGTATTGACGAAGTCGCACACATGATCTACCATTCGGCGATTCCAGACGCGGCCGCCGGACGGCCACGCGTCGGTGAATCGATGTGACGGACCGACGAATGAACGGCATCGCGCGCTTCCGGCGCGGCCGTGCCCTTGACCACCCGACCTCCTCCCAATGCATCGAACCCGGAGAACTCTCTTGGCCAGCCTGCTCGTCGCCGTTGCTGTGTCATTGGGTTTTGCCTTGGCGGCTCTGCCCAACGTCGAGCTGGTGACGGTTACCGTCTTCATCTCGGGTTTTCTCCTGGGGCCGGGTTTCGGGGCCGGAGTCGGGGCGGCCGCCGCGGTGCTCTTCTCGGCCTTCAATCCTCTCGGGGCGGCGCTGCCGCCGCTTCTTGCGGCCCAGGCTCTGGGACAGTCGGTCGCGGGTTTCGCAGGAGGGGCGGTGGGCCCTGTCATCGTTCGTCTTCCGCGTCGGATCCTTGCGTCCGCCGCGGCGGCGGGAGTGGGACTGGCGCTCACGGTTCTTTACGATGTGTTGACGAACGCGGGCGCTTACGTGACCATGACGGGGGAGAGGACGTTCGAAGCGCTCGTCAAATTCATCGCGGCGGGAATGCTGTTCTCGGGAGTTCACATCGTATGGAACACGGCCGTGTTCGCGGCGGTGCTGGTGCCGTCGCTCCGCGTGCTCGAGGGATATCGAAGGGAGCTGACGACGAGATGACCGCGGGCGCGTGGCGCGTGGTTCTGCTGACGGTCTTCGCCGGCTTTGTTTTGTGCTCCGCGTCGGGCGCGGCAGACACCGGCGGCCAGACGGACTCCACCGCTGCCTCCGCCGTCGCGAAGGCCGACGCGGGACCGGCGGCGGATCCGTTTCGAGCGGGCTCGGCGGACACGGTGAGGAGCAGCGAGTTCCGGTCGCGGCACGCGTTTTCTCTCGATCACTTCCTCGAGTTCTGGCCGGAATTCATCGTCGGCCGCCGCGGACCCATCGGCGCTGATGCGGGTTTCTCGAGATACGGCATGGGAGGGGGAAGAGGTGTTCTGTATCTGGGGAGCGTGCCGCTCAACGATCCTCAAGACGACCGAATCCCGCTTGCGCTCGTCCCTACGACTCCCATCGCAGAGATCGCAGTCGGCGGCGCGCGTGGACCGTTTCTTCCCGACAGATCGAATATCGAGGGCGCGTATCGAATCATCGAGCCCGCCGCTCCGGTGAAAAAACCGGTCGTTGCGATCGAGCTAACCACCGGCGACCGGGGGCTCCGCCAGCGCAGAGCGCGGTTCTCGACGGTTTCGGGACCGATCGGCATCGATTTCGAATTTGACGAGTTGCGCAGCGACGGCTACTCGTTCGATGCCCGGGGCATCATTCAGGGTTCCGGTTACGGGCAGGCCACGGTGCGTTTCCAGGGAGGCAATGTGAGGGGCGAGCTCCCTGGGGGCGCCGGCTACCTTTTTTCGTTCCGCCGGTTCACCAGCACGTTCGGCGGCGATCTTCTCGCGAGCGATCACGAAGGACGCCGTGACGGGCACATCGCGGTGCTGCGAAGCTCGATCCATGGCCTGGAGGTCTCGGTGTTCCAGCGAAGTCACGAGGTCTCCGCAGCCGACTCGGCGACGAGCAACCACACCGCCGGCGTGTATTCCGCATTTCCCTTCGCGCTCGGGCATCAACTCGATTTCACGATCGGCGCGGGGTACGAAGACATACAGTCGCGGCAGCGCATGGGAGACGGAGAAGCCCAGCCGAGGCTCCAGAAGGGGCATCTCGGTGTGGGGGGGAGCGCGTCGCTGCCTGCGAACGTGGATGTGGTGTTCGACGGGAACGTGAGCCACTACTTCGGCATGTCGACCGGGTGGGGTGCGGGCGTCACGGTCGGGCGGATGATGGGTTCGAACAACGAGGCGGCGGTGGCGTTGAGACGCCGGTTTCGGATGCCCAATCTCGGCGAATTGTTCCAACCGCAGCACAGTGTCACGATGAACCCAGCGCTCGAATTGACCGGCAACCGTTACGTCGACCCCGAGGCGGCCATCGAGGGAAGCGTCCAGTGGATCACCCGCGCCCGCGGTCTCACTCATTCGATCAGGGCTACAGCGGTCCGCGTGCACAACCCCATCCTGTACGATCCCCTCCCCATGACGGGTAACCTCAGCGCGGCGCAGAACGGCGCCGCGGAGGACCTCGTTGTATTCGCGGAGCGAGCCGGTATTCAGCACTCGTTCGTCGGCGTTCTCTTCGAGCTCGCGGGGTCCGTCGAATACACGCCGAGCGAGAGGGCCCGTTTCTTTTCGTCCGTCCCCGGGTACCGCGCGACGGCGTGTGCGGCCATGGGCAGCGATCTCTTTCAAAAGACGAGCGCGTTTCGATTCAGCGCAGAGTACCAGCACGGTGGAGAGCGATCGGCGGGCTCCGACGATCCGCTCGCCGCGTACGATGTCGTCAATCTCAAGCTGGCCTTGCGGCTGATCGACGCGCATCTCTACGTTCAGTGGCTGAACGTGACGGACGCGAAGTACCAGACGGTGTGGCCGTACGTGATGACGCCGAGAACGTTCGTGTACGGCGTGGAATGGTCGATGTTCGACTAGCACGGCGCGGGTCTTGCCGCGCCGGCCAGTCCGGTTCGTGTCGTGGTGACGGGAGGTGGAGGTGTGGTGATGCGACGAATCGTTGGCGCGTTGATCCTCTTCGTTGTGGCCGTTTTCCCCCGCGTGGATGACATTTCTCACCGCTGGATTCCCGTCCGGCGGGCGGAGCCCTCTCCACCCTCGGTGTCCGGAGGCTCAGCGTCGGCTTCCCGAGGCGTGACGTTGATTTCCCGGGACTCCACTGGTGGGAGTCCTCCGGCGCGCGCGCGCCACGGCCGGACGCGCGGGGAAGTTCCCTCCGATTATCGCCGGAACCCCCTTCGGTTTCTATCGAAGGCCCCCACCGACTCGCTCGACCTTCTTCCCGGCATTGGTCCGGTACTTGCAGAACGGATCGCGAATGCCCGGACCGGCAAGAGGTCGTTCACCCGCTGGGATGACCTCCTTGGAATCAAAGGCATAGGACCCAAAACGATCGAGCGGTTAAAGAGGCTTGCCGACGGGGCAAAGTCGCATTGAGCGACCCGCGTAGAGCGGCCTCGTTTCGCATTTTGCACGCGTAGCATTGCGGGAGCGGAGCATCGCGCCCGGCAGTTCGGGAGGGAGCGCGGTGCGGACGGAGGGTCCGTCGCGGGGGGGGTCGTGTCGCCCACCGCGGCCGGCGTGGCATAACTCTTGCGGAAATAGTGCGATACGCGCGCGAAGCGCTGAGACGGCCCCGGGCACGGGACTCCGACTATCATCGATTCTGGAGGGACGGCACTTGACGGATAGAATCGCGAACAAACTCCTCGAGTCGAGTCTCATCAGCCAGGAACAGATGGGGCGCGCTCTCGAAGCTCAAAAAGCCGACGGGGGCTCGCTCGGATACAACCTTGTCCGCACCGGCGCGATCTCCGAGATGGCGTTCGCCGAGTTCATGGGACAGGTGTACAACGTCCCTGCGGTGAACCTCGATGAAACGCCGCCCGACGCCGACGCCGTTTCTCTCATCCCCAGCGAAGTGGCGACGAAGTTCCAGGTAGTACCCGTCAAGAGACAGGGACGGGTTCTTACCGTCGCCATGGCTAACCCCGATAACATTTTTGCCATCGACGACATCAAGTTCATCACCGGGCTCGAAGTGAGGCCCGTTGTCGCGCCCGAATCGGTGATCAAGAAGGCCATCGACCGGCTCTACGATTCCGCGGACTCTCTTGCCAGCGTCATGAAGGACATGCAGGAGGACTTCGAAATCGTAGACGAGGCGGCCGAGGAGCTCTCGCAGGACGTCGAGCCGATCGATGCCCCCGTGGTGAAGCTCGTCAACAGCCTCATCGCCGATGCCGTGGGTAAGCACGCGAGCGATATCCACATCGAACCCTACGAGAAGCAGTTGAGGGTTCGCTACAGAATAGACGGAATGCTTCACGAGATGATGTCCCCGCCGTTCAAGATGAAGGGGGCGATCATCTCCAGGCTCAAGATCATGGCGGAGCTCGACATTGCCGAGAAGCGCGTCCCCCAGGACGGCCGCATCAAGATCCGTATCGGCGGAAAGGCGATAGACCTCCGCGTGAGCACGCTCCCCACGATCTACGGGGAGAAGCTCGTGATGCGAATACTCGACAAGAGCAACCTCCAGATCGATCTCACGAGGCTCGGCTTCGAGGAAAAGGCCCTGGCGAGATTCCTCACGGCCATCGAAAGCCCTTACGGGATGGTTCTCGTCACCGGCCCCACCGGTTCCGGAAAGAGCACCACGCTTTACAGCGCACTCAACAGAATCAACAAACCGCACTGCAACATCATGACGGCCGAAGACCCCGTGGAGTACAACATCGACGGGATCAACCAGGTCAACGTCCACGAGGACATCGGGCTCTCGTTCGCGGTGTCGCTTAGGGCATTTCTCCGCCAGGACCCGAACATCATCATGGTCGGCGAGATCCGCGACTTGGAGACGGCGTCCATTGCGACCAAAGCCGCTCTGACCGGCCACCTCGTGCTGAGCACGCTCCACACGAACGACGCGGCGAGCTCGATCAACCGTCTCATCGACATGGGCATCGAGCCTTTCCTCGTGTCGAGCTCGATCATCATGATTATCGCGCAGAGGCTCGTCCGTAAGCTCTGCGACAAGTGCAAGCATCCGATCCAGCTCCACGAGGAGACGCTCCGGGAGCTCGGAATCACCGAGTCGCCGGAAGAGCTCAATCTCTTCGAAGCGAGGGGCTGCTTGGACTGCAACGACACGGGTTATGCGGGGAGACGCGGGCTCTACGAAGTCATGGCGGTCTCGAACTCGATCAGGGAAATGATCATCGAACGGCGTTCGTCGGGGGACCTGAAGCAGCAGGCAACCAAAGAGGGCATGTTGACCCTCCGGGAGGACGGGCTGGAGAAGTTCAAGAAGGGCGTTACTTCGCTCGAGGAAATACTCAGGGAGACGAGCGTCTTCTAGAAAATGGAGTGAGCATGTTCAATCTCAGGGATCTACTGAACGAGATGATCGAAAAGAGAGCCTCGGACCTTCACATCACCGCGGGGCTGCCCCCGCAGCTCAGGGTCGACGGCCACATCGTGAGCACGACCCATGACAAGCTCACACCCGAAGACACTCTCCAGATCACGTACAGCGTTCTGAACGAGGAGCAGCAGAAGCGTTTCGAGAAAGACAAGGAGCTCGACCTCTCCTTCGGGATCAAAGGGTTGAGCCGTTTTCGCGCGAACGTCTTTCTGCAGAGAGGCGTGGTGAGCCTCGCCATACGGCAGATTCCCTACGAGATCATGGAGATGAAGACGCTGGGGCTCCCCCCGGTGGTCGAGAAACTCGCCGAGAAGCATCAGGGCCTCATACTCGTGACGGGCCCGACGGGGTGCGGGAAATCGACGACGCTCGCGAGCATCATCGACAAGATCAACCGGGAGCGGCGGTGCCATATCGTGACGATCGAGGACCCGATCGAGTACATCCACCAGCACAAGAAGTGCATCGTGAATCAGCGGGAGGTCAAGGCGGATACGGAGAGCTTCGGCGCGGCGCTGAAGCACGTGCTCCGGCAGGACCCCGATGTGATCCTCATCGGAGAGATGCGCGACCTCGAAACGATGGCCGCGGCGCTCACCATCGCCGAGACCGGCCACCTGACGCTCGCCACCCTTCACACGAATTCCACCTACGAGTCGATCAACCGTATTGTCGATTCGTTCCCCGCCTCTCAGCAGGAACAGGTCCGCGCGCAGCTGGCGTTCATCCTCGAGGGCGTGATCACCCAGCAGCTGATACCGCGGGCGAACAAGAAGGGGCGGGCGCTGGTGTGTGAGGTGATGGTGTGCACGCCGGCGATACGGGCGACGATACGGGACGACAAGGTCCACCAGATCTACGGCCTCATGCAGGCTGGACAGAAATACGGAATGCAAACGATGAATCAGGGACTCTTCAACGCGTGCATCAAAGGTGAGATCACGACGGAAGAGGCGTTGAGAAGAACTGCGGATCAGGACGAACTCACGAACATGCTCGGAACGAAAGTGACCGCGTAGCTCGAAAGAGAGTTTCGCCGATCTGTCGCAAGGGGGATTCAGCATGGCTACAACTTTCGTATGGAAGGGACGGAGCCCCACCGGGGAGATCCTTTCCGGTGAATACGTGACCGAAAACAAGCAGGAGCTCGTCGGCTACCTGAGAAAACGGAAGATCATCGTGACCTCTCTGAGGGAGAAATCCAAAGAGGTGACCATCCGGCTGTCGATCAAGAAAGGGGTCAGCGTAAAGGATCTCGGCGTTTTCACGCGTCAGTTCTCAACGATGATCAACGCGGGTCTTCCCATGGTGCAGTGCCTTGACATCCTCGCTGCCCAGGCGGACAAACCCCAGTTCAAGAAGATCATCTCGACGGTGACCTCGGACGTTGAAGGCGGCGCCACGCTCGCCGAGGCGTTGGGGAAGCACTCGGTGTTCTCCCAGCTCTACGTGAACATGGTGGAGGCGGGCGAGGCCGGCGGTATCCTCGACCAGATTCTCAACCGTCTCGCCGTCTACCTCGAAAAAGCCGAGGCGTTGACGCGCAAGGTGAAGAGCGCGATGACCTACCCCACCGTTGTCGCCGTCGTCACCCTGGGCGCCACGATATTCATGTTGATGGTCATCATTCCGACGTTCGCCAAGATGTTCTCCGACTTCGGCGGGGAGCTCCCGCTGCCCACGAAGATCGTTATGGGGCTGAGCAATTTCCTCAGAAACCAGTGGTACGTGCTCCTCATCATCGTCGGAGTCGGCGTATTCGCGTTCAAGCGGTTCAAGGCGACGGAGACGGGAAAGATGAAGATCGACAAGGTCGCCCTGAGAGTCCCGGTTCTGGGAACGGTGATACGAAAAGCGGCCATTGCCCGTTTCACGAGAACGCTTGGAACGTTGATATCGAGCGGTGTTCCTATCTTGGGTGGGCTCGACATCACGGCGAGAACGGCGGGCAACAAAGTCGTCGAGAAGGCGATATACGCCACGAGGCAGAGTATCAGCCAGGGGGAGACGATCGCCGAGCCCTTGAGGCAGAGTGGTGTCTTCCCGCCCATGGTGACGCAGATGATCGGCGTCGGCGAGCAGACGGGCGCTCTGGATGAGATGCTCGAAAAGATCGCCAACTTCTACGACGACGAAGTGGATACCGCGGTGGAACAGCTCACATCGATCATCGAGCCCGTAATGATCGTCGTCATGGGTGTTATCGTCGGGGGAATGCTCATCTCGATGTACCTCCCGATGTTCAAACTGATCAACGTGGTGTCGGGAGGATAACGGATGGGTTTTCTCTCGCCGCAGGGCGCCGCGCCGAGCTCCCGGAGCATCACGACTTTTCTGGGACTGCGTGCGATCATTCTCACGCTGATCGTGGGCGCGGGAATCATGATGGTGCAGCTCACGCAGGGGAGCGTCGTCGCTCCCCTGTACGTGCTGCTCCTGGTCGGCTACGTCGTGGGCGGCGCGCTGTTCCTCGGCCTCAGACTGGGGCTCCCCGCGGTCCCCGCACTGTGGACGCTCATGGTCATCGACGTTGTCATCGAGACGGGGATCATCCACTGCAGCGGGGGCGTGGCGAGCCAGTTCTCACTGATCTACGGGCTCTCCATCATCGCCGCGGCGATGCTTTTCCAGATCCGCGGGGGACTGGGGATCGCGCTCCTCGCCTCGCTCTGCTACACCGGCTACGGCGTTCTCGAGGCGGGCGGTGTCCTGTCCCCAGCGGTGCAAAAAGGATTCGGCGCCCCGAGCGGTTCGGAGCTCTTCATACTGGCGTACCTCCACGCATCGGTGTTCTTCGTGGTCGGAGGCGTGTCTGGCTATCTCGCGCAGCGCTCGGGCCGCAGGGGGCGACAGCTGGAAAACGCGAGGACGAAGCTCAAACAGCTCAAGGTGGACACCGACAGGATCCTCGAGCACATGTCGAGCGGCGTGCTCGTCGTGGATTCCAAGGGAAGGATTCTCACCGTGAACCCCACTGCGGAACAGATTCTCGGTGTGGACAAGAAGGACGTCATCGGACTCAAAGTCGAGGCAGCGTTCGACCCTCTGATGCCCGAGTTCGCCCGCGAGATCCTCCGGGCGCTCGAGACCGAGCAAGGAAAGCTCAGGCACGAGATCACGGTGAAACGGCACAACGGTTCCCATCTTCCCCTGGGGCTGAGCATCTCGCTTCTCAAGGACGATGGAGGGGTCAAGCGGGGCGTGATCGCCGTTTTCAAGGACCTCACCGAGGTCCGCGAAATGGAGGAGCGGATGAGGAAGGCGGACCGGCTCGCCGCTATCGGAGAGCTCTCCGCCGGAATCGCGCACGAGATCCGAAACCCGCTCGCGTCGATCAGCGGTTCGATCGAGATGCTGTACAACGAGCTCGAGCTCGCCGGCGACGACAAGCGGCTGATGCAGCTCGTCATGCGGGAATCGGACAGATTGAACAGGATCATCAACGATTTTCTGGAGTTCGCCCGCCTGAAGCCGCCCACGCGGCGGGCGGTCTCGGTGTCGAAGTGTCTCGGCGAAGTGGTCACGCTGCTGCGCAACAATCCGGCGGTGAAGAACGGCGTGGAGACCGAGATCCGCTCGGCGAGCGATGACGTCGTCGTCGAGTTCGACGAGGAGCAGATGAAGCAGGTCATGTTGAACCTCGCCATCAACGCGTGCGAGGCGATGCACGGTTCCGGAAAACTCGTCATCGAGACGAAGAGGACCGCGGACGGCCAGGCAAGGGTTGTTTTCCTGGATGAGGGCTGCGGTATCGGGGACGAGGCGCGCGCGCATCTCTTCGAGCCTTTCTTCACCACGAAAGAGGGAGGAACCGGGCTCGGGTTGGCCATTGCGAACAAGATTGTGGAAGCACACGGAGGCAGGATAGAAGCTCGAAACCGTTCCGGAGGAGGCGCGGAGTTCTCGGTCGTCCTCCCCGCCCGGGCGAGCGACGAAAAAGAGAGTGTTACTGGGCAATTGAGCTCTGTTGGCTCGCGGTAGCCCCAGGGCGGAAAGACAACGGGGGAATCTGAATGGCTGGAGAAAGAGTACTCATCGTCGACGACGAGAAAAGCATGTGTCAGTTCCTGTCCATCATGCTCCGCAAGGAGGGATACCAGATCACGACGGTAGCCAGCGGGGCGAAGGCGCTCGAGCAGTTCAAAAGCGCCAAGTTCGATCTGGTGATCACCGACATCAGAATGTCAGGGATGGACGGAATAGAGCTCCTCGCCGAGTTGAAGAAGATCGACCAGACGATCCCCGTCATCATCATGACGGCGTACGCCTCCCAGAAGAGCGCCATCGAGGCGGTGAACCACGGGGCCTTTCACTATCTGATCAAACAGGCGAAGAACGAGGAGATCCGGATCGTGGTGCGAAACGCCCTCGACATGAAGCGCGTCCGGGCGGAGAACATGATCCTGCGCAAGGAGCTCAAGAAGACCGGCGATCTCAAGACGATCATCGGCAAGAGCGAGGAGATGGACAAGGTCTTCAAGCTTGTCGAGAAGGTCGCCGAGACCGACAGCACCATCCTCATCTTCGGCGAGAGCGGCACCGGAAAAGAGCTCATCGCCAGGGAGATCCACTTCAAATCGAACCGTGTGAACAACCCCTTTGTGAGCATCAACTGCGGCGCCCTTCCGGAGAACCTCCTTGAAAGCGAGCTCTTCGGACACGTGAAGGGATCCTTCACCGGCGCCATACGCGACAAGGAGGGGCTCTTCAAAGTCGCCCAGGGCGGGACATTTTTCCTCGACGAGGTCGGCGAGACGTCTCCGACCATACAGGTGAAGCTCTTGAGAGTCCTCCAGGAGAGGGAGATCATACCGGTCGGAGGCACCAACCCGATCAAAGTCGATGTGCGGCTCGTCGCCGCCACGAACGCGGACCTCGAGAAAGCCGTGGCCCACGAGAAATTCCGGGCGGACCTCTTCTACCGCTTGAACGTTATCCCCATTTACCTTCCGCCGCTCCGGAAGCGCAAGGACGACGTGCAGCTGCTCGTGAACCATTTTCTCAAGAAGTACAACGAACGGGTCTCTGCCGCCGCTCAGAAGACGATCTCGAAAGAGGCGATGGAGATTCTCGTCGACTACAGCTGGCCGGGGAACGTCCGCGAGCTCGAGAACGCCATCGAACGCGCCGTAATCCTCGAGGACACGGCGGAAATCCAGGTGGAGTCGCTCCCCGACAAGCTCCGCCTGCGGGGCGAGGCCCACACGAGCCTCATCACCGAGAGGGCGGAGGTCACGCTCGACGAGCTCGAGAAGGAGTACCTTCTGAAGGTGCTCGAGGACACGAACTGGCAGAAGAAGCGCGCGAGCTCCATCCTCGGCATCAACGCGTCGACGCTCTACCGCAAAATCCAGCGGTACGGCCTCGAGAAGTGCCGCAAGAAAGAGATGGTCAGTTGAGACCGTGAGCCGTGCCGATTGCAAAAGCGGTCGTATGCTCCGGCGGGCGTCGAGTCGGACCCGCCCGGCCGCCTTCGACGAGGGGCTAGTCAATCGTCGACGTGTCAACAAGTTGTGAGCGGTTCCATACGAGTTTCTGATTGGCATGCTACTTGCCAAAACGATGGGCAGGATCGGAAAGACGGTCGGATGATCAAGCACCGACTCAGTGAACAACCCAAAGGGAGGTTTGTCCGATGAACAACAAAGGTTTCACCCTGATCGAGCTCATGATCGTGGTGGTGATTATCGGTATCCTCGCGGCCATCGCGATTCCGAACTTCATCAGCATGCAGGCTCGTGCGAAGGAAGCTTCGACAAAGTCGAACTGCCACACGGTTCAGCTCGCCGCTGAGGACTTCTCGGTTCAGAACAACGGTGTGTACGCCACGGATAACGGCGATGCTCTGCCGAGCGGCGACACGATCCAGGACTTGCTGCCGGGCGCCGTTCTTCTCCAGAACCCGTTCACCAAGGCCGCGACAGAGCCCCAGTGGGGCGCTGGTTCCGCGACTCCTGGCGAGACTGGATACGTCGTCATCGTGGATGGCAGTGGTACCAACGTGGGATACACGATCGATGGCTGGGGAAAATCGTCCCTGATCATCACGCTCACGAGCGGCTCCTAATCGAACCGCAGAAGAGCCCGGAAAAAGGCGGGAGATCCCTGATCTTTCGCCTTTTTTCTTTGGCTCCGCCGGTACGAAATCTGCATAACGCCCCTTGCAAAAGGGGGATGGAAAGAATTCGGCCATGACCGTACTCGAACTGGATAACGTGACCAAGACCTACTCCCGGGGGCTCCTCGCGAAGAAACACCGGGTTCTCGACGGACTCTCGCTCCGCATCGAGAGCGGCGAGGTTTTCGGGCTTCTCGGCCACAACGGGGCGGGGAAGACGACGACGATGCGTCTCATCCTCGGTCTTCTGCGGCCGGACTCGGGGAAGGTCCGTCTCTTCGAAGAGGACGGTGCGGGACGCAAAGCACTCTCGCGGATCGGTTTTCTCGGCGAAGAAACGGGGCTCTATCCCTTCTTGAACGCGGGCGAGATGCTCGAGCTCGTCGGCGAGCTCTTCAGGCTCGCCCCCGGCGTCATCCGCACGCGCAAGGAGCACCTGCTCGCCGTTGTCGGCTTGGAGGCGAAGGCGAAAGCCCGGGTTAAGACCTACTCCAAGGGGATGCGTCAGAGGCTCGGGATCGCGGTGGCTCTGATGAACGACCCGGATTTCCTCATACTCGACGAGCCGTACACGGGGCTGGACCCCGTGGGGAGAAGGCAGTTTAGACAGCTTCTCCTGTCGCTGAAAGAGCAGGGCAAGACGATCCTGATGAGTTCGCACATTGTCCCCGACGTAGAGGCCGTGTGCGACCGCGTCGGAATCCTGAGCGACGGCAAGATACAGAGGTGCCTCGCCCTCGGCGACATCTACAAACACAAATCGACTCCGGTGGAGGTGACCGTCTCGGGCCTGGACCCGAGGACGTTCGACCGGCTCGACAAGGGAATCGAGCTCGTCTACGGGAATCCCGAGGCCGTTGTATTGAGGTGCGAGGGAGGTGGAGTCGTCAAACAGCTCATATCGAAGGTCTACGCGTTCGGCGGAGACGTCGTGGAGATCAAGCCCCTGAAGTTCAATTTGGAAGACTACCTCATCGAGACTCTCACCGAGGTCTCGCAGAAGGGCTCGAAAAAACTGGCGACCGACATCGAAGAGATGATCTATGCAGACACTCGCTAAGACGAGCATACCAGCGCTGACCATAGCCAGGTATACCATCAAGGGATACATCAAGGAACGGGTTCTCCTCGTCGTCCTGGTGTTCGGCTTCCTCCTCATGGTCTCGTCGTACGTTCTCGCGCCGCTCGCCGTGGGCGCGCAGCAGAAGATCATCGTCGACATCGGGCTCGCCTCGATTTCAGTATTCGGAGTGCTCCTCGTCGTTCTGATCGCCGCCGGGTCGTACTCGCGGGAAAGGGAGAAGGGGATACTCCCCAACATCCTCTCCAAGCCGATCAGCCGCGTCGATTTCGTCATCGGCAAGTTCGTTGGCACGTGGGTCACCGTCCTTCTCGTCACGCTGTGCATGACCCTCGTGTACTTCTGCATGATGATCTTGAGCCGGACGGCGTTCAACGGGGTCATCTTCGCCTCGGTCTTTCTCTCCGCCCTCGAAGTGGCGGTGGTGACGGCGGTGATGACGTTCTTTTCGACGTTCACGTCGCCTCTCTTGAGCGCGCTCTTCACGTTGTGCGTGGTGGTGAGCGGCCACCTGAGCAGCGACCTTCTCGAATTCGCAAAGCATTTCGGCGGGGCGGGATTCAACGCGGTGAGTGCCGTCGGGTACTACGTTCTGCCCAACCTGGCGCTTTTCAACGTGAGATCCGAGGCGGTCCACGGACTTCCGCTCATGAACAACTACGTCTACTCGGTGGCCGTTTACGGTCTCTTCTACACCCTTTTCGCGCTATTCTTGAGCGCTCTCATCTTCAGGCGGAGGGACGTGACCGCATGACAACGGAGGTGCGGCGCAAGGCGGTCTTCTTCGTGGTCGGGGCCGTGGTTTTGT
>Ga0315273_10002157_pt1 | contig 22987 bp, 18 predicted proteins | sample YL17G02_0_MG_FD_205753 | JGI IMG/M metagenome (GOLD analysis project Ga0315273, IMG submission 205753) | Sediment microbial communities from Yellowstone Lake, YNP, Wyoming, USA - YL17G02_0 | ecosystem: Environmental > Aquatic > Freshwater > Lake > Sediment | place: USA: Wyoming | collected...
CGCCGCCGCCGCCGCCCGGCGCGTCCCCCCCTTCCGCGCGCCTCCAGCCGCTCCTGCGGGACGCCGCGGACGCCGCCCTGTACGCGGCCACCGTGCTCTCGTCCGCCGGCCGGCTGCTCCCCGCGCTGGGCCCGCGCGCGCTGGCCGCGCTGGCGGCCGCGCCCGCCTTGGCCGCTGCTGCGCCCGCGCTCGCCGCCGCCGCCGCCGCCGCCGCCGCCACCACGTCCACCCACGACCTACCCTCCACCGCGCGCCGCCGCCCTGGCGCCCCGGGAGTCGCCCTGCCGACCGAGGGCGACGCCGCGCGCGGCGCGCCGCCGCCGCGCGGCGACGCGGCCAAGCGGCGCGCCCAGAATTGGGAGGCGTGCCGGGACGAGTTTTTTGCGGCGTTGCGGGCGGCGGCGGAGCGGGAGAGCGGCTCGTTCGACGGCGGCCCCGGCAGCGGCGGCGACGCCGACGCGCTGGCCGCGCTGCGCGCGCGCGTGCCCGCCCTCCTGCGCCGCCTCCGCCCCGACAACGCGCCCAAGCTGGCTGAATTGCTCGTGGCGGCGTCCGCGCAAGCGGCGGAAGCCGGGGCGCCCATGCTCGGAGACGCCGTCGCCGGCCTCGCCGCGCGCGACCCCGCGCGCTTTCGCGCCCTCGGCGCGCGCCTCGCCGGCGGCCCCTCGTCGCGCGGCGATGGAGGTGTGGGAGGCGGCATGACGGGCGGCGGCCCGAGCTCCCGCCCGCCGACGCCGCGGCAGGCGACGCCGGTGGCGCGCCCCCCCCCCGCGCTGCGCGGCGGCCCGCCGCCGCCGGGCGCCGAAGCCGACGCCCTCGCCCTCGCCGCCGCGTCCCGCTTCCCCCCGGACCAACGCCTATACGTCCTCTTCCTGGCGGCCGCCGACTCGCACCGCCTGCTGGCCGCGGCGGGTGCCGCGCTCAGGGCGCGGCTTGTGCACGCGGCGGCGCTGCGCGGCGGCGGCCCGCCCGCGCCCGCCGACGGCGACCGCGCGGCGGCGGCCGCGGCGGCGGCGGGTCTGCTCTCCTTTGTCGAGTTCGGGGCGGCGGCCCTGGAGGCGCCAGGCGGCGGCGAGGGGAGCGGGAGCGACGACGACGGCGACGATGCCCCGAACCCCACCATTCCCTTTCCCGGCGTCGACGCCGCGTCCGCCCTGCGCGCGTCCATCACGGTCCCTGGCGGCCTGCCGCGCGCGCTGGCGTGGGTGGTGCGCTACGTGTCGTTCGCGGCGTGGGCGCCGCGCGGGCCGCCGGCGCACGCGCGCGCCGCGCGCGCGGCGCTCGCCGCGCTCGCCGCGGCCCCCGCCCTGCGCCCCGACGCGCCCGGATTCGACGGGTGCGCGCTCTGCGCGCGCGGGCTGCTGGATGGCGCGGCGGCGGCGGGCCTGGTCGGCCGCGCGCCGCGCGCCGCCGACGCCGCCGCGTTTGCCGCCGCGCTCGCCGCCGCCCCGCCGCGCCCGCCACCCGACGCGCGCACCCGGGAGCTGGCGCTGCCGGGGCTGGAGCGGGCGACGGCCGCGCTGGCGGCGGCGGCGAGGGGGGGGGCGGGCGGCGCGGCGCTCGCGCGGCCCGCCCGCAAAATCACGCCGGCCGCGCCGGCGGCCGCCTCTTCCGGGGCTGCGGCGGCAGCCGCGGCCGCCGCCGCCGCCGCCGCGCGCGCCGCCGCTTCGTCCTCTCGCCCGCCCGAGACGCCCGGCGCGCCGTCGCCCGCGACCGCCGTCGCGCGCCTCGCCCCCGCGCCTCCCGACGACGACGTCACGCCCCGCCTGCAAGCGGCCCTGCTGGACATGTACTCGACGACGGGGGAGAGCGTGACGATGCGGGAGGTGGTGGAGTTTGCGGCGCGCGCGGTCGGCGCGGCGGCGGCCGCGGCGGCCGCGTCGGCCGCCGCGTCCGCCGCCGCTGCCCGCGCTGCTCCTGGCCTGGCTGCCGCTGCGTCAGCTGCCGCCGACGCGGTCGCGGCTGACGCGGCCGCCGGCGGCGTCACCGCGCGCCGCGCCCCCCCAGCCGCCGCGTTGCGCGCCGCCCTCGCCCCCGTCGCCGCCGCCGCCGCCGCGACCGAGGCCGGCCCCGCGGCCCGGCTGGCGACCGCGACCGCGGCGCGCGTGGCCGACCGAGGGGCGGCGGCGGCGTTGGCCGCGCTGTCCGCGCCGGCCTGGCCCGACGAGGCCGCGTCGGCCGCCGCCGCCATCGCGGCGGCTGGGGCGCGCGAGGTCGCGGCGCGGGCGCTGGCCGCCACGCTGGGGCCGCGGGTGGCGGCCGCGGTGGACGCGGCGGCGGACGAGGCGGTCGCGGCCGAGGTGGCGGCGCGCAAGCGGGCGCTGGCTGCCGCGGGCGGCACAGGAGCGGCCGTCGCTGCGAGCGGCGCGAGTGTGTAGCGTCGGTGGGCGACCAGGCAGCGAAACTGCGGCTAGCGGCGCGCGCTCGAGCGGCCACCACCACTCTGCCGCCCGCCCGGCGCGCGCCCCGCCGCGCCTGCGCGTGCGCCATCACTCCGCACGCCCCCTCGGACAACCTATGACGACCGCGCGCCCGCGGCGGCGGCGCGCCGCCGCCGGCAGCGCGCCGCGCAAGCCGGCGTCGACGCCCGCGGTGAGAGAGGGAGGGCGTGAGGGGGGGGAAGGCGTGCAGGCATGCACGGGCGGCCGGCGGTTGGGCGCGGGCCGCGCGGGCGGCGTCGCATGCGGGCCGTCGGCCGCCGACCCCTTCCCTTTTGTTAGACCGCCGACCCAACCGCCCTCCTCGACGCCGCCCACGCCTCCCTCGCCCTGGGCGACCTGCCCACCGCCCGCCTGCTGCTGGCGCAGGCGGCGGAAGCGGCGCCCGGCGACGCGCGCGTGGCCGAGGCGGTCGGCGCGACGCTCGCCGAAATCGGACCCCCCGACGCCGCCCTCGCCGCGCTGCGCCGGGCGGTTGTGTTGGCACCGGAGGAAGGCCACGAGAAGTACATGTACATCGGGCAACTGCTGGAGGGGAGGGCGGCGGTGGGGGCTTTCTCGAAAGGCGCGTCGATCGCGTCGGCGGTCGCCGCCGCCGCCACCGCCTCTGGCGACCCCGCCGCCGCCGCCGACGCCCGCTCCGGTCTTGCCGCCGCACTGTGCGCGCTGGCCGAGGCCCGGCTGGCGGCCGACGGGGCGGAGAGCGCGGGGGCCGGGGTCGAGGCGTTGCTCGCCCGCGCCGCCGCCGCCTCCCCGTCCTCCCCGGAGCCCGGCCAGATTCTGGCGTCGCTGCGCGTGGAGCAAGGGCGGCCGGACGACGCGCTGGCGCTGCTGCGCGCGAGCGCCGCGGGGTGGCTGCCGCTCGCGCGCGCGGCGGCCGCCGCCGCGCTCGCCGGCGACGGCGGCGCCGCGGCCTCGCCGGGGCCCTCGGCCGCCGCGCTGGCGGCCCTGCCGCCGTACGAGGCCCGGTTCGAGGCGGCCAAGCTTTTTCTCGAGTTGGGCGAGACCACGACCGACGCCGTCTCCGTCTGCGACTCCCTCCTGGCCGAACGGGACGACGCGCCCGACGTCTGGTGCGTGCTCGCCCTGGCGCTCTACGCGGGCGGCGACCTGGAGGGGGCCACGGCCGCGGCCGAGGAGGGGCTCGCCGCGCTCGCGGCGCCGGGGTGCCCGCCGTGCGACGCGGATGGGGCGTCGTTTCGGGAGGTGCTGGCGGCGGTCGCGGACGCGCGCACGGCGGGCGGTGGGGCGGGCGGTTCGTGAGTGATTTGGGTGGGGGAATGGAAGAACAAAAAGTCACTCTGTGCGTTTCAATGCTGCTTCCCCTTGCCGCCCCTCCCTCCCCCGCCACCCGCCTCCGGCAGAAACCCTCCCGCCGCCAACGCGGCCCGGCCGCAGTTTTGGATGAGGCCAAACCGGGCGGGGCCGAGCTTGCGGCCGCCGAACCAGCGCGAGACGACGACGACCGCGTTGTCCGCGTGCGCCGCGCGCATCATGAACAGCAGGCGCCCCCCGGCCGCCGCCTCGCCGTCGTCGTCGCAGTCGGCGTGTGACACACCTGTTTCCGGGTCGGTCAACCGGAACGCCATGATGTTGTGCGTCGCCCTCGCGATTTTGGGGACCGCCAGCAGCGCGTCCACCACCGCTCGCACCCCCGCCACGCTGGCCACGGGCGCGGTGTGGGCTTGGAAGGTGCAGGAGTGGCGGATAGGGGGAGAAGAGACGATCGAGAGGGCGGCCAGCGCGGCGGCCGCGTCGCGCGGCGGGGGGAGCGGCGGAGAGGGCGGGCGGGCGGCTTCGATCGCCGGCGCATGCGCCTCATCGTCCACGGCGTCTGCGGCGTCCGGTTCAGCGACGAACAGCTCGTCGCGGCGCCTCAACGCTTCGACAACCTCGTAGAGGCAGGGTTCCCCTCCGTCACCCCAGTGCGCCTCTACCAGCCCCTCGCATACGCCGGCCGCGTCGGCGGGGGCCAGGTGGGGCGCGGCCAGGGTCAAAGACGGTGGCGCGGTCGGGTAGGAGGGGGGAAGCGTGGCGGTGAGGGTCAGCCGCGCGGGGTGGGCCGCGGACGGGACAAAGAAAACGACCCGCCGCGCCGCGCCGTCGACGGCACAGTCGTCGCCGTAGATGGCGGCAACCGCTTCCAGCTCGAGTGCGTCGTCGGCCAGCGGCGCATCCATCGCCGGCCGCGCGCACCGCCGCCTGGGCCCCTGCGCGCGGCGCTGGGGCGACCGGCCACAGACGGCGAGAGCGCGGGCGGCGCCTGGAGCCGAGTGTGGTGAGGGACGAGGGGGCACAGAGAAGAACGCGCCGGCGCAGACCCCGACGCGCTCCTTTCCCCCGCCCGCGCCCGCGCCCTCGACGGCGCGCCCGCGCCCCACTGCCGAACTCAGTCCAGCGGCGGCACGCGCGCCACCGCGTCCAGGATCGCCCCCCGAAACGCGGGCCGCGCGGTCAGAAACGCGGAGACGTGGCCGCCGCCGACCCACCGCACCTCGGCGCCCGGCCACGCCGCGCCCCACTCCTCCACCGAGGCGCGGCCGACGTACGCGTCGTCCGTGGCGCCGACCAGGATGGTGGCGGAGGGTACGGAGGGTACGGGGAAACGCGTGACGTCCGTGTAGGACTCGAGCACGGCGGCGAGCGCGGCGCGCGCCGCGGCGGGGCCCGCGCTCCCGCCGCCGGCCGCGGCGCCGGCCGCGGCGCCGGCCGCGGCGGCGAACGGCGGGGCCCTGGCCCCGCCGAGCGCCGCGGCGTCGGCGGCGGCCGACCCCGCGCGCGCGGCGGCCGCCGCGCGCGCGGCGGGCGGCGCGCCGGCAGCCGCCGCGGCCGCGCCAGCCGCCGCGCCCGCGGCAGCGGCAGCATCGCCAGGAGGCGCGCCCGCGGCAGCCGCAGCGCCCGCGGCCGACGCGGCGAGCGGCCAGTCTGACGCGGCCGCCAACCTCGCGGCGCCCGCCCCGCTGCCTGCCGGCGCCGCCGCCGCCGCTGCCAGCACGGCGTCACGCACAGAGGTGGCGCCGGCGTGTGCCGGGGCTGTGAGGGGGCGCCAGGCGGTCGCGGCCCACAGAGCGCCGTCGCAGAAGGCCGCGCGCGCCGACCGCGGCGCCAAAAGAGGGGCGCAAGCCGCCGGCCCGGGGGCCAGCGCCGCCACCATGCCGGCGTGCACGCCTCCCATGGAAAACCCGGAGACGCCGAGCCGGGCGAAGCCGCCACGGGTTGCCGCCCACCGCAAGAGGGCGAGCGTTTCCCCAATCGTCGCCCTCCCGAGCGCGAACAGGTCCGACACGCGGGCCAGGCGGGCGCCCACCTGCTCCGGGGGGCGGCGGGCGTTGTAGTAGGGCGATTCGAGGACAAGGGTCGCGACGCCGGCGGGCAGCAACGGCGCGCCGAGCGCCAGGCGCCGGCCAAAGCCCTGGTCGCCCGTGCCGGCCAGGTGGACGACGCACGCGCCGAGGCCGAGGCGGGGGTCGGTCGGGGTGAGCAGGCGCGCGCGCGCGACGCGCGACGCCGCTGGCAGCGCTCTCAACACCCCTTCCGGCGCGGGCGACGGGAACGCGGCCTCCAGCAGCCTATACGGCGTCCCGTACCGCGTGCCGGCCTCGAGCGTGGCCCAGCGAGGGGTCAGGGGAGGGGTTGAAGGGTCGGGCGCGAGCCACGCGGCCGGGTCGGGAATCCCCGCGTCCCCTCGTTTCATCCTGCTCTCCCGCTCCGCTGCCGCCTTCATCAGGGCGTCGCGCTCAAAGTCGACGACCGACAGGTCGCCCCACCCCGCCTCGAAAAACTTCGGCGCTCCGAGGAGGGCCGTGGGGAGGCGGGATACGACGGCGTCCAGGGCAGCGGCGGCGGGGCCGGCGAGCGAGGGGAGGCGGGGGGGCATGTCGCGCGGATGGCGGGTGAGGGAAGTGGAAAAGGGGGAGCCGAATCGGCGCGGGCCCGATTCGCGCGTCGAAGCCACTGGGGCGACGGCCAGCGCCGCTCCGGCCGGCGACGGATCGCCGGCGGGCGGGAGCGAGGGCCGCCCGACAGTGCGCGGCGACCGGGAGCGGCGGTCGCGCCGGCCGCTGCCACTCCGGCGCCCGCCGCCCGCGGCGGGCGCCGGCGGCGGTGTGCTGGAGGCGTCCATAAGCGTCCCTGTCGCGGCGGCGCAGGCCGCGCGCGCGCCGCTCGCCGAAAGACGGTGCGCCGGCGGCGGCTCGCTTCCCCGATTCCCCTGTTCCCCCCAATCCCGCACCCCCCGCCGCCGCGAATGACGAGGAACAGTTAGGCTCGTTGTCGTGACACCAAAAACGTGGCGATTTGACTCAATCATTCAACTCCCGACGCTCGCGGCGGGCGGCCCCCCTCTTTTCGTGCTTCCTTTAAAGCTGGCGGCGCGTTTCCAGCGCCGCCCGTTTCGCTTGGAAGCGACATGAAACGACCGCGCTCAGCATCGGCCGTGCGCACCGCCCGTCGCGCGGCTCGATCTACAGCGTGGCGACACTTTTTCTTTTCGCGCGCGAGCCTCGTCCCGCTCCCGCGCGGCGGCCGACGCCCTCCCGCCCATTTTTTCACAGGCGGCGACTGCGGCGCCGGCGGCGGGGAGAGGTGGCGGCGAGAGCGGGCGCGGTTTGAGAGAAGGGAGTGCGAGCACCCTCCTCGTCCTCGTTCCTTTTCCCTCGCCCGCCTTCTTTCACGCCTCGTGGCTGTAGTCCAGACCTCCCAGCTCCTTCAAGCCGTCGAGGAAACTCGCCCCGGTGAGCAGCCCCGACCCCGCGACGACGCACGGCCGCCCGTGCCGCGCGGCCGCCGCCGCCGCGGCCGCCGCCTCCCCCCGCGTCACGCCGCCGGCGATGAAGACGACCATCGGCCGCCCTTTGCCCCCGCCGCGCGCGCCGGCGCGCGCGGCCCAGCCGGCGGTCGAGTGCGCGGTGCGGACCGACCCGGTGCGCCCCGACGCGCCGAGGCCGCCCGCCAGGGAGGCCAGGCGGGACGGCGCGCCGCCGAGCGGGGGCGCGCCCGGCCCCGCGTCGTCGGGGGGCACGACGTGGGGAAAGGCGGCGTCGTCCAGGGTGCCCGCCGCGAGCGCGTCGAACCAGTCGCCGACCGCGGGGGCCACCCCCCCGACCTCGAACCCGCCCGCCGTCGCCGCCGGTTTGCGCTTGGGGGGCTTGGCCCACGCGACGCCCGGCTTGCGGTACACGGGGACGCCCAGGGCCTCCAGGCCGGCAAACGCGCGCGCGACGTCGGTCGGCGGCAACCGGGCCAGCTTGGCCCACTGCGCCTCCTTGGCGGCGTCCATGCGGCCGGGGTGGGTGGCGACGTAGATCAAGAGCAGGCGGAGCTGGGGGGGGCGGGGGGGGGCGACGGGTGGGGCGCGCGCGCGCGCGCCGCGCGCGGCGCTCGAAACCCCATCCCCCGCCTCTGCTCCTCCCCACCTTGACATCCGCGGGGAACGGGGGCCCGGGAGCGCTCAGCGCCGCGATGACGTCCTTGGACGAGGCCGCGCCCGCCGCCAGCGCTTGCTCGAGCCTCCCGGCGTCGGCGAGCCGCCCCGACGCCACCCCCGCCGCCAGCCGCGACGCCAGCTCCACGTGGGTCGTCAGGGTGGCCAGGGTGTCGCGGTACTGGGGGAGGGCGGCGGCCAGCTGGCGCATGGAGCGCGCGTCGAGAGGTTGGGAAGCAGCGGGGGCGCCGCCGGCCGCGCGCGCGCCGCCGCCACCGCCCGCGCCCGGCGCGTGCGCCGCCCGGAACTCGTCCAGCCGACCGGCAATGGCCTGGGACGCCGCCGCAAAGTGGGCGTGCCGCAGCTCGGCCCAGACGGGGTCTGACGACGCGTCGAGCCGCGCGGCGCGCGCCTCCTTCCGCCCGTTGGCCGCCTCTGCCGAAAACTCAAACGCCGCCCCCCTGCCCCCCCCCACCGCCGCCCCGACGCCCAGCACGTCGGCGGCCAGGGCTTCGTAGCCCCAGGCGTGGGCGAGGGGGGCGAGCGCGTCGGCGCCGCGGTCGACGATCAGCACGTCGGCCGTCGGGCCGGCCGGCAACTGGCCCGCCGCCCGCAACGGCTCCAGCGCGGCATGCAGTTCCGCCGCGAGCCGCTGGCAGAGCAGCGACCGCGCGTGCACGGCGACCGGGGCGCCGGGCGGGGGGGGGGGGGGCGCGCGGAACCGGATCGTCGGCGTCTCGCCCGCCGCCGCGAACAGGGTCGCCAGCCGGCGCCCCAGGGACGCCACGGCCGCGCGGGCGCCGGGCGGCTCCCCGTCGCCGCCCGCGGGGCCAAACAGGGGGGGCAAGGGCGACGGGGGCGCGTGGGTGACGCACGAGTAAGCGTCCAGCGGGATGAACTCCAGCCCCGCGTCCGCGCACGATTGCAGGGACGCGACGAGGCCGGGGCACCCTTTGATGGCGTCCAAGTCCGCGGGCGTGGGCGGCGACGAGAAGAAGACGTGCGCGGCGGCGTAGGGAGGGGGCGCGTGTTTCTCCTTTCGCCCTCCCTTTTTGCCGCCGCCCGCCCAGTCGGCCGCCACGCGCGCCGCCGACCCGGTGCCTGGCGTGATGAAGTAGACGGCGTCCAGGTGGGGCGCGGGCTCCCGGCGGCGGTGCACGTCGTCGACGACTTAGGGTTAGGGTTAGGGTTGCGGGGTTTTGGGTGGCGGTTTCGACCGCGGCCGCCCGCGTTCCACCCCCTCCCCACTCCCACTCACGCGACACGCCCGCGTCCAGGGTGTCGGCCACGCCCGCCGCTGCGCCCGCGACGCGCGCGGTGCCGGGGTCGAGCAGGAGCACGCGCCAGTCGACGGCCGACGCGGCCCGGGCGGCGCCCAGGATGTCGGTCTGGTGGACAAGGGGGGGGGGGGAGGGTGGGAGGGCGCGGATGCGGCGGCGCGGGCGCGCGCGATGGCATCGCCCGCGGCGCGCCCCTCCTCTCGCCCCTCTCGCACCAGCAACCGCTTCTGGGCGACTGCCTGAATGTCGTCCATGGTTGGGCGGCCCCGCGGGCGCCGACGCGCGCGCGGGCGGGCGGATGGAGGGAGTGGCGTAGCGCCGTGTGCCGGCGCACACACTCTCTCGCGCGCCTCGTCCCCGCGCCGGCCGCCCGCGGGTCGCCCGCAGCGTGCGAGGTGGGCATAGGGGGCAGAGGGGGCAGAGGGCGCGTGCGGCCGGTCGCAGCAAGGGCGCCCGCGTGGCGGCGGGCGGGCACCGGGGCCGCGCAGGCGCCGGTGGACGCCGCACGCCCGCCGTGAGCGCGGCAAGACGCATGTCGCCCCTCCCGCGGGCGGTGGGCGCCGACCGCGCCCGCCCGGACGCACCCGCGCGCGCCCGACGCCCCGCCCGCCCCCAGATGCGCGCTCCTTTCGCCGCCACCGCCCCTCCCGGGCCCGCGCCGCCCGCCCCGCCCTCCCCGGCGCCGGCCCCTGCCCCCGGCGAGGCCGCGTTCGCCGCGCTCGCCGTCTCGTACGCGGCCCTGGGCCTCGTCGCCGCCGTGCAGCTCGCCCGCATCCAGCGCCGCGTGCCCGAGTTTGGCTGGACGACCCAAAAGGTCGGGAAGAGGAATGGGGGGCGCGGGGTGCTGGCGCGGCGCGCGCGGCCCGACCCTTTCCAACCCCTCCCTCCCTCCCTTCCTCACAGGTCTTCCACCTGCTCAACGCGATCGTGTGCGCGCTGCGCGCCGCCGTATTCGCGTCCCACCCCGCGGTCCTGGCGCTCCCCCCCGCCGCCGCGGCCGCCGCGCTCGACGGCCCCGGCCTCCTCTTTTTCACGACCTACACGCTGCTGGTCCTGTTCTGGGCGGAAATCTATCACCAGGTGAGGGGCGGGGGGGGGGGGTGAAGAGGGGGTGGAGAGGGTCGTGGCGCCCTGTCGGCGGCCGACACGGCCGCCGCCCCCCGCCCCCCTCCCTCGCCAGGCTCGCTCCCTGCCCACCGGGTCCCTGCGCCCCGCCTTTCTCGCCGTCAACGGCGCCGTGTACGGCGTGCAGGCCGGCCTGTGGGCGTGGGCCGCGGCGGCGGGGCGGGAAAAGGCGGGGGGCGCGCCGCGCGCCGCGTCTCTGGGTTTCATGGCGCTCGCCTCCGCGGCCGCCGCCGTCGGGTTTGTCCTGTACGGCGGGCGGCTGTTCTTCATGCTGCGCCGGTAGGGAGGGGAGTGGCGGGGGGGTGAGAGCGTGCGGGCGGCCTCTTTGTTTTCACGCCCCCTCCCCCCTCCCCCCCCAGCTTCCCCATCGAGTCGCGCGGCCGCCGCAAGAAGCTGCGCGAGGTGGGCGCCGTCGCCGCCGTGTGCGCGGCGTGCTTCACGGCCCGGGCGGCGCTGGCGGCGTGGGCCGCCGCGGCGGGGCCGGGCGCGGGGCTCGACGTCGCCGGGCACCCCGCCCTCAACGCCGCCTACTACGCGTCCTCCGAACTCGTCCCCTGCGCCCTGGTCCTCTTCATCCTGCGGCGGCTGCCGCCCGCGCGGGCGGGCGAGGGCGGGGCGGGGGGGTACGCGCCGATCGAGTGACGCGGCCGCGGGCGGCGGTCCGCGCGCGCCGGGGCTCCCCGCGCCCCCCTCTCCCGCGGCCATGTTACAGCGGCGCTCCGCGGCCCGTGTGCGCCCAAACAGCGGGGCCCGGCGCGCGGCCGGCGCCCCCGCGCGTCCACCCCCACCCCACCCCCGCGCTCACTCGGCCGTGGGGAGCGCGCCCGCGGGGTGGTAGACCTCCCCGCCCCGCCGCTTGAACTCCTCCGACATGGCGGCCATGCCGGCCGCGGCGTCGAGGGCGGGGGTGTCGGCGCCGGCGACGTCCGCGGCCGCCAGCTCGCGCAGTTCGTGCGAGATTTGCATCGAACAAAACTTGGGCCCGCACATCGAGCAAAAGTGGGCCGTCTTGGCGGGCTCCTGCGGCAGGGTGGCGTCGTGGTAGAGGCGGGCTGTGACGGGGTCGAGCGACAGGTTGAACTGGTCGTACCTTTTTGGGGTGGGGGTGGGGGTGGGGGTGAAAGTTTTTCTAGGTTTCTTGTTGTCTCGATCGTCGCCCATTCCCACCCCCCCACCCTCGCACCACCGGAACTCGAACCGGGCCTGCGACAGCGCGTCGTCCCGCTCCTGGGCGAGCGGGTGCCCCTTGGCGAGGTCGGCGGCGTGCGCCGCGATCTTGTACGCGATGACGCCTTGCTTGACGTCGTCGCGGTTGGGGAGGCCGAGGTGCTCTTTCGGCGTCACGTAGCAGAGCAGCGCGGTGCCGGCGGCGCCGATGGTGGCGGCGCCGATGGCGGACGTGATGTGGTCGTAGCCGGGCGCGATGTCGGTGGTGAGAGGACCTTCGGGGTGGGGTTGGGGTTGGGGTCGAGGTTTTAGGGTTGGGGTTTGAGGGGCATTTCCCACCCACCCCCCTCCCTCGCGTCTCTTCGCACCCAGCGTGTAGAAGGGCGCTTCATCACACCACTCGAGCTGGTTGGCCATGTTCTCCGGGATCTTGTGCAGCGGGACGTGGCCGGGGCCCTCGTTCATGACCTGGTGGGGTGGGGTGGGGTTTTGGGGGTTGGGGTCAGGGTTCGTCAGGGTTAGTGAGCAGGGTTTTGTGTCCTTGTGCCGACGCCCCAACCCCTTGCCTGGACGTGTTTGACCCACGCGCGGCGGGTGAGGTCGCCCTGCGTCTTGAGCTCGGCAAACTGCGCCGCGTCGTTGGCGTCCGCGATGCACCCCGGCCGCAGGCCGTCGCCGATCGACAGGCTGACGTCGTACGCGGCGCAGATGTCCAAGATGTCGTCCCAGTGGGTGAACGCAAAGTTCTCGGTGTGGTCCAGGAGGCACAGCTTGGCGTGAATCGACCCGCCGCGCGACACGATGCCGGTCACGCGCTGCGCGGTCAGCGGGATGTGGCGGAGGAGGACGCCCGCGTGGATGGTGAAGTAGTCGACGCCCTGAGGGGGGGGAAGGAGGTTGGGGGGGGGGGGGGGGGGGGGGGGGTGGGGGGGGGCGGCCCCCGGGCCCCCCCCCCCCCCCGCCCCCACCCCCGGGCGGCCCACCGCCACCCCAGGCCCGTTGGGCGAGCCCGGGGTCGGCGCCAGGGACCGCGCGCCCCCTCTCGCCCTCCCCCGTTCGTCCCACCTGCTCCGCCTGCTCGATGAGCGTCTCCCGGAACAGCTCCCACGTGATGTTTTCCACGATCCCCCCCGCCTTCTCCAGGGCTTGGTAGATGGGGACCGTGCCGACGGGGATGGGGGAGTTGCGCAGGACCCACTCCCGGGTCTCGTGGATGTTTTCGCCGGTGGAGAGGTCCATGGCGGTGTCGGCGCCCCAGATGGCAGACCACTGCGGGAAGGAGGGGGTGGCGTGTGGGCGGCCCACCAACCGACACGGCGAGCGACGGCGCGCGGCCCCACTGCCCCTCCCGCCCCACCTGGAGCTTCTCCACCTCCTCCTCGATCGAGGACGACACCGCCGAGTTGCCGATGTTGGCGTTGATCTTGACCTTGAAGCCGCGCCCCACGATGCAGGGCTCGAGTTCGAGGTGGCGCTTGTTGGCGGGGATGATGGCGCGCCCGCGCGCAACCTCGGCCCGCACAAACTCCGGGTCCATGCCCTCGCGGGCGGCCACGAACGCCATCTCTTCCGTGATGATTCCTTGGCGCGCGTAGAACATCTGCGTGACGACCGCGTCGCCGCGCGCTTCCCGCGCTTCGACCCACCCCGCGCGCACTTTCGGGAGCCCGACGCGCGGGTCCACGCCCTGCGGCCCGGACGTGTCGTACGTGTCCAGGTGCCCGTCCTTCTCGACGTAGTGGATGCGGCGGAAGGGCACCTGGGGGGGAGGGGAGAGGAAAGGAGGGGGGGTCAGGGTGGTGGTTGGGTCGCCCTGCGGTCTGGGGCCCTTCCGCACCCGCGCGATGGCGCATCGGGGGCGAGCCACGGCTCGCGGGAGAGAAAGAGCGGCGCCGGGGCGCCGCAGCCGCCCCCGGCCGCTTGGCCAGGGCGGCGCCGCGCGGCCGCGGGCGCCGGCGGGCGCCCGCGGCCGCGCGGCGCCGCCCTGGCGGCAAGGCCGACGGACGCGCCGGCAAAGGGGGGCGGCGGTGGCGCCGCAGGCCCGTCGCTCGCGCGCGGTGCGCCCCGTCGCGGCGGCATGCGAGCGCTGCCGCGGCCCGCCGCCGCCTCCTACCCCACCCCCAATCAACGCCGAGGCCCAAGAGAGTCCGGCCCACCCGCCGGGCGGGGCGGCACCCCCCGCCGACCCTCGGCTCACCCGCAGCACCGCCCCCGTCGCTTCGTGCGCCACTTCCGTGTACTCTTTCGTGCTCCCCGGGAAGCACGACTCGAACGTGGGCACCTGGATGAAGTCCAGGTCCTCAGGCTGGGGAGGCGGGGGGGTGGAGGGCGTCGGGCGCCCTGGCGCAGGCGCGGCATTCCCGCGGCGGCCGCCCCGCGCGCGCCGCGGGCCACCCTCCCCCGTCCCCACCTTCTGCCGGCGGTTGACGGACTGCTTGGCCTTGTTGAGCGACACGAGCTCGGCGAACGCGTCGGCCGAGGCCGCGGGGTCGACGGGGAGGGGGGTGTCGCCGCCGTCGATGGCCGGCGCGGCGACGGAGGGCGACTCCTTGAAAGCCGTGCGGACCGCCACGCGGCGCCCGGCCGGCGCGCGGTGCGTGGGGGAGGGGAGGGGGCGGGAGGAGGCGGCGCGGAGAGCCATGGTGAGGGGGGTGTGGAGCCGGGGTCGGGGTCGGGGTCGGGGGGGGCCCTTTTCAGGCCGGCCGACTCGCCTCGCGCTCCACCGCGGCCGGCTCCGGCGCGCCCGAGCGGGCGCCTTCGGGTGCCGCGTCCCATGCCGCTCGATAGCCGGCCGCGAGGGCGCGGCCGACTTCCGCCGCCGCGGCCGCCGCGGCAGACGGCGAGCGCGCGAGCGCCGCGCGCGCCGCGCCTCGCGCCGCCGCCACGCTCGCCGCCCACGCGTCCCCGGAGAGAGCCCGCACGCCGGCGGCCGCAGTCTCGGCGTCGAGCGGCGCCACTTCCCCCCCCCACGCCGCGACCGCGCCCGGCAGCCGCGCGGCGAGCGCCGGCGCGGCGACCGCGGCGACCGCGGCCGCCCACTCCCGCCGCCACAGCGCGGCGGCCGCGTCGCCGGCGGAGCCCAGAGGGCCCGGGGGGGGTTCGGGCGCGGCTGTCGGCGCGGCGGCGGGCAGCGGCGCGGCGGCGGCCGCCGCCTCGGCCTCGCCCAGCGCGGCCACCACCGCGTGCGCGCCCGCCGCCGCCGCCGCCGCGGCGGCCGCGCCATCGCGCTCCGCCGCCGCCGCCCGCGCCAGGGCGGCGGCCGCGGCGCGGGAGAGGCGGGCGAGGCCGACGTCGAGCCGTGGCTCGGGCAAGCCCGCGGACAGCGAGAGGAGGGAGGCGAGCAACGCCCCGCAGCGCCTCGCCAGCGGGTGCACGCCCTCGCCGTCGACCGCTTCCCGCGGCGGCGCGCCGGGGCCGCGCGCGCCCGCGGCGGCGAGCGAGTCGGCGTGCGCGCCGAGCGCCGCCGCGACGCGCGGCCACACCGCCAGCGTCGCCCGGTCGTGAAACGCGTCCAGCGCGGGCACGCGAGCCTTGGCCATGCTCAGCGCGTGCCCAGAGGCGACGCGGGCCATCAACAGCAGCGCGACGGCGTCGCCGGTGGCGCCGAGCCGCGCGGCGTGCGCGCCCTCGACCGCGGCGACTGCGGGCGCGAGCGCGGCGGCCGCCACGCCGCCCCCGCCGAAGAACCGCGCGCAGAAGACGTACTCGGACACGGCGGCGTCGCACAGGAGCTTGTTCAGGGAGCGAAACGCTTCCTCTGGCGGGATGGTGGACGGGGAAGCAGCCCCGTCGCCGCTCCCGCCGCCGCCACCCCCTCCCTCCCGCCCTGGCACCGTGGCCGGCCGGTCCAGGTGGTGGAGGAGGGCGCCCCGGCCGGCGAGCGCGAACGCGGCGGCGCGCGGGTAGGGGGACGGGGAGGGGGCGCCGGCGCCGCCGCCCGCACCTCCGCCCCCGGTCACCGCTTTGAACAGGTCTGCCACCATGCCCACGCCCGTCGCCGGCCGAGGCGCGCCGACGAGCGGCGCGGCGCCGCCGTCGGCAGGCGCCGCGCGGTCGAGTGACGACGCGTACGCCCTCAGCGCGCGCGCCAGCACCCCGCCCACCGCGTCCACGTACGCGGCTTTCACCTCGGCATGCAGCGTTGGCGCGTGGGCGGCCAGGAAGGCGACGAGGGGCGCGGCCGGCGCGAGCACGGCGCGCTGCCGCACCTGGATGTTTGTCCGCGGCGCCGTGAGCCCCCCGATGGCGCTCAAAAGCCACCCTCGAGCCCGGGCCGCAGCCCGGGCCTGCAAACGCGCCGCCGCGGGCGCGGCGTCGGCCGCCGCGCGCGCCGCGCGCGCGCGCGGCGACGCGGCGAGCGCGGTCAGCCGCCGCCCCAGGTCGGCCACGGCGTCGACAAAGGGGGGGGTGGAGGGGTCGGCGTCATGGATGGCAGCGGTGAGGGACGGAGGGAAGGCCAGCAAGTCCAGCACCGCGGCGAGCGCGGCCGCGGCCGACCGCCGCGCGGCCAGCGCCCCGGTCAGCGACGCCGATCGGGACTGCAGGCCGCGCACATCGGCACTGATGGTGCCGAGCTCGCCCTGGAAGCCGCCGAGCGCGGTCTCAAGGCCCGCGAGCGTCGCGTCGGCGTCCGCCGCTGCGGCCGCCACCGCCTCCAGCGCCGCCGCTTCCGCCGCGTACGCGGTCACGGCCGCCGCCTCCTCGTCCGTCAGCGCGGCGTCGGGGTCGGGGCCCGCGCCCGCTCCGGCGAGCAGGGCGGCGACCGCAGGGTGGGAAGCGAGCGCGCGCGCGTCCTCCGCGGCCGCAGCGAACGAGGCGGCGTCTGGCATGAAGATGGGAGGTACAGCGTCATCGAGCGCGCCCTCGGACGCGAGGAGCACGGCGAGCGCGGGCGCGGGCGTGGCCATCGCGGCGCGCGCGGGGGCCGGCCGATGCGGCGGCGCCCGCGGCCGGCCGGGCTGCAACCGCCCAGGGGTGGGGCGGGGTGTCGCCGGGGCGGCGTGCGTTTTTGAGGGGGGCCGACCATTGGCGCACGCTCCCTCCCACTCCCCCGCCCCGCGGGCAGTCTTCCCACCCGCGCCGCGGCCCGCCGCGCCCTCCACCCGCCCTCCCATGGACGCGCCGGCGTCCCCGCCTTCGCCCCCGCCCGGCCCGACGCAGGCGGACGACGCGCCCCTAGTCCCGGACATCGCCCGCCTGAAGCAGGTAGGGGGAGAGGAGGTGGCGTGGCGGTGGCGTGGCGGCAGCGGCGCGGGCGGCGGCGCGGGGCAACACCGCGCGATGGCCGATGCGCGCCCCCTGTGTCCTCCCTCCCCAGGCTTTTGCCAACGAGCGCCTCGCCCCCGAAGTGCTGCCGTACGAGGGCGACCTCGTGGCCCGGCTGCGGGACCGGCTGGCGGCCCAGGTGAGGGGGCGGAGGGAAGAGGGCGCGCGGACCCGGCCGCCCCCCAAAAACGACCCCGCCACCCCCACACCTCTCAGGACGCCGACATCGAGGCGCTGGAGGCCGGCCAGGAAGCCTCCAAACCCGCGCGCGTCCTGCTCGCGGCTGCCGGCGCGCGCGCGCGCTACGCGCTGGCGGCCTACCACCGCGCGCGCCTGGAAAAAGTCGAGGCCCACGCCGCCCACTTTGTCAACGCCCCGGCCGCGGCCGCCACCGTGCTGTGCGCGGCCGAGGCGGCGCACGCGTCCCGGTACTGGCTCGCCGCGGGGCGCCACTTGAAAGACGCGGCCGCGGCGCGCCTCCCCCCGTCGTTCGAGTCCCTGTCCCGCCAGTCGGCCGCGTCGGCCGCGCCCGACATGGTGACGCCGCCCGCGGTCGACGGCCACGTGGTGGCGCGCGCGCTCGCGGACCGGGGCACGCTGGAGCTGCCCGGCGGGGACGCGGTCGACCTGCGGGCGGGCGACATCTATGCGCTCCCCTACGCCGCCGTGCGCGGCCTGCTGGCGGACGAGTGGGTGGCCCTGGTGTGAGAGGGGGCGCGCGAGAGAGCGAGAGGCGACGGTGGCGGGAAAGGGTTTTGGGGGGAAAGGGTGTTTGGGGGCCGCGCCTGCAGACGCGGCGCGCCCCGTCTCACACCGCCCCCCTCTCCCGCCGCCGCCGCCCGCGCTCCCGGCGCCATGGGCGAGGCCGCCGCGCCGCCGCCTGCGGGCGCCGCCGCCGCCCCCGCCGGAGACCCCCTCCTCGCCCTCCTGGCCGGCCTCGCGCGCGAAGCGATGCGCCACGCGCCCGCCGACTTGGTCGATTTTGCGCGCGGGTGGGGAGGGAGGGGAGGGGTGGGGAGGGGCGGCGGCAGCCGCGGCGCGCGCGCCCATAAAAGGCGCGGCCGCCGCGGGCGCCGCCCTCCGCCCCTGACGCGGCCCCACTCCCCCCTCTCTCCCCAGCTATTTCGCCGACCTGGCCGCCGCGCGCGCGCCGCCTCCGCCGGCGGCGGCGCCCGGCGGCGCGCCGGCCGCGCCGCCGCCGGACGCGCCGCCGCCGCCCCCCTTCACCCCCCCATTTTCCCCGCCGCCCGCCGGCGCGCGCCCGACGGACGATGACGACGTGTCGGGCGCGCTGGCCGCGATTCTGTCCCTGGGCGGGCGGGCGTCCGGGGCGGGCGGGCCCTGCGGCGGCGGGTGGGCCGCGGCGACCGCGCCGCCAGATATCGGGGACGCCCTGGCCGACGCGGTCGGCGGCGGCACGGTGCTGTGAGAGGGAGGCGAGAGAGAGGGGGGGGTGGTTTCGGGCCGCGCCGGGGGTTGCAAGGCGGCCCGCGCGGAGACCGCGGGCGCAACTCTCTCCCCCCTCACCGCCCCGCCGCGGTCGGCGCCGGCCCGTTGGACGACGCGGGCGCGGGCGGGGACGCCGGCGGCGCCAGGGCGGAGGGGGGGGGCGTCGCGGCAAACGTCTCGGTCCGCAGCGCGCCGTGCAGCCGCCGCAGCAGTTGGGCCCGCACGTCGGCCAGGGCGCGCTCCAGGCGTTCCAGTTCTTCGACCGCGTTCTGTGCGTGGGGAGGGAGGGGGTGGGGCAGGGGGCGAGCGCCGTCGCCGGCCCTTGCCCGCCGCCGAACACGGCGCCCAAAAAAAAACGGCGCCCGGCACCCCATTTTCCCCCCTCTCTCTCCCTTACCGGGTTGTACATGAACAGGCCGTAGTACAGGTCGAACGAGTCGTTGGCGGTGTTGGTGACCAGGGACAGCAGCGACTGGTAGCCGCGCGTGTCGACCTCGGTCGGCCCGACCCCCATGCTGCCGAGCACGCGGCCCACGGTGTGGGTCAGGAACTGGGTGCCGGCCGCCAGGCGGTCGTGCTCCTCGCACGGCATCGGGACCATGCGGCACCCCTCGGCCTCGAAAAATGAGAGCAGCGCGGCGACCCGCTTCTGGCGCGCGGCCGACGCCCCGACCCGCACCTTGTCGTACACAAACGCCAGGCCGGCCCAGGAGCCGGCGCCGGAGTCGGGGCCGAACATGGGGTGGGTGCACAGGATGTCGAAATCGCGCGGCAGCGCCGCCAAGAGCGCGCGTTTCGGGAATTCTTTGACGGACAGGACGTCCACGAAAAGAGTCGACCTAGATAGAGGGAGGAAATGGACGTGCGTGGGTGCAAAGGGCGGCGAAAACGGCGCCCGAAGAGCCGCTCCCCACCCCTCTCCTCTCTCTCACCGCTTCAGCCGCTGCAGCGGCAGCGAGTGCAGCACCTCGTTCGTGGACAGAATGGAGGTGGCCAGGATGACGACGTCGGGGTGGGCCTGCGAGGAGGGGGGGGGGAGGGAGGAGGGGGTGTGAGCGCGCGCCGCCCGAAACAAAAAAGAGAAAGACAGCCCGCCCTCCTCTCCCCTCCTCTCCCCTACCTCGCAAAAGTCGTCCGCGTCCGCGTAGTAGCCGACGCCCAGGGCGGCGGCTTCGGCCGACCGGTCGGAGCGGGAGGTGGCGACCACGCGATGCCCGGCGGCGACGAGGCGCCCCGCCAAGAACGCGCCGAAAGTGCCGAATCCGACCACTCCAATCGTGAGTTTATCCGCCGCGCGCGCGGCGGCCGCGGCGCGCGCCTCGGAGTCAAACGGCTGCGCAGCGTCGAGCGCGGCGGGGACGCGGCGCGCTGGCCGGCGCCGGCTCGCCGGTGGCGGCCTCGCCGGCGGCCGCGACTTGGCCTGGCGTGTAGAGGGCGCGGCGGCGGCCGGTGTGGAGACCGCAGCGCGGTGCCGCGCCGGCGGGCGCATGCCGCGCGCGCCGGGGCGGCGGCGAGTCGCGGTCAGGTTGGGGGAGGAGTGGCTACTGAAGGCCGTTCGTATCCTCGCGAGACCTGCCGGCGGCTGGCGCAGAGTGGGGAGAGAATGCCGCCGCCGGCGGCGTCGCGCCGCCGGCACCGCCACTCCGCACGCGGGCCGCCCCCGCGCCCGCGCCGCCGCGCCGTCCCTCGGCGTCAGGAGGGAGCACAGGGAGGCAAAACAGGCGCGCCGGCCCAATGTCGTCCGCTCTCGTCTTCGAGGACGCGTTCGAAGTGGGCGCCGTCGACCCGGACGGCAAAAAATTCGACAAGGGTGAGAAGGGAGGAGGGTGGGGGGTGGGCGGGGTCGGGGTGGCGCCGCATCGCCCCCCCTCGCCGGCGGCCGACGGCCGGCCTCCCTCGCCCACTTTCAGTCTCGAGGATCGTGTGCCGGTCGGACCTGTACGAGATGGACCTCACCCTGGACGTCAACACGGACGTCTACCCGCTCGCGGTCGGGGACAAGTTCTCGCTCGCCCTCGCGCCGACGCTCGCGCTCGACGGCGCGCCGACCGGCTCCTCGTACGGCGCCGCGCTGCAGGGCGGCGCCCCCACGCTGGCCGACAACTACGACTACGTGTGCCACGGCAAGGTGTTTAAGCTGGCGGGTGGGGGGGGGGGCGGGGCGCCGCGCGGCGGCGGCCCGCGCGCCGAGGTGTTTGCCTCCTTCGGCGGCCTGCTCATGCGCCTCGCGGGCGACGCCGCGAAGCTGGGGGCGCTGGGGGTCGGGTCCACCGTGTTCCTCATGGTGCGGAAAGTGTGAGGGGGAGGGGGGAGGGTTTCGGTTGCAACAACGGAAGAAAGAAAAAAACTCCGTCTCGCTATGCCGCCGCCACGCCCTCGCCATCCACGGGATCGGGTTGCGGGATCGCTTTGCGGGGCAACGAAAAGAGGTGGATCGCCTCGGCCGCCTGCACGCACGGCCACGGCGAGCCCGGCCGCGCTTTGTCCGTCACCACCACCACACGCGCCGGCCCGCGCACCCCCGGGTCGTCCACAAAGTCGATGCCTTCCGCATTGCAAAAGGTGCGGTCGCAGGACGGGGTGCGGGGGAGGCCGAACACGCGGCGCGCGTCGCGCGCCGGGTCGTGCGGCGCAAACTCCAGGGTCGACGCGTTGAAGCGGCCGACGAAAACGGCGGCGTCCTCCTGGGACAGGACGGCGAGCCAGCCGTTGCGGAGGGCGAGGCCGGCGTAGTCTGAGAAGGCGGCATCGGGCGGCACCCCGACCACCCTGTCGACGACCCACCGACAGCCGCCCCCCCCTCCGTCACCCTCCCCATCCACCCTCGTCAACGCCAGCATCCTCCCGTGCCCCGGCTCCCGCCCCGGGGCGCCGCCGAGGCAGCGGTTGCCCTCGCACAGCGCGAGCGCGCGGCCGGGGGAGAGAGAGACGAGGTCTTCCAAGCCCTTGTTCTCCGCGTGGAGCTCGTATTCCACGGGGCAGGAACGGATGAGGGTGGGGTCGACCGAAGAATCGGACGGGAGCGCAAACTCGTCGATCCGCGCTTTCCTGACGCCGTCGCCGCCTTCGACCGCCTCCCCCTCGGCCAGCGCCAGCACCGTCCCGCCCTCGCCCCACGCGATGCCCTCGTAATCGGAGGGCGCCGCGCGCCGGCGGCCGTGCAGGGCGCCGGACGGGCGCCAGGGGAGGAGCGGGTCGAGGACACCGACCGCGTGCGCGTTGTCGAAAATGATGGCCGCCCGCCCCGTCCCCGCTTCGATGCTCACGGCCGACGCCTCGAATTGGCGCATGCCGCGCGCGTCGGAGAAGACAGAGGCCAGTTTGGTGGATGCGAGGTGGAGGAGCGCCGACTTCTGGTACGCTTTCCCGTCGCACACGACGGGAGAAGCGACCGCTGGCGCGGCGGTTATTGCGGCCAGGGCGGCGAGGGTCAGGGCGGCCCGCATCGCGGCGGGAGGAGTGGGAGAGCGCTCGAGCGCGGCGCCGTTCCGGGCAGGTGCGCTCGCACACACGCCCACTCGCCCCCAATGCGAGCGTCCCGATCGGCGGCAGCCGCGAGGCCGCCGCGGCCGGCGCGGCGGCGGCCTGCGAGGGCGCAGCGGCGCGCGCGCGCGCCGCGCGCGGCGTCGGCGGCCGGCGACTCGCCGCCCGCGGCGTCCAGCACGGCCCAGGTCGACGCGTTCACGCTCTCGGCGGGCGCGGACGCGCCGCCGGCGGTCACAGTCGTCGACCTCCCCCCCGCCGCCCGCGACGCGTCCCTTGCCGCCCTCCTCCGCTTCGCCCTGCCCACGACAGCCATCTGGGTCATCGGCCCCGTCCTCGGCCTCATCGACTCGAGCGTGGTGGGGACGCGCTCCTCCCTTGAACTGGCCGCGCTTGGGCCGGCCACGGTGGTCTGCGACTATGGTGAGGGAGGGAGTCGGGGGGGGTTGAGGGTGCGGTTGGGAGGGAGACAGAGTCGAGAGAGTGCGAGCAAGGACGCACAAAAGAACTCGACACCAGCGCCGCCGTCTCGCGCCGACGCCCCCGCCACCACCCCCTCCGCCCCTCAGGCGCCTACATCCTGACCTTCATGGCATCCGCCGTCGCCAATTCAGCGTCGCTGCTCTTCGCGCGCGGCGACGGCGCCGGCGCGGACGCCATGCTGGCCGACGCGGTCGGCCTCGCCCTGCTCCTCGGCGCCGCGCTCGCCGCGTTCATGCTCCTCGCCGGCCCCGCCTGCCTCGCCGCCCTCGCGGGGCCCGCGTCCGCGGACGTCGTGGCGCCCGCGCTGGCCTACGTGCGCATCCGGGCCGCGGCCGCGCCGGCGGCGGTCGTCTCGTTCGTGGTCCAATCATTTTTCCTGGCCGCCCGCAACACGAGCACCCCGCTGGCCGCCGCCGTCCTGGCGGGGGCGGTGAATCTCGTGCTCGACATCGTGCTGGTGTGCGGCGCCGGTGCAGGCATCGCGGGCGCGGCGTGGGCGACGGTGGCCGCGCAGGCGGCCGCGACCGGGTTCCTGCTCGCCCGCCTCGCCCGCCCGCCCGGCGGCGCGGCGCCGCCCGGATACGTTGCCCGGCTAGCCTGGCGGCTGCCGAGCGTGGCGGCGGCGAGGGCGGTGCTCCTGGGGTACGCCGCGCCGATCGTCGCCCTCCTCGGCACAAAAGTCGCTTTGTACGCCTTTTTGTCGGCCCTCGCCGCCTCCCTCGGCCCCGCTGCCGCCGCCGCGCACCATCTGGCCATCTCCGTGTTCCTCCTGCACGCCTGCTTTGGCGACGCGGTGTCGGCCGGCGCGCAGGCGTGGCTGCCGGCGTCGGTCGGGGACCCGCAGGCGGCGGCCGCGGTCGCGGGGCAACTGCTCA
>Ga0315273_10002158_pt1 | contig 22985 bp, 24 predicted proteins | sample YL17G02_0_MG_FD_205753 | JGI IMG/M metagenome (GOLD analysis project Ga0315273, IMG submission 205753) | Sediment microbial communities from Yellowstone Lake, YNP, Wyoming, USA - YL17G02_0 | ecosystem: Environmental > Aquatic > Freshwater > Lake > Sediment | place: USA: Wyoming | collected...
AGCGCGGGCGAGACGACCAGCGCCGGGCGACGCGCCTCCCGGTGTGCCTCGCCCTGGTCGATCGAGATCCAGACGAGGTCGCCGCGGTCGGGAGTCACCATCCCTCGCGGCCCCGCGGCCGGCCCCAGTCGGTTTCCTGATGACGATTTGCTGCGGTGATGCCGTCGACCAGTTCCTTGAGCGCATATTCTCGCACTGCCGCGGAGAGCACGAGCTGTCCGTCCCGAAGCGTGATCTCGACCTCGGCGCCCTCGACGAGTCCGAGCTCTTCCATGAATGGCTTCGGGAGCCTGACAGCTAAACTGTTGCCCCATTTAGCGATACGAGTTCGCATGCGAATCCTGTCAAATGTAGATACAATGAATATACATCGAACAACATCCCGACGCGAGTTGTTCCGTGCGCGGAGGCGTGTATTGCGTTTTTCGGCCGCAGGGACAATAGTGAAGGGATTTTGCGGATTCTGGTCCGCCCCGAACCATCCCCACCGAGAGGAACACCCATGCTGCTCAGCACCAAGCGAGGCATCGCACACCAGCGTCGCGTCTCGCGCGCCCTCATCGCTGCGGCCCTGCTCGCCGCCCCCTCCATCGCCAGCGCCCAGGCGGCCGCCCCGACTCTGCCGCCAGAACTGGTCAGCGTGCGGGCCGGACTCGAGCAGTATCAGGACCCCATCGTCGCGGTGCGCGACGGGTATCTCTCGACCGTCGTCTGCGTGGATTTCCCGCAGGGAAGCAGTGAGGGCACGATGCAGTATGCCAAGGGCGGGATGGGCGTGCACTTCCTCAACATGGGAAACGTTGGCCCGACGCTGGATCCGGCCAAGCCGCAGGTGCTGATTTACAAGCCTGAGGGCGATAAGCTGCGCCTTGTGGCGGCGGAGTGGTTTATGCCGGCCGACGTGGCCGGTGCGACGCCGCCGACGATCTTCGGCCAGCAGCTCCAGGGACCGATGGAGGGTCACCAACCGATCATGCCTGCAGGCTTCCACCATTACGACCTGCATGTCTGGCTCTGGCAGTCGAACCCGGCGGGCGTGTTCTCTCCGACGAACCCCACGGTCTCGTGCCCGAAGACCGGCTATTCGTTCTCAGGGATGCCGCCCAAGATGGTAGGGGATCACGCGCACTGACACGGCGGACCGCGGTGGACGCGCTACTCCTCCCAGCGCGTCCACCGTTCGGCCACCCAGCTCCGCCTTGTCCTCCCCCACCCAACCCCGCACATTCCAGCCGTGACCCGCCTCGCCGTCCGGCTTCGCGCCGGCCTCCTCTTCGGCCTCTTCCTCACTGGCACGCTTGGCGTGCCGCTGACCGATGCCGCCCTGTTCCACCTGGCGGGGCAGGACCCCTGTGCGGGGGTCACCCACATCGAGGCACACGGCGGCCTGCACCACGCCGACCGCTGCAGCCTGGCCCAGCCGGCCGCCGCCCAGCGCGAAGCGCTCGGGAGCAGCAAGGCGATCAAAGTTTCGCCGCATCTCCTGCTCCGTACCGATGCACTGTCTACCCGTGCACCGCACAGCGCCGAATGGGTCACCCTTCAGCATTCCCGCGCCCCACCCGCCTGACCCTCCTCCGTTTGCCCTGATCCCGACATCCGGGAGCCGTCCACGCTGGCTCCCCACAAACAGGAATGAGGAGGCCCATGCGGTCATTGCTCCGCACGGCCGTTGTCATGGCAGCGCTCACCGGCGCTGCGGCGTCCGGCGCCGCCGCGCAGGTGCCATCTGCCGCCACGGTGGATTCGCTCCGACGCACCGTGACTGCGCTCACGGCTCGGCTCGATTCCGCCGAGGCCGGTCATTGCCCCGCCACCCCGCTGCCCCCCTCGGCCGCGACGAAGCCGACCGGGAATGCCGCCCTGGATTCTCTCGCAGCCACGGTTGCCGCGCTCACCGTGCGCGTCAATGCGGCGGTCGCGGCCAAGTGTGCCGCGCTGGCGCCGCCCGCGGCCGCGGCGGCCGACACGATGGACCCGCTCGCGGCCATCCGCGCAGCGGCCGACAGCGCTGCCGCCGCGGCGGGCGCGCCGGTCACCACCGACACCACCGCCCCGCCGACCCAGTTCGTCAGCCGCCAGCGCAACCAGTCGGCCATGAACCCCGAAATCAGCGCCACCGGCGACGTGCAGTTTGCCGCGCAGTCCGACATGCAGGGCCTCGACCTCCAACTCGCGGAAGTGGAAGTGGCCCTGCAGGCCACCCTCGACCCCTACTCCGCCACCAAGATCTTCCTCACCTGGGGTGCGGATGAAATTGGCGTCGAGGAGGCCTACATCTACTGGACCGGGCTTCCCGGCCGGTTCCGGGGGGACCTCGGCAAGTTCCGGATGCCCGTGGGCGACCTCAACCGCTGGCACCGGCACGCGCTCCCCGCAACCAACTATCCGCTGGTGTACCAGGCGTTCCTCGGACCCGACGGCTTGAGCGGCGTCGGAGCAAGTCTCTACACGGTGCTCCCGATTTCCATTGCCAAGGGCACCTCGGAAATCTTCCTGCAGGGGGCGGCCATCGAGAGCCAGGCCCTCAACGACCTCGGCCACCAGCCAGCTGTCCTGGGCCGGCTGCAGAATTTCTGGCAGCTCTCTCGTAGTACCTACATGCAGATCGGCTTCACCGGCATCGGCGCCCGGAACGGCGATTCCAACCTCACCAGCAACCTCCTCGGTGCGGACTTCCGGTTCACCATCCGGCCACCCGAGGCCGGCACCCGGAAGGACATCACGTTCCGCGCCGAGGGATACCGGCTGCAGCGCCTCAGCGACGCGCCGACCACCACCCGGTATGGAATGTTCTCCGGCCTCGATTGGCGGCTCAGCCAGCGCTGGGTGGTGGGCGGGCGGTACGATTTCGTGGAAGCGCCCTTCGGACCCGACGACTCCGTCTGGCGCGCCACGGGCGTCGTCACCTGGTGGCAGAGCGAGTTCGTGTACCTCCGCCTGCAGGCGTTCCGCAACCATCTCGACTCCACCGGCTCGCTCGACAACCTGACGCTTCAGGTGGTCTGGGCGCTCGGTCCCCACAAACACGAGACCTACTGACATGCTTGCACCCGGATTGCTCCTCATTGCCGCACTCGCGGCCACGCCGCCGGCCGCGCCGATCAAGGTCGTCACCAGCCTGACTACCTACGGATCGATCGCCCGGGAAATCGTGGGCGACCGCGGCACCGTCACCTCGATTGCCCAGGGCGACGAAGACCCGCACTTTGTCCAGCCCAAGCCGAGCTTCGTCGCCCTGCTCCGCGACGCGGACCTGTTCATCACCACGGGGCTTGACCTGGAACTCTGGGTGCCGACGCTCCTCGACCGCGCCGGCAACCGCAAGATCATGGAGGGCGGCCCCGGCTACGTGGCGGCCTACACCGGCATCACGCTGCTCGAGGTGCCGACCTCTCTCAGCCGGGCCGGCGGCGACATCCACGCCGAGGGGAATCCCCACATCCACACGGACCCGATCAACGGCATCATTATCGGGCGGAACATCCTGACGGGGCTCCTCCGGGTGGATCCGGCCAACGCGGACTACTACAAGGCGCGGGCGGCCGATTTCGAGAAGCGGGTCCTCGAAGCCACCATCGGAAAGGAGCTGGTGGGCATCCTGACACCGGCAGCCGCCTTCAACCTGCTCAAGACCAACCAGCTGGAGGGCTTCCTGGCAAAGACGATGCTGAAGGGCAAGCCGTTGTCCGAGCAGCTCGGCGGCTGGCTCAAGACCGGCGGTGTCTTCAGGGGAAAGGAAATGGCCTGCTACCACAAGGAGTGGGCCTACTTCAGCGCGCGGTTTCAGGTGAACTGCGTGACCTACATCGAGGCCAAGCCCGGCATTCCGCCGACACCGGGCCACGTGGAGGAGGTCATCGCCTTGATGAAGGACCGACAGATCCCGGTGCTGTTCGCCTCGAACTACTTCCCCAAATCGCAGATCGACCAGGTGGCCGCCAAGACCGGGGCGAGGGCTGTCGTCGTGCCGGAAAACACCTTCGGCGCCCCGGGGGTCACCACCTACTTCGACCTGGTCAACACCTGGGTTTCCGGCCTGGCGGCCGGCTTCGGAAAGCAGAACTGACACGATGCTGGACCTCATCCTGCCGCCGCTGGCGGCCTGCATGGTCATCGTGGCCATCCACTCCTACCTCGGCCTGCATATCATCGCACGCGAGGTGATTTTCGTGGATCTGTCGCTGGCCCAGATGGCGGCGCTCGGCTCGACGGTAGCCATCCTGGCGGGCTCCGAGCCCGGTTCCACGACGTCCTACCTGTACGCGCTCGGCTTCACCACGCTGGGCGCCGCGCTCTTCGCGCTCACCCGCACCAACGAAAAAGGGCGGGTGCCGCAGGAAGCCATCATCGGCATCGTGTACGTTGTGGCTTCCGCGGCGGCCATCCTGGTGGCCGACCGGGTGCCGCGCGGAGGAGAGGCGATCAAGGACATTCTGGTGGGGAGCCTGCTCTGGGTCACCTGGCCCGCCATCCTCAAGATGGCGGCGGTCTATGCCGCCCTCGGCGTCTTCCACTTCGTGCTGCGGCACCGGTTCCTGACCATATCCTTCGAACCGGAAACGGCGCGGGCGCTGGGCTGGCGCATCCGTTGGTGGGATTTCTGGTTCTACCTCAGCTTCGGCGTCGTCATCACTCTCTCCGTGCCGATCGCCGGCGTGCTGCTGGTCTTCTCGTTCCTGGTGGTGCCCGCCGCCGTGGCATTCCAGTTCTCGACCAACCAGAAATTCCTGGCGCTCATCTCGTGGCTGACCGGCATCCTCGCCTCGGCAGCGGGGCTCGCCGTGTCGTTCCGGTACGACCTCCCCACCGGCCCAGTCATCGTCTGCGCGTTCGGCGTGGCGTTGCTGCTCGCGTTCGCGATTCGGCGGTTCCTGCCGGGAGGGGGAAGTCGCACCCTACACCCCTGAGACGCGGGTTCGCTGCACTCGGGGGGGCTCAGGGCCGGTCGACGGCTCGAGCGATCTTGGCGGTGGTCACGACCTGCCCCGAGTGGCGCTGTGCGTGTTCCGCGGCGTGGAACAGCAGGCCGCGCACGGTCGACGGCAGCCGCGCCCGGCCGACCTGGCGCGGCTCGTCGAGGAGTATCTTCGGTGTCACCGCCAGTTGGCGCAGGGCCATTTCGACGGTCTCTGCCCAGCTCGCGCGCAATGCCGCCAGCGTGGCACGCGGATCGCCGAGCGTCCGCTCGGAGGCCAGCGCGCTGCGCTGCCCTTCGGTTAGGGCATCGCCGCGCGCGTAAGTGAAGAGCCGGTCGGTGCTGCCGGCAAGATGGAGCAGGTGAAATCCGACGGGGGCGGCGCCTCCGACCTGAAGCCAGAGCGTGGAGGCACTGAGGTCGGTGGTGGCGCGGTCAACATCTTCGAGCGCCCCGATCAGCGCATGCCCGACCGGCTGCAGCTCGGCGAGTATCCCGGGGAGGGGGCCCCTGAGCCAGGCATCCGGAAGGGGAGTGTCCATCAACAGCGACCTCGGGTGGGCTTCATTGCCTACTTTTTCCCTCTCCGTGCCCGCCCTGCCGCCTGCCCCACGTCGATCACCGGCGTTCCAAGCACCTTCATCCGCGGACGCACGCCGAGCCCCGGCTCACGGGACGCGGCCAGCCGCCCGCCCTGCCGCTGTGGCGCCCCGTCCGCGAACGCAACCGTCACGTACGAATTGAAGTCGGTCGACGAGAACAGGAACTTCTCCGGCGTGCTGTGGGCCAGGTGGCTGATGGCCGCGGTGACGATGTCGCCACCCCAGGTGTCCTCGATGGTCATCGCGATGCCGAGGGACACGCACAGGTCCCGGATCTGCCGGGCCCGGGTGAGTCCGCCGACTTTCGAGATCTTCAGGTTGATCACGTCCATTGCCTGGTCACCGATGGCGCGGACCACCATGTCGATCCCGTCCACGACCTCGTCCAGGACGAAGGGGCGGTCGGTGTGGCGGCGCACGGCCAGGCACTCCTCGTAGCTCAGGCAGGGCTGTTCGAGGTACACGTCGACGTCGCGCACGGCGTGGGCCAGCCGCACGGCGGCGTGCTGGCTCCACCCAGTGTTCGCATCGGCGATGAGGACATCCCCGGTCTCGAGTTCGGCCGCCGCCGCGCGGATTCGCGCGATGTCGGTGTCCGGGTCGCCGCCCACCTTGAGCTGGAACTTCCGGTACCCCTCGGCGCGGTAGCGCGCCACGCTTTTCGCCATCCGTGCGGGCGATTCCTGCGAGATGGCGCGGTAGAGCGCAAAGTCGGCCCCGACGTGCCCGCCGAGCAGGGTGGCCACCGGAAGCCCGCTGGCCTTGCCGAGCAGGTCCCAGCATGCCATGTCGATGGCCGACTTCACGTAGGGGTGCCCGCGCATCGCCGCGTCCATTCGGCGGTTCAGCTCGTCGAGGGCGAGCGGGTCCGCGCCGAGGAGCGACGGAGCCAATTCGGCGATGCCGACGCGGGCGCCCGTGGCGTAGGCGGGGAGGTACGCCGGTCCGAGGGGGCAAATTTCCCCCCAGCCGGTGAGCCCGGCATCGGTCTCCACCCCGACAACGGTCGAGTCAAAGACCGAAACCGAATTGCCCCCCGACCACTTGTAGTTCCCTTCGTGGAGCGGGAGGTCAACCTGCCAGGCGCGGATCGCGGTGATTTTCATGGGGCCTCCTGAGCCCGGGGTTCGGCCTGTGCAGAGCGCCACATCAAGGCCGAAGTGTAGGTGAGGACGCCGATCACCAGCCATCGCACCTCGTCGAGCGGGAGCGACTTGACGATGAAGGCGGCGACCAGGACCCCGGGGAGCCCACCGATCGTGAGACCGATGGCGGTCCGTCGGTCGAACCGTCCCGACGCGAGGAAGCGCGACGCCGCGACCGGCAGGATGAGCGCGGCGGACCCCATCATGATCGGGAAGGCCGCGGTCGGGTTCATGCCTAGCAGGCTCACGACCGCCATGGAGGGCGCATAATTGCCGATGCCGAGGCAGGTCAGGGAGCCGATCAGCACGCTGGCCAGGATGGCGACCCCGAGCGCGATTCCCGTGAGCCCGAGGGCATCGCCGCCTGCCGGAAAGACCTGAAGCTGTCGGAGCACCATGATGCCGGCGGTGACGAGCAGGGCCGCCGCCAGGGCGCGCTGGATGGTCAGCCGGGACCAGCGGACCACCCACCCCGCACCGAACCATGCTCCCACCGCCCCGGCAACGATCATCGAGACCAGGGTCACCAGTTCGACGTCGATGACGGTGATGTACAGGGCCGCCTCGAGGATCGTGGGGAGGGAGTGGCCCACATTCAGGGTCCCGGGAATGTCCTGGTCATCCACAAGATTCCCGAGCTTGAACGCCGTGGTGGTGGTGGCGAAGGAGCCCACGCCCAGCGTGTCGAGGAAATCGGTGAAAAATCCGAGACTGAGCAGCCCGGCCCAGCGGGCCGGGGTGAAGGGTGTGGAGGCCTGCGAACCAGGTATCAACGGAGAGAGTCCTCGGGCTGGTGCGGCGAGGGCCGAGGGCGGCGCCGCACTCAGGACAGCGCCTTGGCCTTGAGGCGAGCATATTCGTCCTGCGTGATGGCACCCTCGGTCAGGAGCGCCTTGGCCCGGGCGATCTGGTCCGCCGGAGACGCGCCCGCCACCTCACGGATGTATTCCTCCTGCTGCGACCGCACCCGCACCAACGCGGCGCGCTGCCGTTCCGCCATGCCCTTGCCGCGCGCCAGCAGGTAGATCAGGGCAGTGACGATGGGCAGAAAGAGAAGGGCGATGATCCACAGCACCTTGGCGCTCCCGCCCAGGTCCGTGTCGCGAAAGAGGTCCACCATGACGTGGAACATCACCATGATGTACGCGACGAAGATGAAGATCTCGAACAGGAACAGGGTGAGGCGGAGGAAGTCGCTGGCCATTGGTGGTGCTCCTTGGAGTGATGGGAAAAAGGTATCGGAAACTGTCAGCCGGCCGCCAGTCCATGCGCGGGTTGGCCGGCGGCGTTTCACGCACTCGCCGAGGACGCCCTGGGGGCGTGGGTGAAATCGCTGCCGATCGGATCCCGGAACAGCAACCAGCCGTACACACAGGCAAACATGGTGACGGGCACCGCGATCCACAACAGCCCAGCCATGCGCTCATGGGTCGACATGACTTTCAACAATGTGGTCGCACCGATGAAGTAGAAAAGCCAGTTGGTCAGCACCATGGGGCGTCCGTAGATGCCACCCAGCAGGACGGAACGACTCACCCAATTGAGTACGGCGAGGCCGAGCCATCCTGCCGAAATGAGCGAAGCGATCAACCGGACGCCCCGAGGCAAGAAGGTGAGTGACAGGAAGAGACACCGCGCCGCTTCCAGGCGCGTCCGCTGCCATGGCGTGTCACCCGCCGGTTTGTTGACGGGTAGTCACCCACTGGACGGCATCGCGGACATGTCCATCCACATCGCCCCCCAAACGTGACCGTCAGGATCAGCGAAGTCGCGACCATACATGAAGCCATGGTTTTGAACGGGGTTGATGTCGGCGGTTCCCCCGTTTTCGGCGGCCGATTTGTTCTTTGTATCGACGTCCTCGCGTGAATCGCACGAAACAGTGAGCGCGACCTCACTCGATGTTTTCGGAGGAATTGGGCGGGCGGTAAATGTCCGCCACTTTGCGTGGGTCAAGAGCATTACGTTGATTCACTCGCTCCATACCATAAACGCTGCGGTGTCGTCCGTGACCTGCGGATTGCCTACGAATCCCAGGGCGGTGCAAAAAGCCTTTGACGCTTTCAGATCGGCTACGGGCAGGCTGACGGTAATCGCTCGGGACATTGATGGTCTCCGGCTGGTTGGATTTCAGGTGGATAACGTACATCTGACTGCAGAAGCTGCACAACACCGTCTTGGGAAGGCTGCAGCGTTTCGCAGCCCGAGTTCCGAAGGCCGGCGCCCGTCACGATCCGTCCTCCCGCGTTTTTTCATGCAATCTTGCGCTTCACCTGTGCAATTCCTGTCGCCAAAGTCGGATTTGCGGTTCAACCAAGCCCGTCTGACAACCTAAGTCAAATTCCGACAGATAGTTAGTCGCGGTGGTGCCCCCTCCCCGCTTTCCCGCTTCTCCGCCTCACGTTGGCCTTCAATCTGCACCTGATGGCCACTCAGGAGGATCCCATTGATGAATCGATTGTCCCTTGTTGCCACCTGCCTGGCGCTCTTCGTGACGCCGCTCACCGCCCAGAACGCGAATGTCCGCCAGGGTTTCTGGTACGGGTTCGGCCTCGGCGCAGGGTCCGGACAAGTCCACTGCGACATCTGCAACGATCAGAGCGGAACGGACCTCACCGCCTCGTTCCGCGCCGGAGGCGTGCTCTCCCGATCCTGGCTCATCGGCGGCGCACTCGGCGGGTGGACCAATGCGCAGGACCCCGTGACCCGCCGCGCCTGGAGCCTCAGCGCCGTCACGCTCTGGTACCCCTGGCCAGCCCGCGGCGCCTACGTGAAGGGCGGCCTCGGAATCACCGGCTACCGAGCCAGCGACTCCGTGGACGTCATTTCCACGACCCAGCCCGGCGCACTCATCGGCCTTGGTTACGAGTGGCGCATCGGCAAGAACTATTCGATCAATCCGTACATCACCTATCAGCATACCCTCGCGGGCAACCTCAATTTCAAGCACACGGAAGGCAACACCGTCACCACCGCCGTCATATCCAGCAACGCCAGCGTGTCCTCGCTGCTGTTCGGCGTGGGGCTCGTGATTCACTGACCGGAGGCACCCCCCATGCACCACCCCACCCTGCCCTTCCCGATCGGCGCGCTCGCCGCCGCCCTCCTCACGACCACCGTGCTCTCGGGCTGCAACGACGGCCCAAGCGCCCCCACGCCCCCGGTGGCCACCGGCGTCAGCGTGGCCTACGACCTCTGGCGCCCCGGCCCCAACGACGACTGCACCGCCGAGATCCACAACGGCTATTCCGTCGTGGGGCCCGACGGAAAGCTCTATCCCACATGGCATCCGCCCGTGGATCCTGCCACCGGATGCCACTTCGGCCACGAGCACGGGCGCGATCCGCGCGGCTCACACCTCTACAGCCGCACCGGCCCGATTCCCTTCGGGTACGCCAACGAACAGCTGGCCCTCTGGGACCCCGCTGGCATCCGGAACGAGGACCACTTCGGCCACAAGATCGAGTGGGAAAATGACGTCGCCTTCAACCTGGGCGACGGCGTCGCCGGCTCGGTGCTGCAGGTGAAATGCGACGTGCTCACCAAGCTTCACCAGGGCACGCATTCCAAGGACGCCTTCACCAACAACCTCCACGAACTGGTCTATCACATCGACTGCACCGGTGGCGTCCGCATCGGCATGACCATCATGACCGCCATCGGGACCCCCGGCGAAATGGTGGAGTCCTGCGACCACAACGTGCACCTGCCGGTCGGCCCCCCGACCCCGCTCAACAGCCCCGATGGCGGCGGGAAGCGCACCATTCCCGACCGCGCCTGCATCGATCAGTACCTGCTGGTGCCCTCAGGCCAGAATTCCAGCTTCGGCTCGGCGCTGCACGAGAGCTGGCAAGTGTCCGCCAGCATCCGCGCGTCCAGCGGCCACACCCTGGCCAGCGTAAACCCCTACTATCAGGTGTTCTACCCCAGCCGGTTCTATGACCCGGCGCTCCCCAACTTCACGGGCCGCGTGGTCGACATGTGCTTCACGACCGAAGCCAACGGCGACCGTGCCCACGGCTGGCTCTGCGACCAGGCCACAGCCAACGGCACCCTCACGTCGATGGCGTTCGACGACCCCCGCTCGCCGTTCAACGGCGTGCAGCGCCAGGTGGACATCAACGGCAACCGGCTCGACAACGCCGATGGGCCGGAAGTGTGGTACACCGATCCCTTCGGCAGTAACGGGAAGACCGATGCCTTCCTCGGGTCTGTGCGCCAGGTCGTCGGGCGCATCGACAATTCCGATGGGTTCCGATTCGACGGTCCGACCCTCGGCGGCGATCGCGACTATGGCGGGCAGGGGGTGCATGCGCCCAATTAGGCGAGGCAGCGGGGCTGCTGGGCAGGGAGGCAGTGTGAACAACGCGAATCGGGAGCCGGCCATGGACGCCGACTCCCGATTTGTCGTAGTGCCCCGCGGCCCCATGCCCCGGCCACCGCGCCGTTACGGCCTCCGCCGCCATCCGGGCGACACCGGCGGCGGCGACAGCGATGCCCGGCGCATCAGCTCCAGGTGCGGCGCCACCACGTCGGCCAGCTGCTGCGCGAGCGCAATATCCGCACGCGTGAAGGCGTCGGCGCCGGCCGCGAGGAGCGTGAGGCAGCCGAAGATCCGCCCGGCCACACGGAGTGGGACCACGAGCGCTGCGGTCGGCTGTCCTGCCCCGAGCTCATGATCGAGTTGGCGGCGGGCCGAGGCGTAGGCGTGCGGCAGTTCTCCCCGCATGACGCGGCCCAGTTCTGTCCCGGCCACCGAAACGAGCGGGAGGTCCGGCAGCGGTCGGGAGTCGCCAGCGGCCACGATCACCACCTCGTCAGCCTCACCCAACCGGAGTGAAAACTCCATCCGGTCAAACGGAAGTACCGTCGAGGCCTCACGGGCAAAGAGCCGCGTGGCCGCGCCGACATGCGCCGTGGTCGCAAGCACCTCGGCAATCCGGCCCAGGTGCGCCGGCACGTTCCGGAGCACGCTCAGGTGCGAGCGCATGACCTGCACCTGCCAGGCGAGCAGGAAGCTGTCCACCCGCACGGCCGTGAGCGGCGCGACCTGCCGGAGCAATTCCAGGTCGTCCTGCCGGAAGAAGTTGGGCCCGTTTCCGCCGAGGAGGAGGTACCCCGCCACCCGCGTCTGCGAGAGCAGCCTCACCCCGAGGACGGAGCGCGCCAGCGGCTCTCCCCCACCCTGCCCCGGCGCGTCGGGACACCACGCGTGAGGGGCCGCATGCGCGTTGGTGTCGCCCACCAGGATGTCGTCGGCGTCCCCGAAGAGCGCCGCCGGGTCGAACTGCGCTCGCGTCACCACCAGCGCGGGGTCCGACCAGAACGTGCCCGGCCCGTGCCGGTCGAAGCGGTAGTGCTCCTGCGCAGAGGCGTCGGGCACCAGCACCTGGATTCGGTCGTGCGGCAGCATCGGCTGAAGCGCCTGGGACACGAAGTCGGAAAACTCGCGCGGGGTGCGCGACGCCGATTCTGCGAGACCGAGCTTCGCGAGGAGCGCGTGCAGTTCGACAAGCTTCCGCCCCGGCTCCGAGCGGCGCCGCTCGGGCGGCGGCGGCGAGCCGTCTTCCCGCGGAGGGTCGAGCGGTTCCCTGCCCTGGCGCGCCACGCGCGCAAGCGTCGGGCCGAGTGAGTCGGCCACGTTGCGGAGCAACACAGCTTCGGGAAGGCCGTAGCACGCCGGCCGCAGGTCGGCCAGCAGGAGGAGTCCCACATCCCGATCGCCATGCGGAACCGCCATGCACACCGCGGAGGCGAAGCCCGCCGCCCGGATGCGCTGCTCCATCGTGTACAGCTCGTCCTGCCCCAGGTGCGGGGCGGGCGTGGGGACCTCGAGGTTGTCCTGCGCCAGTGCGGAGGGACCGACGAGCACGGCCGGACCTTCGGGGGGATACACCCAGAGCGCCATCAGGTCGTGGGGGAGCTCGGGGGCCAGCAGGCCGGAGAGCGCCTCAAGCCACGTCTCAAGCGCCACGGCATCCCACGAACTCCCCTTGAGGCGAAGCAGAGGCACTCGCAGATCGAGGGCCTCGATTTCACCCCCTCCGGAGGAGGATCGGTAGGAGTCGCGTTGGTCCGTCATGCATACGCCCTAGTGCACTTTGCATGCCCCTAGTTGCAGTACATCAACGTAAACGCAATAAATACAATCTCTTACAGTGTTTTCTATCAACGGATTCAAGTCGAACTCCCCACCACCTCATCTTGCAAATGCCTGTTGGACAATAACTTCAGCCTGAATCATAGCAGACGTTGACATACCCCCTACCCCTATATAGATTGCGAATTGATTTTCTCCGCTGCGCTCGACGGCTTGGTCGCGCTGGCAGGTGCCTCCCGATTGCGCCGGTCAAGTTGCAGACACAGTGAGTAGTATTTACTACTACGTAATGGAACCATGGAAAATCTCACACTACACATCGAAGGCATGTCCTGCGGGCATTGCCTCAACGCCGTGAACAAAGCGCTCGCCACGCTCGACGGCGTAGACGTCGAGTCGGTCAAGATCGGACGCGCGGAACTTCGCTTCGACCCGGCCCGGATCGACGCAGCGCGCATCGCCGCCGCCATTTCCGACGAAGGCTACCGCGCCACACCCGCGCCCAGCGCGGGCTGAGCTTCCGGCCATGCCCGCCCCCTCTGAACGCGCCACCATCCCGGTCACAGGCATGACCTGCGCCGCCTGCAGCGCACGCATCCAGCGCACGCTCGAGCGCACCGCCGGCGTCGCCTCGGCCAACGTCAACCTGATGACCAACTCGGCCACCGTGGAGTTCGATCCGGCGGTCTCCTCGCTCGACGCCCTCGTCGCCGCCATCCGGGACACCGGCTACGGCGCAGAGCTTCCCCGCCCCGAACAGGCCGCGGGTGAAGCGGAAACCGCCGACGAGCTCCGGCTGGCCGCCGAGCGCGCCACACTCCGGCGAAAGGTCACGGTCAGCCTCGCTGCAGCGGCGGTCGCCATGCTCATCGGGATTCCGCTCGGCGAGGCCGCCATGGCCCAGGGCGCTGCCGACCCGCTCATGCGCCTCATGATGCCGCTCGGCCAAGCGCTCCGGTCGGTGGTGCCGGGCGTGTTCTCCGTAAGCGCCGACACCTGGCGCTGGACGCTCCTGCTCCTCACCCTCCCCATCGTGTTCTGGGCCGGCCGCCACTTCTATATGCGCGCGTGGGCGGCGGCACGGCACGGCGGCGCCGACATGAACACGCTCGTGTCGGTCGGCACCGGCGCAGCGTTCCTGTTCAGCCTGGCCATGACGCTCGGGGCACCCTACTTCATGGCCCGTGGCGTCGAGCCGCACGTGTATTACGAAGCCGTCATCGCCATCATCGCCCTCATCCTCCTCGGCAATTATCTCGAGGCCCGCGCCAAGGGACGGACCTCCGCCGCCATCCGGAAGCTCGTGGCTCTCCGGCCGGACACCGCGCACGTGGTGCGGGGTGGGGAAGTCGTCGACCTTCCGCTCGGCGAGGTCCGTACCGGAGACGAGCTCCTGGTCCGCCCCGGCGAGACCATCCCCGTGGACGGCGTCGTGCTCGAGGGCACCACCATGGTGGACGAGGCCATGCTGACGGGCGAGCCCACGCCGGTGGCCAAGCGCGCGGGAAGCCCGGTGGTCGGCGCCACCCTCAACCGCGCCGGCGCCATCCGCATGCGCGCCACGCGGGTCGGCGGCGACACCGTGCTCGCCCAGATCATCCGGATGGTGAAGGAAGCGCAGGGGACCAAGGCGCCGATTCAGCAGCTCTCCGACCGCATCGCCGCGGTGTTCGTGCCGGTGGTCATCGTCATCGCCCTCGGCACCTTCGCGGTGTGGTACTTCGTCGGGCCCGAGCCCCGAGTAGTGCGCGCGCTGGCCGCGGCCGTCACCGTGCTTATCATCGCCTGCCCCTGCGCCATGGGCCTCGCGGTGCCCACGGCCGTCATGGTGGCCACCGGGCGCGGAGCGGAGCGCGGCGTGCTGTTCAAGGGCGGCGACATCCTGCAGCGCGCCGCCGAACTCGACGTCATTGTGCTCGACAAGACCGGCACCATCACCGAAGGACACCCGGCCGTCACGGCAATCCGGACCGTCGGGGCAGGGGAGGAGTCCGGGATTCTCGGCGCCGCGGCCGCGCTCGAGCGGATGAGCGAGCATCCGCTGGGAGAGGCTATCGTCGCCGCCGCCACCGCACGCAGCCTCGCCACTTCCGTCGCCGAGTCGTTCCGGGTCTACCCGGGCAAGGGCGTCGTCGGCGTGGTGAATGGCCAGGGCGTGTTGGCCGGCAACCGGGCGCTGCTCGCCGATTGGGGCGTGGACCCTCGGGCCCTCGACGCCATCGCGGTCGAGCTCGCCGCACTCGGCGCCACGCCGGTGTTTGTGGCGATGGGCGGCGAGGTGGCTGGCGTCATTGCGGTGGCGGATCCCATCAAGCCGACCAGCGCGGAGGCAGTGCGGAGCCTCCGGAAACTTGGCCTCGACGTGGTGATGCTCACCGGCGACACGAGGACGACGGCTGAAGCCGTCGCTCGGCAGGTCGGGATCGATCACGTGGTGGCGGAAGTGCTGCCGGAGCACAAGCGGGACGAAGTGGCGCGGCTGCAGGGGGAAGGGAAGGTGGTCGCGATGGTGGGCGACGGCCTCAACGACGCGCCGGCGCTCGCGCAGGCCGATGTCGGCATCGCCATCGGCACCGGCACCGACGTGGCGGTCGAAGCGGGAGACGTCACCCTCATGCGCGGCGACTTGGCGGGCGTGCCCGAGGCGGTGCGGCTGGCGCGGCGCACCCTCCGCGTCATCCGGCAGAATCTCTTCTGGGCGTTTGCCTACAACGCGGTGGGCATTCCCGTCGCTGCGGGTGCGCTCTATCCGATGTTCGGGATCCTGCTGACCCCCACCATGGCCGCGGCGGCCATGGCGGTGAGCAGCGTGTCCGTCGTGACCAACAGCCTGCGGCTCCGGAGGGCCTGATGCACACACCCACGCCCGGCAACGATACGCCGGCGGGCGAGGCGTTCGCGACCTGCGCCTGCGACCGGCCGGGAGACGGCACCCACGCGGTGGCGGTGGACCCGGCGCACAAGGCTGCCGCGCTCACACGGCTCCGGCGCATTGAAGGCCAGGTGCGGGGACTCCAGAAGATGGTGGAGGAAGAGCGCTACTGTGCCGACGTGCTCACGCAGGTGTCCTCGGTGCATGAGGCGCTCCGCGGCGTGGCGCGGGTGCTGTTCCGCAACCACCTCGAGCACTGCGCCGCCGGCGCCATCCGGTCGGGTAGCACCGAGCAGGCCGATGCGATGTATGACGAGTTGGTGGAGCTGCTCTATCGCTCGGCACGATAGGCGGGGAAGCGGGAACGCAGGGACGAAAAATGGACCCCGGCTTCCGCCGGGGTGACGCCGGTGGGATAGGGAAGGGCCCTCCCCGCTGACCCGCTTCCCCGCCTCTAGGGGACCCGTACCACAGGATGCGTTGCCGTGGTGCGCGCCGCCACGAACGCCATGTCGCGCAGGACCGTCTGCACGCCGAGGAAGAGGACCAGCCCACCGGCGATCGCGGCGGAGGGCAGGATGAAGATGGCCCGGTCGATGCCGAACCGGTCGGAGAGGAACCCCACCAGCGGCAGCGCAATGGCGTCGCCCGCCACATGGATGAACAGCAGGTAAGCCCCGACGACGGTGGCCCCGATCCGCGCGGGGGCGACGTCGAACACCGCCGCAATCACCGGTCCGTTGTAGAGCGTCAGGAAGAAGAACGCCACCGCGAAGACGGGCACGAAGACGCCCAGGTCGCGCACGGCCAACAGCCAGATGGCCAGCGGACCCCCGACCAGCAGGCCCAGCGACGACACCAGCATCCGGCCTCGCCCGGTGAATTTTCCGAGCCAGTCGGCCAGGAATCCTCCCGCAATCGTCCCCGCCGTCCCTGCCAGCAGTCCCCACTGTCCCAGCAATAGGGTGCCCTGCGCGACCGTGAGCCCGAGCGTCCGGGACATGAAGGTGGGCGCCCACCCCACCAGCCCGTTCATGCCGAACGACACTAGCGCGCCACCCACAAACAAGTATTTCAACGTCGGGGTGCGCAGTACGGTGTCCACCGCCAGCCGCATTTCCGTGAGGGCGTCGTTCACGCTACCGGAAGGACTGAAGTCGAACGTGCCGTCCGTCCGTCGGTTCCGCCGGACGATCAGCACGAGGTTGCCGGCCAGGCCAATGCCGATGCCAGTGGCGAGCGCCGCGGTGTCGAGGCTGGACGTGGCGCCGTGCTGGCGATCGAGCACCCAGGCGGCCAGGGCGCCGACCGAGGCGCCGATGATGAGCGGCCACACCGCCCGGAGCGCCTCGTTGGCGCCCAGCTCGAGTTGCCTCCAGTACTGCCGCACGGTCAGTGTGGGAGGCGGGCGGCTCGGGTCGGTGAGCCTCGCCACCAGCGCGGCCAGGAGGAATCCGGGGACGGCCACGGCCATCATCGCGATGCGCCACCCGTAGAGCGCCTCGAGCTGGCCACCGAGGGCAATGCCGAGGACCCCGCCGATGGGGATGCCTGCGGAGAAGACGCCCAGCGCCACGGCTCGCTTCTGGCCCGGGAAATAATCCGCCACCAGCGAGGCCGCGGCGGCTGCGAACGCCGCCGCCCCAATGCCAACGGCGGCCCGGGTCAGGAAGAGCATCCAGAATCCGCGCGACAACCCCGCAAGGAAGGCGAACAGACTCCAGACCACGACGCCCGCGGCGGCCACCGCGCGCCGGGATCGGAGGTCGCTCAGGACGCCGAAGGGAAAGACGGCGACCGAGAAGAGCAGGACAAACGCGGAGGCGATCCATCCGATGTGGGTGTCGGTAAGGTGGAGGTCCAGCTCGATCGGGGGGACGAGCCCAAAAATCACGTTCCGGTTGACGTAGCTCAGCAGATTGAGGAGCGCCAGGAGCGCCAGCGCGTACCCGCCGTACGCACGCGTCGGTCCGGGCAGTGCGGGAAGGCTAGCGGCCACCCCGGTCTCCGGTGGCAGCGTCGGCCCGCTCGTCTCGGAATGTCAGCGCGGCGCGGTACTCCGTCACGAGCCGCTCCATCATCGCCTCGCGCCGGTCATAGAGCCGCCTGGGCGGCCGCGGGAGCACCCGCTGCAGCGCGTAGGCGGTCAGGAGCGGCAGGGTGATTGTGTTGTCGGCGTACACCACCACCGTTCCGGGGAGCTGATCGGGGTCGATCTTGCCCCAACTGACCGCCTCATTCGGGGTGGCGCCCGAGAGGCCGCCCACATCGGGCCGGGCGTCGGTCATCTGGAGGAAGTAATCATGCCCCCGCTCGTCGATGCCGAGGACCTCCTGAATCTGGGGCTCGGTCTGCAGGATGAAGTTCTTGGGGCTTCCGCCGCCCGCGATGAGCACGCCGCTCTTGCCGCCCGCCCGCTTCGCCTCAAGCACGATGGCCGCCGTTTCGTTGACGTCGGCGCTGACGTCGAAGCGCAGGAGGCTCCCGGCGAGCGCCTGCTCGGCCACGTTCATCCCGATCGAGCTGTCGCCGGGGGAACTGGTGTAGATCGGCACGGCCAGCTCGTGCGCGGTGGAGAGCACCGAGCGCTTCGACAGTCCCAGCGCCGCCTCGCGCTCGCGGAGATACCCGCCCAGGAGGTAGTGATACTCCGCCGAGCTCATGGCGCGCTGGAATTCCGGCCGCGCCGACACCTCGCGCACGAAGGCGTCGGTGGAGAGCAGCACGTTGTAGTCGAAGAAGATATCGTAAATGCGAACGACGCCCTTGTCGCGGAGCTCGACGTCGTCGGCGTCGTGGCGGCCGCGGTGGAGCGCCAACCCGAGCGCAAAGTGCGCGTCGTGGTAGAGGTTGGCGCCCGTGGAGACGATCCAGTCCACGAACCCCGCCTCCATCAGCGGAATCAGGCAGCTCATCCCGATGCCGGCGGGCGTCATGGCACCCGTGAGGCTCATCCCCACCGTGGTGTCGGGCAGGAGCATCCGCGTGGTGAAGAGTGTGCATGCCTCGCGCAGCCGTCCGGCGTTGTAGGCCAGGAAGGCGTTATCCACCAGGTCGGCCACCTGTTCCTTCCCGGTGATGGCCGTGGGGTCGATCCGCTGACCGTGAAGGTAGGGGCCCGAGGGACGTGTCATGCCGTGCTCCGGCGTCGGCTGGGGGTCAGGTTCGCTTGGCGCGGGCTTCGAGGACGATCCGGACGGCTTCCTCCGGGTCGTCGGTCACGTGGAAGAGCGTGAGGTCCGCCGGATCGATATTACCCGCTCCCGCCACCGTGCGCGAGAGCCAGTCCACCATCCCTTCCCAGTACGCCCGGCCGAACAGCACCACCGGAAACGACTTCACCTTGCCGGTCTGGATGAGGGTGAGCGCCTCGAAGAGTTCGTCCATGGTGCCGTACCCGCCCGGGAATACGATGAAGGCGGTGGCGTACTTTACGAACATGGTCTTCCGGACGAAGAAGAACTTGAAGAGGAGGTTTTTCGTCAGGTAGGGGTTGTTGCCCTGCTCGAAGGGGAGTTCGATGTTGCATCCCACCGACTCTCCACCCGCCTCCTTCGCTCCGCGATTACCGGCCTCCATGATGCCGGGCCCGCCGCCGGTGATGACCGGAATGCCGTGCTCGGCGAGCAGCCCCGCCACCGCCACCGCGTCTTTATAGTAGCGGTCGTCAGCCCTGGTGCGGGCCGAGCCGAAAATGGAGACGCCGTTCTGGATCGAGGCCAGGTTGTCGAAACCCCAGACGAATTCGCCCATGATCCGGAGCACCCGCCAGGAGTCGCTCACGCGGAGGGAGGTGGCGCGGGTGCGCTCCTCCACCGTGGCGAACCGCTCGAAGAGCAGTTCGTCCTCGGTCAGACTGCGGTCGGTCGCGCGCTCGGGCGGGGTGGGCACATCAGCGGCCATGAGTGAGGCTCTCCAACGGGGCCCGACGCCGTGCGGGCAGGTGGAAGGAACATGGAAAAGTGTCGGGGGGTGCGGGCATGTCGCTACCGGTTCCCGAACGTCCAGCTCAGGCCGGAGTTGAGCCCGTAGTCGCTCCCCGAGGTGCCCGGGGGGGGCCGGGTGTCCCAATTGCCGTAGAACGACAGGTTCCAGTTGACTGCTCCGAACAGCTTCAGGAAATAGGAGGCGTTGGTATTGAAGTAGAACCGGCCCGGCTCGCTAAGGGAGGGAATCGCATTGGCAGACAATGTCAGGGACTGCCGCTTGAACTGGACGAGGTTCATGTTGCCCAGGAGCATCAGGCCGAGCATGCTCTGGGAGCTCGTGGTGGTCACCGACGCGTTGTAGCTCGTGGCCTGCCAGACCAGCCCCCCAACCAACGAGGCCCGGACGTTGCTCGTCTTCTTCAGGAAGCGGCCGAATCCGCCCCCAAGGCTGGTCTGGAGGTCGATCTGCTGTTCGGCGCTCTGCAGGGCGCCCGCGAACCCGGTGTAGAACCAGTTGTTCCAGCGCATGAGGTGCGCGCCGCTCAGGTTGAGCTGGTTGCGGGTGGAGGTGTTGGTGCCCGAAGTGGACGACAGGTTCGAATTGAATCCGACTGCGGCGCTCCACCGCGGACGCGGGTAGTTGACGTTGGAACTGATGTTGTACGTCGTGGTCTGGTTTCCCTTGGTGAAGCTGACGCCCGAGCTCAGGTTGCCGTTGAGCCGCCCCCAGAAGGACTCCGCGGTGCTGCTCAGGCCCGCAATTCGGGACTTCTCGAAGGAGCGGTGGGTGCCATCCTCCACGGTAATGTCCACCACAACCGAGTCGGTCCCCTCGATCGGCGTGATGGCAATGTGTCCGTTGAACACCGAGCCGTCGTCCATCTCCACGAGGAAGAGGCGCGTGCTCTCCACCCGTGCGATCCGGCTCCACTCCACCGCGATCGTCCCGTCCACGTAGTCGAGGCTCACATACAGCGCCCCGGCATCCATCGTCTTGATTTCGACTGTCATCCTGTCGCCGTTCTTCATGTAGAGCACGTCCGTCTTCGGCCCGGCGGCCGCTGGCGGGCTGAAAAGTAGGGCGGCACCCAGAAGGACGGTTCCGACGAGCATGGCAACTCCAGAAGGGGCAGGCGGCCGAGTGGATGGCCCGGCAGCTCGCGCGCTGGAATCTACCGCCCCCACCCGCTCCGGTCAGGCTCCCCGCTCGTGCCCTCAGCCCCCAGTCCCCAAACCCCCAGTCCTTGCTCCTCTGTATATTGTCCCCATGCCTTCGACCCCCGGCCACCCCGAGCATCCAGAGGCTGCGCGCTATCGCGGCTCATGGGGCGGGCTCCTCGCCGCCGCCGCGCTCCGCGCCGCCGTCAACCCGCGGCTCGCGCTGGATCTGCTCCGCGCCGGATGGGCCTTCCGCCGGCGGCGCTGGTGGGCCGACCCACCCTTCCTTCCGGTGCCGGACCGCGCCTACCTGCGCTGGCGGATGTACACCGCCTACGGCGCGGAGGACACCATTCCCCCGCTCGAGGACCTGATTCGATTTGTCCGCTGGCGGCGGGAAACGATGGGTCTCTGAGCACTCCACTCAATTCATGACCCTCACTTCCCAGGACGTGAAGGCCAGAGCCGCCGAACTCGGCTTCGTGGCCTGCGGCATCACCGACCTGGGCCCATCGATTCGCGCCACAGCCCTCGCGCGTTGGCTCGACAAGGGCTACGGCGGGAACATGCGCTACATCAATCGACAGGCGAAGAAGCGAAAGGACCTCCGGTTGATCGACCGGGAGGCGCTGCGCGCCATTGTTATTCTTGACAACTACTACTACATGGAATCTAGTCAAATAGATGCTGGACCCCAGGTAGCAAAATATAGTCGTAGTACAGACTACCATCTTATTACTCTCAATAGAATCAATCAATTAGCTACGTGGCTCACCGAGCACGGCGCAAAGACGGCACGGACATATGTAGACACCGGCCCCGTTCCCGAGCGGGAGCTGGCCGAGCGCGCCGGACTCGGCTGGATCGGCAAGAATACCATGCTCCTCCGCCCCGGACTTGGTTCCTGGTTCGTCATCGGGAGCATCTTCACCGACCTGCCACTCGACGTCGACCGGCCCTTCGGCACCGATCACTGCGGTACCTGCACCAAGTGCCTCGATGCCTGCCCGACCGATGCCTTCGTCGAGCCCTACGTCCTGGACGCGACCAAGTGCATCTCCTACCTCACCATCGAGTACAAGAACGCGATCTCCGCCGAATTGGCCGGCCAGTTAGGCGGCTGGGCGTTCGGTTGCGATGTCTGTAATGATGTCTGCCCTTGGAATCTGCGTTTTGCGACGGAATCGACGGTCGAGGAGTTCCGTCCCAGAGGCGATTTGCGAGGAGCGAGCGAAGACTTTTTCGATCGGATGACCGAGGAGGAGTTCCAGTCAAAGTTTGGCGACACGCCGTTGGCCAGGCCCGGGCTTGAGAGGATGAGGCGCAACTGGCGGAACGCGTGGGCCAGCCTGCAGGACGCTCAGCGCCGCGCGGCCACCGAGCGCCAGTAGAAATAGACGGGCACGGCCAGCGCCAGCAGCCCCACCCCGCGGAGCGCATTGCCCGCATTGGAGAGGATTGACCCCACCACGACATACCCGGCCGCCGCCACGAAGAGCCACACCGCCACGGGAAATCCGGGTACGCGGAAGGAAATCCCTTCCGTCCCATCCCGGCGGCGGAAGACGAGAAGCGTGGCGGCGGTGAGGCCGAAGAAGATCCAGTCGCCGAAGGTGGCATAGTCCAGCAGCGCGCCGTACTGACCCGAGTAGACCAACACGGCCGACCAGACCCCCATGAAGACGATCGCGGGCACGGGCGTGCGGAAGCGTGGATGGAGCCGGGCGAACCGCTCGAAGAAGAGTCCGTCGGCGGCCATCGCCTGGAAGACGCGCGGCGTCACCATGATCACGAGATTGAGGAAACCGAAGGTGGAACAGGCGATTCCCGCGGAAATCACCACGCGCCCCATGGGTCCGAGGAGGACCGACATCGTGTCGGCGGCGGGGGCGGTGCTGGCGGCGAGCCCGTCCACACCCAGCGCCCCGAGATACGCCACATTGGCCAGCACGTACACCAGCACCACCGCCACCACCCCCAGCACCAGCGCCCTCGGCAGGTTCTTCTCCGGCTCGATGATCTCTTCGGCAATGAAATTGGTCTGCTGCCAGCCGCCGTACGCGAAGAGCACCGGGACCAGTGCCGCAGCCACCGCGCCGACCATGGCACCGGCGCCGGAGGGCACCGCCAGCGTCGCGCAATTCACGCAGGGCGGAGCCGGATGTCCAAGGGCAGCGAGGCCGGCCACGACCACCATGGCGATGGCGGCCAGTTTGAGCAGGGTGAAGATGTTCTGGGTGACGGCGCCGAAGGTCACGCCA
>Ga0315273_10002159_pt1 | contig 22983 bp, 17 predicted proteins | sample YL17G02_0_MG_FD_205753 | JGI IMG/M metagenome (GOLD analysis project Ga0315273, IMG submission 205753) | Sediment microbial communities from Yellowstone Lake, YNP, Wyoming, USA - YL17G02_0 | ecosystem: Environmental > Aquatic > Freshwater > Lake > Sediment | place: USA: Wyoming | collected...
CGTCTCGGCAGCCGATGACCCGAGTAGATACTCGCCCTTGCGCTTGCTGAAGGTGACAGCCGCAGTCAGGCAGGCGAGACAGACAATCACGATGGCGGCCCGAGTCACGGCCGAGATCTCGCCGAGTGCGACGACCGGGATGGCGAGGATCGCCACCAGGTTCATGACTTTGATGAGCGGGTTCAGCGCAGGCCCAGCGGTGTCCTTCAGCGGATCGCCGACAGTGTCGCCAATGACCGCCGACTTGTGGAACTCGGTTCCCTTGCCGCCGAGCATGCCGTCCTCGATCTTCTTCTTGGCGTTGTCCCAGGCGCCGCCGGTGTTGGCCTGGAAGACCGCCATCAACTGCCCGGTGAGGATGGCGCCGGCGAGGAAGCCGCCCAGCGCGGCGGCGCCGTCGGCGCGGCTGGTGAACCCGAGCCCGAAGCCGACCAGCAGCGGGGTGGCGATCGCCAGCAGCCCGGGGCCGATCAGCTCTTTCTGTGCCGCCGCGGTGCTAATGGCGACGCAGCGCTCGTAATCGGGCTTCGAGGTGCCTTCCATGATGCCCGGGATCTCGCGGAACTGGCGCCGCACCTCGTCCACCAGCAGCCCCGCGGCGCGGCTCACCGCGCGGATGGCGAAGGAGGAGAAGAGGAACGGAACGGCGCCGCCGATCAGCAGGCCGACGAACACCACCGGCGTATTCAACTGAATACCGACCTTCTCGAGGCCGGCATCGGCCACGAACGAGCCGAACAGCGAGGTGGCGGCGATCACCGCGGTGGCGATTGCGAATCCCTTGGTGAGCGCCTTGGTGGTGTTGCCCACCGCGTCCAGGCGGGAGACGATGCGATGCGCGCCCTCGTTCCGCTCGCCGCCCTCGCCCTTCAGCGCGCCCGACATCTCGAACACGCCGTTGGCGTTGTCCGTGATCGGCCCGAAGGTGTCCATCGCGAGCAGATAGGCGGTGGTCGTAAGCAGCCCGAGGCCGGCGAGCGAGATGCCGTAGAACGCGAACACCGCGTTGCCGCCGAAGATGGCGAACGAGCCGAAGATGGTGGCAGCGATGGCGACGATCGCCCACACGCTGGATTCCATGCCCTCTGCCAATCCAGTCAGGATCATGGTAGCAGTCCCGGTGCGGGTAGCCAGGGCGATCTCGGTGACCGGGGGCTTCTCGGTGGACGTGAAGTACTCGGTCAGGCGTCCGATGATCAGCACCAAGACGATGCCCATGAAGGTGGCGGCGAAGTAGCGCCAATCCTTCAGGTACACCATCGCGACGATGCCGAAGCCGACGGAGGCGAGAAGCGCCGAGGTCCAGAAGCCGACGTTGATGGGCTGCATCGGGTCCATGGACTCGTCGTCGCGCCCTCGCACGAACCAGGTGCCGATGATCGAGGCGAAAACGCCGATGGCACGGACAAGCAGCGGGTAGATGACGAGCTTGACGCCCAACAGCTGACCAGCCGGTGTGTTCGCGGCGAACACGCCCAGGATGATGGCGGCGACCAGCGTCACCTCGTAGGACTCGAACACGTCCGCCGCCATTCCGGCGCAATCACCGACGTTGTCGCCAACGTTGTCGGCGATGGTGGCGGCATTGCGCGGGTCGTCCTCCGGGATGCCGGCCTCGAGCTTCCCGACCAGATCGGCCCCGACGTCAGCGGCCTTGGTGAAGATGCCCCCGCCGATCCTCATGAAGAGGGCAGCGAGACAGCCGCCGAAGCCGAACCCGATCAGCACCTTCATCGTGTTCTCTTTGAACATGATCATGATGAGGGTGGCGCCGAGCAGCCCCAGGCCCGTGGTGAACATGCCCGAGACGGTGCCCGCCTGGAACGCGATCTCGAGCGCGCTCTTGAAGCTGGTGAGCGCGGCGTTGGCGACGCGGGTGTTGGCGCGCACGGCCAGCCCCATGCCCACGAACCCCGCGCCGTAGGAGGCGGCAACCCCCATCAGGAACGCCAGCGAGATGCCGCCCGCAAGCGTCGCGCCGATGGTGCCCCGGTAGAGGAAGAACAGGCCGATGGCGATGATGATCACGAACCATACCATGGTCCGCACCTGCTGCCTCAGGTAGGCCATCGCGCCCTGCTGGATGGCCGCGCTGACATCCTGCATCGCCTGCGAGCCCGGGTCGTGCCTGGTGGTCTTGCGGGCGAGATAGCCGCCGTAGATCAGCGCCACGAAGGCCGACGCCAGGACGATGTAGATCAGAATCCAGTCGGCGGCCGTGAACTTCGGCAGAACCATCTTCTGCTCTGACGCAAACGCAAAGCTGGGCAGCGCGACCAGCGCAGCCAGCCAGCACCAGATGAACTTGAGTCTCAACCTAGTCTACCTCCGGACACACGTAAGCTCTGATATCGTTACTCGGCATGCTGCACGGAACTGGCCTCGACGGCGGAGGCGCCGCCGGCCTTTCCGGCAGAGCCGAAGAGGCGAATATAGCTGCGCACCAGTTCCTTCGCGGCCTGCAGGCCGGGGAGCAGGATCTTGCGCAGGTCCTTCTCCATCGGCCTCTTCGCGAACGCGTCCTTTGCGCCCCTGAGGAACGCCATGCTGACGGCGGTCGCGACGTTCACCTTGCAGATCCCGACCTTGACCGCCTCCTCCAGCGTACACTCATTCGGGCGGAGTGTGATCCCCTTTGCTTCCGCATCCCCGCGAGTGCGGATCACGCCGCTGCTGCCATGGCAGACCAGCGGCAGATCGGTCGCGTCCCGCAGGGCCTCGATCCGGTCCCGGCGCAGGGGCCAGATGTCACCCCACATACCGTGAATGGAGCCAACCGCCGCGGCGAGAGAGTCAATGCCGGTCTTCTCCGCGAACATGTTCGCCTGCCCGGGGTCGGCCATCAGGGACTCGACCTTCGCCCCGGCCTTACCCCGGAGCGCCTCCACCTGCTCGGCCGGCGAGCGGCCGCGCAGCGCGTTCGTCTCGTCCGCGCTCACGAAGTCCTCGATCAGCGGGATCTTCCCCAGCTCGGCCTCGACCGGCAGACCACAGTAATGGGCGACCTCGCAGATGCGCGCGGAGGTGGCGATGTTCTCCTCCATCGGCTGCGCGGAGCCGTCGTACATGAGCGAGGTGAATCCCACGTGCAGGCACTGCACGTTCTGCGCGAAGCTGGTGCCGTGGTCGAGGTGGAGCACGACAGGAACGCTGGCCTCCTCGGCGGCGGTCTTGACCATGGCGGTGGCCATCTGCAGGCCGGCATACTTGATGGCGCCCTGGCTGACCTGGAGGATGACCGGAGCGCGCTCTTCTTCCGCGGCCTCGACGACCGCGCGCACGCACTCCATGTTATTGGCGTTGAAGGCGCCAATCGCATATCCGCCCGCCTGCGCCTCCCGGAGCAACTCTTTCGAGGTGACCAACGGCATTCTCAACTCCTCTCCTGAAACGATTTGGTGCCGCGTCGCGTACGTCACATCACCGCGCCCGCGCCAGCATCCTGAAGGCTGAATACGGGAACGGGAAGTACCGATAAGAATACTCTCTTTGCTAGGGTACCCGTCCTGCCGCGTGAGAGCGGCCGGTCTGGTGGGTCCGGCCGCCCCGACTAGGCTCCGTATCCTGATCGTCATCGGCTGAAGAGCGTCTTCACCTCTTCGTAGAGAGCCGGAGGGACAGTCTTCAGCTCCCCCACGGCTGCTTTCAGCGGCACCCCGACGATCTGATTCCCCTGGAGGGCGGCCATGTGGTCGAACCGCCCCTCGTGCACCAGCTCGACTGCCTTGATGCCCGTGCGAGTCGCCAGCCACCGATCAAACGGCGTAGGCGGGCCGCCACGAACGACGTGGCCGAGCACGACCTCGCGGGTGTCTATGTCGGCATGATCCTTGATCTGGGCCGCCAGGTACTGCCCAACGCCCTTGAGCAAGTCGTGCTGGAAGTCGTCCCGATCGTGCGTCGTCGCGGGCGCGGCGGCGGCCGCAGGCTTGGGGAGCTTCACCCCTTCCGAGGCCACCACCAGGCCCCAGTGCCTGCCTCTCTTCTGCAGCTTCTTGAGGTGGTCCACTATCTCGCTCAGCTCGAACGGCACCTCCGGGATCAGGATCCAGTCCGCTCCGGCGGCGACGCCCGTGTGGAGCGCAACCCAGCCTGCGTGACGCCCCATGACCTCGAGCACCATCACGCGGCGATGTGAGCGGGCGGTATCCTTCAGCCGGTCCGCGGCATCCGTCGCCACCGCCACCGCGCTGTCGAAGCCGAACGTGTAGTCGGTGGCGCTGAGATCGTTGTCCACCGTCTTCGGCACGCCCACGCAGGGGAGGCCTCGTTCGGCCAGCTTGTGGGCGGCGCCGAGGGTATCTTCACCGCCGAGCGCGATCAGGGCGTCCAGCCCCAGATCCTCGGCGTTCTTGAGGCACTGCTTGACGCGGCCTTCATCGTCCGCGGGATTGGTGCGTGAGGACTCGAGGATAGTGCCGCCCTGGTTGATGATAGGCTCGACCATCTCGATCGTGAGTGGAATGCTGTCAGCGTCCAGCAATCCTTTCCAGCCCTGGCGAAGTCCGATGACATCATCGCCGTAATCGAGCGCGCGCATGACGATCGCGCGTATGGCTGGATTCAGACCGGGGCAATCCCCGCCACCGGTCAGCACACCGAGCTTCATCCCTTCCCTCCTTCACAGGGTGGCCGACGCCGCCAGTTCGGGCGCGGCGCGGTAGGTTATCTCTGAGCGCGCGCGGCCTGCGGGCTGTGCCCAAGCAGGGCTTCGCGCAAGACCTGCTGGTCGTCCGGGCTCGACACCGCGATCACGGTGTCGCCCGGTTCGAGCTTCGTCGTGCCGCTGGGCAGCAGGATGTGGTCATCACGGATGATCGCCGCCAGCACGCAGTCGCCCGCGAGGTGGATATCCTTGACCATGCGCTTCGCGCCCGGCGACTCGGCGGTCAGGTCCACAGCCGTGATCACGATCTTCCCCCGCTTCAGGGCGGTCAGCAGCAGCGATTCCCCGCTCTCTACCTCCTGCTCGATCAGGCTGTAGATGATGCGGGTGCTGGCGACGGTCTCCGTCACGCCGAGCAGGTGGAAGATGGGCTCGTTCTTCGGGTTGTTCACCCGCGCGATCTGCCTCGGAACGCTGAACTGGCGCTGGGCCATCTGGCACACCACCAGGTTGTCCTCGTCGTGGCCGGTCACGGCCACCACGATGTCGGCCCGGTTCATGCCGACGTCCTGCATCACCCGCACCTCGCAGCCGTCGCCCGGCACGATCGCCTCCCCAAAATCCGAGGCGAGCTCGGCGGCGTGAGCGGAATCCTTCTCGATCAACGTGACCTCATGGCCCTCGCTCAGTAGCGTGCGCGTGAGGTGATAGCCAACCTTCCCTGCACCGACTACTATGACGTACATCGCACCCACTCCAACTTCCGCCGGCTGCCGAGCCCGACTGTCGCGGCGGCCCCGGGAGCATCCCTGCCCGCATTTCGGGGTTCGCAGCCCTCCACCTCTATTGGGGGCCGACCTGGGGGGTTGCGTCGTCAGTGTACTCTTGCAGGGTGCGCAGCGAGCGACCGAGGAGCATGTCGTGGAACATGCCGGCGCCGACCATCGTCGTGCACACCGTCTCAATGCCGACTTCCCGGTACGCCTGCGCCCTGATCGGGTCGTACACGCGGGCGAGCACCTTCGGCACGTGGAATCTGTGCTGGGCGATCTGCGCAGCGACAATGTTGGTGTTGTCGCCGCTGGTGACGGCCACGAACACGTCCGCTTCCTGGATGCCTGCCTGCTGAAGCGTGGCTTCGTCAATGCCCACGCCCCTGACGGTCTCGCGGGTGAAGTCCGGCCCCAGCCTCTGCACCGCCTTGTCGAAGGCGGCCTGATTCCGGTCTATCACGGAGACGGAATGGCCCTCCTTGGTCAGCATCGCGGCCAGGGTGGACCCGACACGCCCACAGCCCAAGATGACTACTCGCATCGCATCTGCTCCTGCACGAGGGCCCGCCTCACAGACGGAACCGGGGGTGGACGTACCCCCGGCTTGTGCCGCTCTTTCGAGGCGGCGGGGTCCTCTCCGACTGGGACCTGCGACCCCGCGCTTCGCCCGCGTCAGTATAGCAGCCCGCGCGGGGAAGCACAACCGGATGGGCGCCAGGTGCACAGGCATCGGTTCGGGCGTCCGCGCCGGGCCGCCTTCTTCGCACTCGCTACTCCACCACCCTCCCGGGCGCCATGACGGCTGCCCCCTGGCGCTGCTGCGCGATCAGCGTCTTGATGGCGGCAAGCACGGGCGCAGCCAGGAATATGCCCAGCAGCCCGCCCATCTGGGCGCCGATCAGCAGGGCGACGATGATCAGCACCGGGTGCAGGTCGAGTTGCTGCCCGAGGATCGCCGGCATCAGGAGCTTACTCTCCAGGAGGTGCATGAGGCTGAAGACGAGCAGCACCCAGAGCGTCAGCGCCGTGGACTTGGTCACCAGCACGACGATCAGGATAGGGATCGCGCCCACGATGGGCCCGATGATGGGGACCGCGCGGGTGAGGCCGGCGACCACGCCCAGGAGCAAGTAGAAGTCAACCCCGATGGCCCACAGGCCCGCCGTCACCACCACGAACGCGATGAGGCACAGGATCACCTGGCCCTTGATGTACCGCTGGAAGATGTCGTTCGCCTGGTCGAGGCCTTGCTCGATTCGCGCCAGCGCGCGGCGGGGCACGAAGAACAGCACCTGCTGCCTGATATTGGGGCCGTCGGCGAGGAAGTAGAAGATCAGGATCGGCACCAGGAACAGCTCCGCGAAGGAGCCTATACTGTGGAAGGTCTTGCCCAGGCCCCGCGTAGCCGCGGCTGTCACAAGATCGCTGACCCCCCTGATCCAGGAGTCGACCGTGGGCCGAAGCGATTCCGGGAGTCGCTCGCGATAGGCCTGGTCTACACTGGAGGCGAACCGGGACAACGCGGCGCGATAGTCCTGCCAGCGCTGCTGCAAATCGGAAAGCTCGTCTCCGATGGAGTAGGCGGTGAAGATCCAGAAGGCATACAGCAGCAGCCCGACAGCGACGAAGGCCAGCAGGGTCGCCCATCCCCGCGGCATCACGTAGGTGCGGCGACTGGTGCGAAGGCGGACGCTGCCAAAGCGGTCCACGATCGGCCTGAGGACGTAGGCGCCGACGAGCGCGAACAGGATGGTGACGATCGCACCCCGCACCCGCCAGACCACTACGCCCGCGATCACCAGGAAGACGATCAGGCCGCAGATGCGAACCCAGTTCTCGCGTGGACTCTCGCTCTCAGCCATTTCCGCTCCGCGCCGACCGCACTGAAAAGTCCGACGGCCGCCGCCGTGTAAGTCCGAAGTGGTAGGCAAGGGCGCGGCGGATCCGTGCGGAGGCGCGACCGTCGCCATAGGGGTTGCGAACGCGAGCCATCGTCGCGTATGCGCGTTCGTTCGTCAGCAGGCGCGCTGCGCGTGAAACGATCGTGCCCCGGTCGGCGCCCACCAGCTCAGCATTGCCGGCCTTGACGCCCTCGATGCGTTCCGTTGTTCGCCGCATCACCAGCACCGGCTTCCCCAGCGACGGCGCCTCCTCCTGGATTCCTCCGGAGTCCGTGAGGATCAGGTACGCGCGCTTCATCACGTCCACGAACTGCTCGTAGTTCGGGGGAGGGATGAGGTGGATGCGCTCTCTCCCGGACAGCACCTGCTCGGCGACGCCGCGCACCGCTGGATTCGGGTGCACGGCGTAGACGATCACGATGTCGGCGAACTCCTCGGCCAGATCGGCGAGGGCGAGGCAGATCTGCTCGATCCCCCCGCCCCAACTCTCCCGCCGATGAGCAGTGACCAGGACCAGGCGGCGCCCGCGCAGCCACTCGCCAGGGACGGCGGACTCTGTGACGCGCCGGCGAGCGGCGAACATGAGCGCGTCTATCGCGGTGTTGCCGGTGACGAAGATCAGGTCCGGAGGCACGTTCTCCTTGCGCAGGTTCTCCTTTGCCTCAGGGGTCGGGGCGAGGTGGAGGCTGGCAAGCGCGCCGGTCAGGCGGCGGTTCATCTCCTCGGGAAACGGGTCATAGATGTCGCCAGAGCGAAGCCCTGCCTCGACATGGGCGACGGGGATGCGGTGGTAGAAGGCCGCGAGCCCGGCGGCGAAGACGGCATTCGTGTCGCCCTCTACCACCACCACATCGGGCAGGCTTTCCTGCAGCAGCGCGTCCATTCGCTCGATGGTCCGCGCCGCGATCCCCGAGAGCGATTGCCCCGGCCGCATCACCTCCAGGTCGTGGTTCAGCGTCAGCCCGAACAGACCGAGGTGTTGGGGGAGCAGGTCGCGGTGCTGCCCGGTCCCGACCAGGATCACCTGGAACTGCTCCGGGTAGCGCTGCAACTCGAGCGCGACCGGCCCGAGCTTGGTCACCTCGGGGCGGGTCCCCATCACGATCATCGTCTTGATCGGGGCTCGTTTCGCGTTCATGGCGGTTCAGTGGCGGGAGATCCAGATGGCGATAGCGCCGCAGACGGCGGTGACGGCATAGGTAAGGCCCACCACCCTGGTCTCGGCCAGGCCCAGCGCCATCAGGCGGTGGTGGAGATGGTCCCGGTCGGCCTTGAATGCGGGCCGGCCGCTGAGGAAGCGCCGGACGGGCGAGAGCACGGTGTCCAGCAGCGGCACCGCAAGCACGAGAATGGGCACGAAGATGGCGATTGCGGCCGCCATCTTGAACGCCCCGCTGAGGGTGACCGATGCGATCATGAAGCCGAGGAAGTACGCGCCCGTATCCCCCATCAGGATGCTGGCCGGGTGCCAGTTCCACGGCAGGAAGCCGATCGCGGCGCCGGCGACGGCGGCGCACAGCAGAGCGACCGCCACCTGCCCCCACAGGAGCGCGACCACCGCGAGCGCGATGCAGGAGATCGCGGATACCCCCGCGGCCAGACCGTCCAATCCATCTATCAGGTTGATGGCATTGGTGACGGCCACCACCCAGGCAACGGTCACGATGGCCGCCAGCCACGGGGGCAGAAAGATCATGCCTTGGTGGAACGGATTCGATACAGTGCTGATGGTGAGCCCCGCAATGAGCAGCGGCGCGGTCGAGAGCACCTGAAGCACGAGCTTGAGCTTCGCCGGCAGATCCTTCCGGTCATCGACGAATCCGACCAATGCCATGAACAGGGCTCCCACCAGGATCGCGGCGAGGTGAACCGTCCCCATCTGGGTCGACCGACCCCCCAGCGACCGGGCAGCCTCGTCGGCCGCTCGGGTCACGCTCAGGATGCCCGAGGCCCAGGCGGCGGCGAGGAGCCCCCCAGCGATGGCAACGCCGCCCGATGTCGGGATGGGCTTCTTGTGCTTCTTGCGCTCGTCGGGGTGATCGATGGCGCCGCTGCGCACGGCGAATCGCCTGGCCAGCGGTGTCAGTGCGCAGGTCACAACCGCTGCAGCCGAGTACGCGACGAGGGTGGCGCCATGACTGGTCAGCGTCATGCCGGCTCTTTGGCTGCCTCCGGCTCGAGACGGTCGAGTTCAACGCCTGCCTCGGTGAGCATCTCGACGGCAAGCTCGTCCGGGTACTCTACCTCGTAGACGATCCGCTTCACGGCCGCGTTGATCAGCATCTTCGCGCAGATGACGCAGGGCTGGTTCGTGCAGTAGAGCGCGGCGCCCCTGACGCTTACGCCATGCAGCGCGGCCTGTACGATCGCATTCTGCTCGGCGTGCAGCGCCCGGCACAGCTCGGGGCGCTGACCCGACGGTATCCCGAGCTGCTGCCTGCGGCACCCGACCTCCTCGCAATGGGGCAGCCCCGTCGGCGCGCCGTTGTACCCCGTGGCGAGGATCCGCTTGTCGCGCACCAGCAGCGCTCCCATCTGCCTCCTGAGGCACGTGGAACGCCGCGATATGACCCACGCCATATCCATGAAGTACCGATCCCAGGGCGGCCGCTCGTTCGCCATTCAGCCCTCCACCACCAACATAACCCGTCCCCTGGTAGAGCGCAAGGGCCGGAACCAATGTGACTACAGAAACCGGGCCGACAGCCGACCCGGACGCCGCACCGGCGCCCACCTACGGTCGGCACGAGCCTGGCGCGCTAACCCACGCGCCGGTGGCGCTGGGCCAAAACAGAGGCCCCGATACCGGGACCTCGCTCGCCAGGGGCTGATCCAACTTCGCGACCCGAATACATCACGACGAGGGCGGCGCCGACTCCGACTCCTTCGTTTCCTGGTCCAGCGAGAGGTGAACGGGGAGCACGAACGTGAACGTCGAGCCGACACCCAGGGTGCTCTCCACATTGATCTCGCCCTTGTGCGCCTCCACCAGATGCTTCACCAGGTACAACCCGATCCCGGTGCCGTATTGCTTCCGGGTATCGCGCGAGTCAACCCGATGAAAGCGAGTGAACAACCTGCCCAGGTGCTCGGGCGGGATGCCCAGGCCCTGATCGGTTATGCTCACCGCGACGTTGTCGCCCGCCGTCCGGGCGTGGATCGTGATCTTGCCGCCGTCAGGGCTGTACTTGATGGCGTTGGACAGGAGGTTCGTCAGTATCTGCTCTACCTTGTCGCGGTCGGCGATGATACGCGGCAGATCCTCCGCCAAGATGACGTCGAACTCCTGATTGCCGGTGTAAGACCGCTGCGATTCCACGGTGCGGTTAATGAGGCGAGCCAGGTCCACCTCGACGAGGACCAACTCCAGCGAGCGACCGGACTCGATGCGGGAGAGGTTGAGCAGGTCGCTGATAAGCCGCACCAGCCGGTCGCATTCGGTGTCGATGATGCGGTAAAACTCCGTCTGCATCTCTCGATCGTAGTAGCCCTCGGTATCATCCAGGAGCGTCCGGATGAAGCCTTTGATGGAGGTCAGCGGAGTGCGAAGCTCGTGCGATACGGTGGAGACAAACTCGCTTTTCATGCGCTCGACGCTGCGCAGCTCGGTGATGTCGTTGAAGGTGGCGACAACTCCCGAGACGTCGTTCGCTTCGGAGCGCAGCAGGGCAGTCTGAACCTGGTAGATGCGCTCCTCGGGGAGATAGATGGAGAGCTCGGAGTTCGCCTCCGACCTGCCGCTGAGGCAGGACCGGACGAGGTCGTGGATCTCCTCATTCTGGATCACCTGAGAAAGCGGCTTGCCGGTGCCGTCCACCGCCGGCACGCCGAAAATGCGCCGGGCGGCGGAATTCATGAGACGCACCCGCCCATCGCCGTCCACCACCAGGACGCCCGCGAGCATACCCTGAAGGGTGCGTTCGAGTTCGCGCTTCTCGTCCGAAACCGCGATGTAGAGCCGGGCGCTCGAGATCACCGACGCCGCGCTTCGCGCAAGCGCGGTGAGCAGGGTGACATCCTCTTCGGTGAACCGCTGGCCGCCGCGCTTGTTGAAGGTGTGGAAGACGCCGATGTTGGTCTTCTCGACGATCTGGCCCTCCCCGTCCTTGCGCTCGACCAGCAGCGGCACCGTGAGGGCGTTCCTCATGTTCAGCAGCGCCACGTTCTCTTTCACCGTGCGCGGGTCGCTCATGGCATCATCGGTGATGGCGGGGCGCCCCTCGCGGAAGACCTGGCCGGACACTCCCTGGGTGGCGCGCACGCGGAAGATGTCCACCTCGTCCCGGCTCAGGCCCAGAGCCGGCCACTGGGCGACAAGATCGCCGGTCTCCTGGTCGTACAGCATGAGGACGGCCTTCTCGGCCTGGAGGATCATGCCCACACGCCGCAGGAACCAGCGGAGCGTCGCCTCGAGCTCCGCCGAGGTGGTGATCGGCGCGGACGCCGACCCCGACGTGTCCTTCAGCTGTGCCTCAAGCTGGCGCTTGGCCTCCTGGAGCTGGGAAATCTGGTCGCGCAGGCGGCCCAACTCCACCCGTATGTCTTCGTCTGGACGCACCGTGCTGTTCTGTTCCGTCAAACCCATAACCTCATGGTATAGCGGTCAAACCGAGCATCGCGCGACTGGTGCGGCTACTTCGATTCCGAGTCCGCGTGCACGCCTATCGTCCGGGGCTCCTCGGGCGCGACGGACAGCTCCACCTCTCGCAGGTAGCGGGCGGCCACTTCCGGGGGCGTGACGTTGATATAGATGCCAGTACCCATCTCGAACCCGGCGGCAATCGTCAGCCGCGGGAATATCTCCAGGTGCCAGTGGTAGTCGTCGCGGTCGTCCCGGTCGCACGGGGCGGTGTGGATCGTATAGTTGTACGGCGGATCGTCGAGGGAGAGATGGATGCGCCGCAGTGCCTCCCCCAGCATCGCCGCGAAGGCGGACTGCTCGTCCGCCGAGATGGCGGCGAAGGACGACAGGTGGCGCTTGGGAAGCAGCCAAGTCTCGAACGGGTACTTCGAGGCGAAGGGCTCGAAGGCGATGAAATGATCGTTCTCGGCGACCAGACGCGTGCCCTCGTCCATCTCCTGCCGGAGCACGTCGCAGAACACACACCGCTCGCGGTAGCTCTCGTAGCGCCGGGCGCCCTCCATCTCCTGAGAAATCTCGCTGGGCACCATCGGGGTGGCGATGAGCTGGGAATGAGGGTGTGCGAGGGACGCGCCGGCGACGCGGCCTTGGTTGCGAAAGATGAGGATGAACTTGAGGCGGGGGTCCTTCTTCAGGTCGAGGTAGCGGGCGCGGTAGGCCCAGAGAACGTCTTCTATCTGACGATTGTCGAGGAAGGCGAACGGCTTGTCGTGCTCCGGGGTCTCGATGATGATTTCGTGAGCGCCCACCCCGTTCATCCAGTCATACATCCCGAAGCCGATCTTGTTCAGACTGCCTTCGACGGCGAGCGCGGGGAACTTGTTCGGGATGACTCGCACCCACCATCCGGGGCTGTTCCGCTGACTGCCGGGGTGGCGGAATGCCATGATCTCCGGCGGAGTCATCGCTTCGTTGCCCGGGTCGAACGGGCAGGTCGCGTTATTGTCGAACTCCTGATCCTTCGGGCGCCGACCAAAATCACTGGGCCGCTTGGCGCGTTCGCTGGCTATGACGACCCACTCGCCAGTGATGGGGTCGCGTCGTAACTCCGGCATGCATTCGTCCTTGCGTGGGCGGCGAAGCCGCCGCCTAAGGCCGCTTATTGTGCAGACACGCGCTGCGCCGAAGGCGCAGCCGAGGCGACACTTCCTGGCGCCGGATGCGGATACCTGCCCGCGACCCCCCCGCCGCCTTCCCTCCGCGGCTGTCGCTCTTGCCTGGCGCCTCGAAACCGTAGTCCGGCCCCGTGCCTCGCGTATGCCGTTCCGCCGGCTGCGGTCTCACTGGTTTCAGTGTGCCTCATGCAGCCGCGCATACGCGACGCGTGGCGCGCCGCCGCACGCTTCGCCCGCCCTTCGTGCCCTCGACGCCGAAACAGGCTGACAGCGGGGAAGCGCCCCCGCTGCCGACACCAGGCGTATTCTATACCAGCCCGATTTCCATTGTCAAGGCGCAGCGAGTCGGCGAGTCGGCGCGCGGCCGCGGTGTCGAGTTCGCGCACGAGCCGGACTACACGTGGAAGCGGACGAGGACGACGTCTCCTTCCTGCACTTCGTACTCCTTACCCTCAATGCGCACCGCACCCACATTGTGGGCCTGCTGCCACGACCCCGCTCTGTCGAGGCCGTCGAAGCCGATCACCTCGGCGCGGATGAAGCCGCGCTGCAGATCGGTGTGGATCCGCCCCGCGGCCACGCCGAGCGGTGTGCCCCTCGGCACCGTCCAGGCGCGGGCCTCCGCGCCCACGCCGGTGAAGAATGTCACCAGGTCCAGCGCGCGGTAGCAGGCGTGAATGACCTGCTCCAGGCCGGTCTCCGAGAGCGCCATGTCGGCTGCGAACGCGGCGCGATCCGCCTCGTCCAACTCCGCCAGGTCTGCTTCGAGTCTGGCCGGGACCGCGACCACGTGCCCGTGCAGGCATCCCCTGATCTGTCCCACAGCCCGCGCCGCCTCCTCGCGGTCCTCACCGGTGTTCAGCAGGTACACCTCCGGCTTGGCCGTCAGCAGGAAGAGCTGCGCCAGCGACAGCGCCTCGTCCCGCTCGGCCAGCGTTCGCGCCGGCTTCTGGGCGTTCAGGTGCTCCTCCAGGATGTCGAGGGCGGCCGCCTCCTGCTCGGCCTCCGGGGAGCGGGCCTTGAGCGCCGAGGCGAGCCGCTCGCGCCGGCGCTGAGCGCTCGCCAGGTCGGCAAGAATCAGCTCGACCTCCACGACTTCGGCGTCGCCAACGGGGTCAACGTTGCCCTCAACGTGAGGCACACGCGGATCGGGGAACGCCCGGAGGACATGAAGGATGGCGTCAACCTCACGGATCGCCGCAAGGAACTGGTTGCCGAGCCCCTCTCCGCGGCTCGCGCCCCTCACCAACCCTGCCACATCGACGAACTCGATGGTCGCCGGGGTGGCCTTCTCCTGCGCGAAGATCCGGGCGACCCGGTCGAGGCGCGGATCCGGCACAGGGACCACGCCGCGGTTCGGCTCGATGGTGCAGAACGCGTAGTTCGACACCTTCGCCCCGCCGCGACAGAGCGCGTTGAAGACAGTGGACTTGCCGACGTTTGGCAGCCCGACAATGCCTACGCTGAGCATCGCTGTGCCACGATCCGGCGGAGGGCTCGCGCGTCCTCGACCGCGTAGCCATGGGCGTCGTTGTTGAAGTGGACGAAGACGTCCTGGCCCGACGACGCCCAACGCGCGATCGCGTCGGCCCACTCCCTCAGCGTCTGCTCGGAGTACTTGGACGAGTACATCCTCTGGTCGCCGTGCATTCTCACGTAGCTGAAGTCCGCCGTGGACACATCGGCATCGGGCAGGCCGGGCGCCGACACCCGCACCAGCGCCGCGCCGTGGTCTCTCAGGGCGTCAAATACCGCATCCGTCAGCCATCTCGGGTCTCTGAACTCGAACGCGCATCGATATCGGCGCGGCAGAAGCGACAGGAAGCGCCGCAGACGGCCCAGGTCCACCGGCCAGCGGGGCGGCAACTGGAACGGCAAGGGACCCAGGCGGTCGGACAGCAGTTGCGCTCGGGACAGGAAATGCCCCACCTCCTGGTCGGCGTTCAGCAGCTTCTTGAGATGCGTGATCGGCCGCGACGCCTTCAACGCGAACAGGAACCCCTCCGGCGAGCGATCGCGCCACCCCGCGAACGTGCTCTCGAGCAGCAGCCGGTAGAAGGTCGCGTTCACCTCTACGGTATCGAACTCACGCGCGTAGAACTCCAGCCACTGCCGCGGCGGGACGCCGGGCGGGTAGAACGCGCCCTTCCAGTGCTCGTAGGTCCAACCGGATGCGCCAATCCGGACGTGCCCCATGCGCCGCGACCGGGCTGGGCATCTACGACCCCGGCGAGTTGAGGCCGTCGAGCCTGGCTTCCGCTTGCTCAATGAGTGAGGCGAGCCGCAGGCAGGCGTTGGCATCCTCTTCGAGCAGAAGCTCCCCGGCGATGACGCGATCGGCCAGTCGGGATAGCCACTCAAGGCCGGAGTAGAGCTCGAGCACCCGGGTCCGGTCCTGGATCCTCGGGATCTGCTCTCGCACCTTGCTCGCCAGGTTTTCGAGCATATCCGCCTGCTCGGTGAGGAAGTCGTCGCGCTTCTGCTCGATCGAATTGGCGAGTCCCTCAGCGCGCCGCCGCCGCGCCGTGAGGTGCTGCTCCACCTCTCGCGCCGCCCGACGTAGTCCCGGTGTGTGCTTGAGCGCTTGCTGTATCAGAAGCACCCGATGGAGGGCATCGAAATCGTATGAACGCCGGGCCGCGTCGTCGGTATCGTCTTCTTCCTCGCCCGCGATTGATGAAACGATCCCGGTGTCCGTCCAGTAGCAGAGCTGGCGACGGGACACCCCACAGAACTGCGCCGCCTTACCGGTAGTGAGCTTCAACTGCTGCAACAACACGCCGGGTTCGACAGGTTCGAGAATCTCCTTCTCTTCGACCTGCTTGTCCGCCATCCGACCTCCCCTTCGTCTCCAGCCGGGCCATGGTGACCACCTTTGGATATCTGGTCACACATTGGTGGCGATGGAGCCGGCCCTGTGTGAGCTATTGCACAACGGATTATATGGGCGACCTTGGGACGCGTCAACCCTTCGGCACAGGAATCATAGTCCTTTTGTCCGCCAATGGACAGCAATCCCAGAGCGGGTCTCAGCTTTCGCCGCGCCGAGCGCGCGAGCCGGGGCAGTACCGAACCAGCGAACTCGAGATCCACCTGTGCATTGCTGAACCCTCCGCCACAGGATTCGGGAGGAGCAGTGGCTATCCTGCAGGGCGGAGTATCCCTCAGAGAAAGGAACCGTCGGGCGGCCGATGAAGCTTCGTGCCCGGGAGGAAATGTGCCATGAGACTCGGCGCGCCAGTTTTCATTGACTCACAGGACCCTGAGGAGATCGCACGCGCGCATCGCGCGCTGGGCTATCGGGGCGCGTTCTGCCCGAGCGTGAGCCTGAACGATACCGATCGGATTCGGGCGATTCGCGAGGCCTTCGCGAAGCACGATGTGGTGATCGGCGAGGTGGGGGTCTGGAAGAACCTGATTGATCCGGACCAGGAGAAGCGGAGAGCGAACCAGGAGGCGATGAAGGAGGGGCTGGCGCTCGCCGACGAAGTGGGCGCGCTGTGTGTGGTCAACATCGCCGGCTCGCACAACCCGAAGAACTGGGCGGGCCCGCACCCGAAGGATGTCTCGCAGGATGCGTTCGATCTGTACGTGGAGAACGCCCGGAGCATCATCGACGCGGTGCGGCCCAAGCGCGCGAAGTTCACCTATGAAATGATGCCGTGGATGCTGCCGGACAGCGCCGACTCGTACCTGGAGCTGATGAAGGTGATAGACCGCCCGGCGTTCGCGGTGCACCTCGACGTGGTGAACATCATCAACAGCCCGCGGCGCTACTACGACACCACCTCGGTGATTCGCGACTGCTTCGCCAAGCTCGGCCCGCACATCGTCTGCTGCCATCTCAAGGACATCAAGCTTCAGGACGGCCTGACGGTGCACCTGGACGAGGTGATGGTGGGGACGGGCGGGTTCGACATCAAGACCTACCTGCTGGAGGCCGAGAAGCTCACGCACCAGCCGCCGGTGCTGCTGGAGCACCTCCAGACGAAGGAAGAGTTCGACCAGGCGCGGGAGTACGTGGTCGGGGTGGCGGGGAAGGTGGGGGTGGGGCTGTAGGGCCTCTCTGTCACCCCGAAGGAAGCGCTCCGCAGGAGCGCGACCGTGGGGGTCTCGGCTGCGGGAACGCGACAACCGCCGCGGCTTTGGCACCGAGGTACCGAAGCAACGGGAAATGTTCCACGGGGAACATTTTTAGGATCGCCTAACTTTGCACATATGTAGAATCACGGTTGTGAGACATGGGCGGAGGCGGAGAGTGGACTTCCAAGGGCGGTGAGGGCGAATCGGGATAAGCCAGTCCGTAGGGCAGGAGCTTGCCTCCTGCCACTCCCCTCCACTGTCCGCCCCCTCCGTTCCCTTCGCGTCCAAGCTCACGCCACGCCCCCGCTCCAGTGGCACAGGCCTGCCCCGAGGCCCAGCCGAAGAGATCACGCCGCACCCCCTGTGGCAACCACCCCTCCAGTGGCACAGGCGTCTCGCCTGTGGGGGCCTCTCGCCTCCTCGCCTCCTCGGCCCTGCGCCCCCAGTGTCATTCTGAGGGAGAGAGAGTCCGCCCAAGCGGACTCGACGACCGTGAGAATCTCGCCGTTCCTCCTGTGGGAGCCGGGTCCTCCCGGCGACGCGCTGCACCCGCCCGGCGTTCGCATCCAGCAGGTGGGGGCGAGGTTGAGGGGGGAGGGTCTCCCTCCCCCCTCAACCGAATCGCAACCAGTGATCACACTGCAACCATGAGGCGGGGGGCGGGCTCACCGCATTCCTGCCACGACTCGCAGGGCGGGGGCAGGGCGAGGCAGCAGGATGCCGAAGTCACGGAACGCGAGCGTGCTGCCAGTAGTGCTGCTCACCCACGGTCGGCTTCCTCGCGGCACCGAGACCGAAGGCTCTCTATCAGATCATGATAGCGACCCTGGAGGCCGGGGATCGTATCCACTACCGGCTGCAGTCGCTTCACAATGCCTCTGACCTTGCTGGCGGCGTCTGCTTCTGAAGGGCACAGGCGCCAGGACACTCCTAGGTTCCCCACCATCCACTCCGTGAGTCGTCTCTCGCCCTTTTCATCGAAGCAGTACGCGCTGCGGGCGATGCTGCGATGGGCTTTGAGCCCTAGACTATCGTGCAGGACCGCTCCTATGGAATGCCTGAAGTCGGACAACCCGCTCGCATTGTCGGTGAAGTGCCGCTGGAAGTCGGGTCCCGCCAGGCTTGGTGCAGCCCCAACGTAGAGCAGTGAGCCATCAGGCACACCCGCAAGCGGTGTACTGGCCAGCCCCTCGGGTCTCACCAGGAACAGCTCATAGATGCCGGGTGCCTCCGGTGGAGACGCCTCGCCGACCGGTTGAACCTCGGACCAGAGAGGCTGCGAAGCTGCGATCGCCTGCTCGTCGGCGAACGGCATATCGCGCGTCTCGGGAGGTCTATCAGCCAGGAGCCGCAGGCGCACGCTGAGGCCTTCTCGCGGTATGCGCCAGTCGTCCGGAACGACAACGTACTGAAGGCCGAACCGCTGGTCCGCGCCCAGGATCCGCTTCGTGTCACCAGGGTAGATGGCGAAGTACTCGGGGTCCAGTCCGGCCGTGAACAACCTGAACCTCTCGAAGTGAGCACCTTCGTACACGGCAATCTCCCTGCGCCAGTCGTGTACGTCATGCGAGCATACCCGTGGGAGGGTGATCTCGACCATGTAGTCCTTGAGAATCGCCGGGCCATGGTTCGTGATGTCCAGCCGGAGGGCGTAGCGGTACTGGACCAGGTCCGTCTCTTCGCGCTTCGCATCACGGCCGAAGTCGAGATCGATCTTCGGATACCGGAAGCGGAACACGATGTCTCTGATCTCATATGGCTCCATCGGCTGGAACGTGCTCCCGGAACGTCTGTAGTAGTGATTGTTGCAGGTCTTCTCCGAGCGGTAAGGTGGGTTCGCTCCGGCAGGGACATAGGTCACTACGAAGCCAGTATCCTTGTCGGGCCCAACCGGCACCAGGAGATTCTGCACGCCTACCACTGTCGGCTTAGTGCAGTGGTAGGTGATGTCGTTCAGCTTCGCGTGGAATGTCCTGAGCGGGGTTACTGGTCTCGCCTCCCTTGCCACGTCAGCGGACTCAGAATCTCCCTTGACCTCGGTAGCCACAACCCCCCAGACAAGAAGGCCGCCTTCCGAGTTAGCGAATCCAGAGAGTGCCTTGCTGTAGTTGGCCACGTCCGCTTGGCTTGGGACGCCACTATTAGGGTTTGTCTTCTGCTTGAAGTCGAGGTACAAGTCTTCAGCTTCGTGCTGGGCTATCCACTGCCGGATAATCCTAAGTGCTTCTGCTGGGTCGCGAAGCTGGCTCAGCATCAGTTCGGGGAATCCTGCGGCGTAAGCACTCATATCCCTTGACGGCTCCTGTCCCTGCGTTCTGTGCGTTGCGCGTACGCTGCTTCGCGTTGCTTCGGTACTTCAGTCCCTAGGCCTGAAGGCCGGGATGGCGGTGGCTAGGTCGCCTCTGGCGACCGCCATGGCGGCCTCCGGCCTAGCCACCCGAAGGGCCTAGCCACTTGCTGCCGAAGCCCCTCCGCCGGGCGGCCCTCATCATCGTGTCTGCCGTTGTGGGACAGGCTCATCGCCTCCCCTCCGTCGGCCCATTCTAGCCTGGTCCGGCTTGGGGGGCGAGCTGCGGCAGCAACGAAACCCCGTTCCGCCCGGGGCGGACTCAGGGGCTACCGAAGAAACCAAAGCGGTTCCTGCCCTGCGGATCACGCCTCCTCCCCCGCCTCCGGCGCGGCTAACTGCCTCGCCTTCACGTCCACGGGTTCGAGTTCGGGGATCTCTTCGCCGCGGGCGGCGCCGAGTTCGGGAAAGCGGCGGGCGCCAGGGAGGACGCTGCGCTCCAGTGAGCCGACGGCGTCGTTGTAGGCGTCTACGGCCGAGTCGAGGCGCTTGCCGACGTTGGCGAGGTGGCCGGCGAAGACGCGCAGTCGCTTGTACAGCTCCTGGCCGAGGTCGCTGACCTTCTGCGCGCTTTCGCCGATCTGCTCCTGCCGCCACCCGTAGGCCACGGCGCGGAGCAGCGCGATGAGGTTGATGGGGCTGGCCAGGAGGACCTTCTTCTGCAAGCCGTCCTCTATCAGGCTCGGATCGTGGTCCATCGCGGCTGCCAGGAACGACTCGCCTGGCACGAACATGACGACGAACTCGGGGGCGGCGCTGAACTGGTCCCAGTAGCTCTTCTGGGCGAGCGAGTTCATGTGGTCGCGAAGCTGCTGGCAGTGTCTCGCCAGACAGAGCTTGCGGGCGTTGTCGTCCGGCGCCTCCACCGCGCTGAGATAAGCGTCGAGCGAGCACTTGGCGTCGATCACCACCTGCCGGCCGGCGGGCAGGTTGATGACCATGTCCGGGCGCATCCGGCCGCCGTCGGACTGCACGCTCACCTGCTCGACATAGTCGCAGTGCTCGCTCAGGCCGGCGAGCTCAACCACCCGATGCAGCGTCAGCTCGCCCCAGCGGCCGCGCACTTCGGGCCGCCTCAGGGCAGTCACCAGGTTGCTCGTCTCACGCTGCAGTTGCTGTTCGCTCACGAGAAGGCTCTTGAGCTGCTGGTCGAGGCTGCCGTAGGTCTGCCGGTAGGCGTTCTCGATGGCCTTGATCTGCTCTTCGTAGCGCTTCAGCGTGTCCTTGACCGGCTCGAGGGTCTGCTGCGCTCTCTGGACGAACTCCTCGCTGTTCTGGCGGAGCGCGTCCGACGATATCGCCTTGAAGGTGTCGCCGAGCTGCTTCCTCGCTTCCTCAACCAGCGCGGCCTCGGACTGGCGCTGCTTCTCGATCTCCTGAAGCCGCGTTTCGGCGGCGACGCGCTGCTCGCGGTCGGCCTGGGCCTGAGACTGGACGGCGGCATGGGCGGCGAGGGACTGCTCCTTCTCGGCCTGCAACTGGCGCATCGCTTGAGACTTGCTCCAGAACCAGGCGATGGCGGCTCCGACCGCGATGCCGATGATGAGGAAGAGGATTTCCATGATGGCTCGCCCCTCTGCTCAGGTTGTACAGTAGATGCAGGCATTCTACGGCGTTTGGGGCGTCGTCGCAACGGCAGCGCGGTGTCTGGCGACAGCAGGCGACGAGACGAGCCAGAGACGGGGCGGGCGAGCGTGGGAACGCTCGCCCTACAGAACGGCCCTGCGGCTGGCGATGGTTTCCTTCGCGATCTCGTCTATGGCCTCGGCCTTGTGCTGCGGCAGCGGCTCGGGCTGGTGCTCGGCGAGAATCCTTTGCGCTTTGGCGCGCGCTTTCTCGACCAGGGCGTCGTGCGTAGGGGCGTCGCCAGCATGGAATGCGAGCCGCTCGAAGATGTGGTCGAGCCAGAACTCCCTGCGGAATAGCTCTGCCGTTGAGGGATGGCCGAGGAAGTGGCCGCCGGGGCCGACCTCGCAGATCGCGTCGACGGCCCAGGCCAGGTCGTCTACCTCGAACGCATCGAGCATACGCTTCACGTAGCCGACGATCTCGTTGTCGATCACCACCTGAATGGGGGAGAAGGTGGTAGAGCCGAGCTGGCCGACCGTCCCGATGCCGCTGGCGCCGCAGAGGATGGGGAAGAGGATGCTGAGCGCCTTCTCGACGCCGGACTGAACGCCGACATAGGAGGCATCGGTCTTCCCGCCGTGACAGCCACCCGGGCGACCGTAGAACTCATTGAGCATCTGGTTTGCGGCGGCAACCAGCGGCCAGCGATCCGCGCCCGAATAGGGGAAGCTGCCGCCGCGCATGTCGCAGTAGCCGGGCGTGATGTCGAGCCCGAGCATGGCGTTGGGGTCGATCGCATAGCCTAGCACCACCGCGCTCATGGACTCGGCGAGTCCTTGCGCGAGCGTGCCGCCGCCTGATGCGGGGGCGGTGGCGCCGGCATTCGGCATGGTGTCAACGGTCTGGGGCAGGCCGAGCTTGACTGACTCCATGAACACCTCGGCCATGTTGCGGTCCATGCAAAGCGGCGAGCGGACCTCGCCGTAGCCGACGAGCAGGGGGCGCCTGCGCGCCGCTTCCGGGCTTTCATGGATAACTGATGCGATCCGTTGGAGAGCGCACACATCCACCGCATCCCAGGCCTCGATGCCGCCGATCTTGCGCGTGCCTTTCACCAACTCGGCCGCCATCACGACCGGCCGGTCCTGCTCCGGCACCTCACTGGCAGCGATCGGCAGGCCCATCATGTCAATGTTCTCGAGGGCGTCTATCAGGCGGATCGCGTCTCGCACGTCCCCCATAGTCGCGGGCCTGCGCCGGCCATCCATGTCGAGAATGTAGGGCACGAAACCGCCGGCGTTGGAGGTGAAGTCGCGGCGAATGCGCACCGGGGTGGTGGAAAAGTGCACCTCCGAGAAGCGCACCGGCATCTCGATCCCCTGGCGGTCCGCGAGGGTGAAGTCCCGCCGCATCTCGTCGATCGCCGCCTGGGTGACCTCCGGCGGGAAGCTGACGTGCTTGCGGTCGGCGTCCACCCGGCAGCCGGCCTGGCGCAGACGCTCCAGCGCGTCAGGGTGATCTATCACCATGCCCGCGCGGTCGAGAATCTGGAGCGCTGCGTTGTGCAGCCGCTCCATTTCCTCACCGGTGAGGATCCTGATGAGTCCGTGGACCGTTGCCATTCATGTCTCCGATGCGTGCCACAGGCGAGATGGCCAAGTCGCCAGAGGCGACCGCCATGGCGGTCCCTAGGCCTGAAGGTCCCTAGGCCTGAAGGCCGGGATGGTCCCTAGGCCCTTCGGGCCGGGATGGCGGCCCGCCAAGGGCGGACCTAGCCACGGTCCCCAAGTGACCAGCCCCCATGAGAGATACCAATCACAGTGTTAGTTCTTTATGCGCGGCCGGCATCTCGGCGCTGGGCGGCCACGGGGCAAAGCCCTCCGGCACCGTCCGGGGTCCGCCACCCACCGCCAACTCGACTGACATCGCCTTCTCCAGCCTTTCCCC
>Ga0315273_10002161_pt1 | contig 22972 bp, 20 predicted proteins | sample YL17G02_0_MG_FD_205753 | JGI IMG/M metagenome (GOLD analysis project Ga0315273, IMG submission 205753) | Sediment microbial communities from Yellowstone Lake, YNP, Wyoming, USA - YL17G02_0 | ecosystem: Environmental > Aquatic > Freshwater > Lake > Sediment | place: USA: Wyoming | collected...
ACGTGGAAAGGATCCGGTAATTACAATTGATGGATTACAATATCAGGTGATAAGGCGAGCACAATCACAGACATTTAATTCTGAAGATCTTGTAGCAAGCACCATTTTATCTGATAATGTAGATGAAAAACCTGTCTTGCTTGCAAGATTTGCACACGACGGCTATTCTGTCATTCCGGGAGATACTCTAGAATCAATATGGACTTTTATCCGACCTGTCGCCTAGTAATACTCCAACTTCTACTGCAAAAAATACCACTAGTGGCACGAATCTAGATGGCTGATTTATCTGGTTTGTAAATCTTATAAGTATTGGTCTATTCAAAACATCAAGAATTGAAGGAAAACACAGCGAATTAACGATGATGTTAATTTTAGGATACTCTTAATTGGAATAGCCATTAAGAAAATCATAAATGACATCATAGTTTAATTTTAAAATTAAAAGATTACAGATTTGTATAGACGAATCAGATCATCTGTTAGAATTGAAATGTCATATTTCTCAATGACTTTGCGTTTTCCTGCCATGCCCATTTGTTTTGTCATATCATTATTGTTAAAAAGCTGAAGAATTTTTTTGGCCCATAGGCTTGAATCATCTGATCTTATCACAAATCCATCAACTGAATCGTTAACTAGATCAGATAATGGTTTTGAGTCAGATACTAGTATAGGTTTACCTGCTGCAAAGCCTTCTAATACTACTATGCCAAATCCTTCCACCAAGCTTGGATTCAAAAGAATATTTGATTCTTGAATTAGCTTGATTTTTTCTTCATCTGAGACGTTTCCTTTTAGATGTACGTTTTTTTCTAGATTCATCTTTTTTATTTTTTGAGATAAAATAAATTTCATCGGCCCATCTCCCACTATCAATAACTGAGATTCTGGAGCTGCTCTAACTACAATGCCAAATGCATCAATTATTACTTCTATATTTTTGTAAAAGATTAACCGTCCAACATAAATTGCCTGGAATTTGTTCTGATTAATTGTTTTATCATATAACGATGAATCAACTCCATTTGGTATTATTATAATTTTTTTTGTAACTCCCAATGATTCCAAGTCATGCTTACTTTGATTACTTACAGTGTGAAATAAGGTTACATTTGTTCTAGAGATCTTTTTTTCAATGTATGGACCTAGAATCTTTGTAAGTTGAGAGATTTGTTTTTGTTCCGACCAAGTCTTCCAAAAATTTTTGTCAGATGTATAATAAACATCATGAATGGTAGCTATGTGTGGAATTTTTTTTGCACACCATTGTGCTGAAATTACTGGAATGTATGTATTGGAATGAATTATTTCTATTTTATTTTCTTTGATAATTTTTCTACCCTTAAAGTACGAGCTTAAAAGATAGGAAATATTAGGAAAAATTCCAACAGGTAATGTTCCACTTAGATTTAACATGGAACCAACCCGAAAGATCTGTATTCCATCTATTACTTCGTATGATTTTTCGCCCTGTAAATTTTGGGTAATTACAAAAACTTCATGACCTTTTTTTACCAACTCCTTCGCCCAATGATAAAAAATGAATTCACCCCCACCAAAGACTGCAGGATAAAAAAGTTGAGTAAAGTAAAGAATTCGCACTATGATTTGGAATGAAGACAGTCTATATCTAATTTAATGCTAGGCATAAGGATTAAAGAATACACTTTACAACTACCTAAAGATGTCTGGTATACGAGAGTTTTTTGTTCAGCCATTTGAGGAATTCTACAAATTTAGATCTTTGATTTTTTATCAAGTCAAAGCTGAGTTTAAAGAAAGACATGTGAGTAAAGCATTAGGTCCAATATGGTGGTTTGGCCAACCACTTTTAATGTCACTTCTCTTTGTTTTTGTTACTACCGTTCTTTTCAAAACTACATTTGCAGAACATCACATAATTAGTATAATTATGGCTGTTTTGGTTTGGCAATGGTTTATTCAATCTGTTGCAGGTTCTCCTGATCTTTTATTAAACTTTCAAGCAGAATTATCAGCCACTAACTTGCCTTTGTTACCGTTGATTTTTTCAAAGCTTCTTGTTGAAACCATGATTTTTGGTTTCTCATTGATAATTATTTTTGCAGGTTTGTTAATTTCAGGAGTAGAACTTACATCTAATTTAATTTATTTGCCAATTTTAATAATTTTTCAATTTGTAATGATCACTGCTTTTGTTTCTCATTTTGCCAGAGTTGGATTATTTTTCAGAGATCTTTCTCAAGTTCTTTGGTTTCTTTTGAGTATTTGGTTTTATTTGTCACCTGGAGTTTACCCAAAAATCCTCATACCTGAGCAATATACATGGTTATACGAACTTAATCCGTGGGCCTCACTATTTCCAGCATGGAGAGAAATTTTAGTAACTGGACAACAGCCTAACCTTTTAGTTTTAGGAATATGGTTTGCTATCTTTGTACCTATAGCATTATTAGGATTAAAGAAAATTAACAAAAGCAGATCAAAATACTATAGAGGATTTTAAATTGTCGCGTAGTCTATCAGAAAAAATATATGAAAACACTGAAAAAGATTTAATCATTTTAGATAAGGTTGGAGTAAAATTTTCAGTAGCAAATCCTGTTACTACAATTGCTGATCTTTGGAATGATTTTTTTTCCAGGAAAAAAGATAAAGCTAAATTTTTCTGGGCTTTAAAAGATATTTCATTTTCAATACAAAAGGGAGAGATGATCGGTGTAATAGGAAGAAATGGTGCAGGAAAATCTACATTATCACGTGTTGTTGCACAAGTACTTGAACCTGATGAGGGAACGGTAGAGGTACACACAAAAATTAGTTTTCTTTCCGCAGGTGTTGGAGCAAAGTCTCATTTGAGTGGCAAGGAAAACATCTATTTAGGATGTTTACTGCTTGGGCATTCAATCGAAGAAATCAAAAGGAATTATGATTCAATGGTAAAATTTTCTGAGTTGGAGGATCATATTCATCGCCAAATTCGTTTCTATTCTACAGGAATGTTATCCCGTCTTTTATTTACAATCGCAACATCAATCAAGCCAGAGTTTCTAATTTTAGATGAATTACTTTCTGGTGGAGATATTAGTTTTGTAGAAAAAGCAAATAGAAGGATGCAAGAAGTGATCACCAATTCAAAAGGGGGTTTGATAGCAACTCATGATATGAATTTTGTTAGAAAGTATTGTACACGAGCAATATATCTTAAAAATGGAATGATTAAACAAATAGGTGAACCAAATATGGTCGTTGACGAATATGAAAGAGATTTAGGACTGCGAATTTAATAGCTAGAAATGTTTTGCAAAATATTTTTTTCAACACCTAATAAATCAAAAGATTTAGAGAATTATATTAGTAAAATAAAATCAGATTTCAGGTTAATTACTAACAACGAATTAATTAAACAATTTTTTCAAAAGCAGAATGCAAAAACATTTGTAGATATTTTTCCAGAGATAAGTTCAGATACTAAATATATTAACAAAATTTCCTATGAAAATATTCTAAAATATAGAAAAGAATTGGAAGATGTTAAATTTAGAGGATTTACTATTTTTGATGGAATTGAGCAGTTAATGTTTGAAGAATTCATTTTAATTGAACGGACAAAGAAAATTTTTGAAGCGAGGACTAATGTGATATTCATCTTTGATAAATTTTCATTCACATGTTTTTTAATGCTTAAAATTGCAAATGATTATGGGTATGATTTAGATAATGAATTAAAAATTGGTGAAATAAAAAAAAATGGTATAAAATATATAACACCACAAAAAAATTTTTCTAAATTAGAACTGATAAAAAAATTACGAGTAACAAAAGCTCAAGTAGGTATCCAAAGAGTTCTTTATGCAGGAATAAGAGTTGCTTTAAATTTTTTTCTAGGGCTTAATCTAAATTATGAAAAAATACTACATAGAGTTGATAAAAAAACTGAAATTAAAAAATCGAATTTTGTTGATGAAGTAGGGTTTTTCTTTGCATCCGACAGAAGTGATTTTTTAAAGCCGTCAATTGAGGTAATAAAAAAACTTGAGAGAAATAAAAAATCATATAGAATTTTTACATTTGATCTAATGACTAGTACAATAATGGGTAAATCAAAAATTCCATTTTATGATTTCTTTGAAAACGTTTACTTGCTAACAGATATAATTAAAAAAAGTCAAGAAGGTCAAAGAATCGTTCATAAAATCAAACAAATCTCTATTGAAAAAAATCTTTTAATGTTATTTAATGAAAATTTTTCTGCATTTTTTGAGGAGCAAATCTTTCACAGTATGGCCATTCTTTCTATTTTAGATAGAATATTTGAAAAAACAAATCTACATCATATTGTGATTGCTATTGATGGTTCTATGGTGGGAAATCTGACAGCTGTAGTTTCAAAAAAATATAACCTACCAAGTTTATCCATAGAATCTTTTTTTATAAATGAAAATGTTGAACGCCTTTACTTGTACAAAGCAGACATTATTAGCATCTATGGATTACAAGGCAAAAACGTATTACTCTCATTAGGATATGAAGATAAAAAAATTATAGTGAATGGAAATCCTATATATGATTATATTAAATCAATAAACGAAAATAGTAGTACGTTGAGTATTTTACCCAAAACTATTGTAATCGTAATGAGCAGATGGCATAAAAGCGATGATGAATGGATTTCAAAATTAATTCAATTTTGTAATAAAAAAAATTATAATCTAATCATCAAAATTCATCCTATTTATAAAAATCAACGAAAAGAAGAAAATGAAATAATGGTTAATTCAATAAATAAATTTTGTAAAAATTTGAAATATGAAATTATTTTTGATATTGAAATTTCAACTCTGTTAACAAATTCTGATTTGGTAGTTACAGATTTTTCAAATATTGGAATTGAAGCAATTTTAATGGAGAAACCATTAATTGTAGTTAATTTTACTAAAGAAGATTACAGTAATGCAATTAAATTTTACGAATACGATGCTGCAATTTATACAGAAAAATACAATGAGTTAGAGCAACTCATAATTGAAATTTTAGAACAGAATTTACATAAAGATAAATTGAAAATAGGAATCAAAAAAATTTCAGATGAATTCAATTATCATAATGATGGAAAGGCTTCTGAAAGAATAATTCAAATCTTAACTGAAATACGTGAACCATAACATGAAAAAGTGTAATATTATTGTAAAATTCACAATAAATGATTTTGATGTACTTAAGTATAACATAAAACTCACAGATTTTAATATTCTTACAAATGAATATGAAATAAAAGAGAAATTAAACGAAATTGGATGTGATGCAAAATGGTTACAAGAGGAAAGAGAATTTGCAAACGACAGCTATTATCATGTGTATAAAGAAGCAGTAAGAGAAACTGAATTAATTTTTAACAATACAACACCAATAAAATATAAGGAAATTAATTTGATGGAAGGTTTAAAATCCGATATATTATTTAGATTGGAATTTCTTGAAAACATAAAGAGAAATTTTGATCAGCAACACAATCTTCTCTTTTTATTCAGCAATTTTAACTATGAAATGTTTGCAATATTAGAGATAGCTAAAACATTTGGATATGATATTACTTTTGGAATAAAAAGTATTGTGGACGATAACCTTCAATCCGAAGAATTTAGTCAAAGTCTTGCAAAAAATTATGATTATTTGTATAATAATCATGATGAATTACTATTAATTAATACTAATAAAGGAATTGACGAATTTGTACATTCATTTTTTAAAAAAAATAGTAAATTTATTCAAGGTAAACACGTATTTTTTTTAACCGATAATTCATATGAATTATATCTAAAACCAATTTTTCCTATTTTAGAAATTTTTAATAAAAGAAAAATACCATTTGTTATATTTACACTTGACCAAGAGTCCACAAATAATCTCCAAAACAGAAAATTTAATGTTATAAATTTAGCAAGCGAATTGTCTAATTTGATCTATTTAGTGTTAAAACCACTTCAACAATTAGATTCTACTTCAAAACAAACGACGACAAGGGATGTGAAAAAAACTGTTACAGAATACATACTAACAATTGAAGAGAAAATTTATTTTAAAATATTCAATTTTTACATCAATCATCAAAAAAATCCATTTGTCAATAAAATAGCCATGATAATCAAACCACATTTTCAAAAGATTGAACTAGATATTAAAAGAAGGAAAATAAAGCAGCAAAAACAGGTGCAGTTATCTGAAATTAATCGAAAAAGATTGATTCAAAAATTAAAAACAAATGTCTCAAATGTATCCGATAATGACAAACAAAATATAGTTCAAGCAATTAATTTGTTTAAAAAACAGATACCAATAACTCCCCAACAAAAAATAATAAATGATACACTACTAACAATTAAAGAATTTGATAAAAATAATAATCATACAGGGAGCAATTTAATAAAATATTTTTCAAATGAAATAAATGTTTTGTTAATCGCAAGAGCAATATCCGCTATTACACTGATTGATGCAATATTAAATAATACAAAATTTCTCTCCATTCTAACCAGCATAGGTGGTAATCCTGATATAGATTTGATTAGAAGTATTTCCAAGAAACATGATATTCCATCGTACATGTCAACAATTTGGCCATATGAAGAATACATCCCAATTAATAAAATTGTATTTAGCGGAGAAAAATTATTAATTGCAGGAAATAAGCTTTATCAAGAGCTTATAGATATTGGAATTCAAAAAGAACGATTAATCATTACAGGAAATCCAAAATTTGATTATTTGAATAATCTTGTAAAAAAAGAAAAACACGTGGCGAAGGAAATAGAAAGAAAGAAAATTGTGGTGGCAAACACTAGGTGGAAAGTGGGTGATGAAGACTGGATGTCGAGACTCATAAAATTTTGTAATGATAATGATCTGGATATTCTAATCAAGGTTCATCCCGTATATGAGAATTGGAAGAAAGATTTTCATCAAGAACGTGTTTCAAAGATTAATGAAAAATGTAAGGGGTTACGATATAAAATTATCATAAATGGAGATTTATCAAAAATACTTTTAGACTCAACCGTATTATTAACAGAGTTTTCATGGACTGGTTTCGAAAGTTCTTTATGTAATGTGCCAATTATTGTTACAAATTTTTCAAAAAAAGAATATTCTAAATATGCTTTATTATATAATAAAGAAGGTGTCGCATTATATGCAACATCCATAGAGGAAGTTTTTATTTGTTTGAAACAGATTCTTGATGATCAAAAAGTGCAGCAAAAACTTAGTGATGCAAGAATTAAATTCCATACAAATTTCAACTATCTTAATGACGGAAATGCTGCAGAGAGAATTGTTGATATCTTAGTCAATCAATCTAAAATTGAACAAAAAGAATAGAGAATTTAAATAGAAAAAACATTGGAAATTTATGAATAATATTATCCTATAATTTTTTTCTATAAATAACATTAAATTTTTATCTTACTTCATGATTCAACGATTTTCTTGGAATCAAATAATTAATCATTAATTTTGGATTTCCACAGTATGATTTTTGAAAGTTAACCAGTTAGAAATCCAAATTCATTTCGAAATATTTGATCACAAACACAGTACCGCACACTTTTTTGAACATTTTTAAAATTTTAAAAGTATAATTTTCCAATAAATCCTAAAGGCAAATACTTTTTAAATAATACTGACTTTATTTATCTGTCAAAGAATTGGAATTTATCAATGATTCTATATAAAATGAAGGATCCTTGATCGATTCACCAAAACCGAAATATTGCTTTAACATTTTTTCAACCTCATTTTTATCGACAAAAAATTTTCCATTAATTATTTTTTCATATTGATTTTTTAGTGTTATACTGTCTGTAGCATATAATACAATATTTTTCTCAATTAGATCATATGGAAATGTATTCAAATCTACAATTTTTTCAATGTTTGGAAAAAATATGATCACTGGTTTTCCACAAGATATTGCTTCTATCGCCGTAGTAGAAATTGTGGTTATTAATAAATCAGAGTTTTGTAAAACATGAGATATGTCATCATAAGATATTTCTATTCTTGAATTAAATTTTTGTAATGAAGAATGATATGTTTTCAAATCATCACTTGGATGAGGTTTTATAATTAACCTAACATCTGGGTATTGATTAAAAGTAGAACAAATAATTTCAAAAAGTTGAATAGAATCTTGTTTTGTCATAATACGTGTTTCTACAAGATCACTTACAGCAAATACAATTTTCTTTTCTTTTCTTATAACAAATTTTTCATAATTTACATTTTTATAAAATGGATTTCCCGTAATGACAATTTTTGAAGGTTCAATTCCTTGATTAATATAAAATGATTTAGTTGCATTACTCCAAACCTGTAATTGAGTACATCCTCCGTTACCATCAGAAATTCGATTATATTTCTTTGTAACTAAAAGTTTTAATGCAAGAAATTTTAATTTTAATTTTGTTCTATTTGAAAAATAATTTTTGATTATTTTTCTATGTGTTTTGATATCTAACATGAGACCATCCTGAATAAGTATGGAAGGAATATTTTTTTCGTTCGCACAATTAACAAACCATTGAGGAATTACATCCGTATCATTTCCAATAATGATTAAACTAACATTTTCTTGATCTAGAATTACACGAGGATCTTTTTTATGAAATTCATCAAATTTTTTATAATGAAGAGTTGATTGTGAAAGAAGCTCCTCTGCTCCTTCGTTCTTATACGAATCTTGAGTAATAAACAAAATTCTATAATTTTGTAAGGATGACTGAATTAATGAAAATATTTTAACATGATTTCTATTGCTTGGAATGAAGAGTATGGTAGATTTATTCAAGGATGCTATTTCGTAATTTTTCCGAACAAGATCTTCGTGTATAAGTGTATCCTTTCTTTAGATAAAAATTTATTTGAAGTATTTTATTATTTTTAAATTTACCAAGATGTCCAACCACCATCAATGATAAAATTTTGACCCGTCACATAACTTGAAGCTTCAGAAGCCAAAAACGAAATAATCCCTTTTAATTCATAAGGTTGTCCTATTCTTTTAAGGGGTATCCTTTTCTCTAAATTTCTAATAAATTTAGTGTTTTTTTGGACCTCTTTATTTGGAAAGGAACCGGGTGAAACAGAATTAAATCTTATTCCATTTTTTGCGAAATGACATGCCATGTAACGAGTGAATTGAATTATTGCTGCTTTCCCAACTCCATAACTTGGAGGATTATTGTACTCAGAATCACCATAAATTGACGGGTCTGGCGAAACAATTCCATAAATTGATGAAATGTTGATTATTGAACTTGAATTTTGTTTTTTCATAAATGGAATCACTCCCATTGTTGTTCGAAATACACTGTTAATTGTACCGTCAATACCGTTTAACCAGTCTTTTTCAGACATCATACCGGATGAATTTGAAAAACCATAAAACGCATTATTTACAAGAATGTCAATAGTAGAATGATTTTGAAATATTTCATTATAACATTTAGCAATGGATTCAGTTGATGAGACATCCATTTTCATCCCAAATAATTTACCATTGGTAGTATTTTCTAATTCAGATGCTATTTTTTTACATTTATTTTCATCTGTTCCGGTAATGTATACTATAGCTCCTGCTTCTGCTAGAGCTTCTGACATTGAAATTCCAAGATGACCAGTTCCGCCAGTTACAATAGCTACAGAGTCATGTAAATTAAAAAGTTCATGCAATTTCATTTTATTATCTATTAATTTTCCACAATGCAGGATTTATTAGGTTATCTGGAATCATTGAAAATTCATTCAAAATAATTTCCTTGGTTTTATCATCCATGGGTGGACTTTGTATCAATCTAAGATTGTGATTTAGCTGATCCACCGATTCTACTCCTAGTACAAGGCTGTCAATACCTGGCAAGTCCCTTACAAAAGTAACAGCAAGCTCAGCAATACTAATTCCTAAATTATTTGATATTTCATTTAGGGTCTTTAGATATTTTGAAGCTAAACTAAGATGTAAAGGAAGTTTATTTGGCTCAAGAAATAATAAACCTTGAAGAAAAATACTCCTGGCAAAAACTATGACATTATTTTCGATCAATTCATTTAAAAATTGATTTTTGATTAAGCGCAGATCAAATATGTTAATCGGTAGTTGAATTACATCAAAAACACCAATGTCTAAAAATTCTTTTATTTCACTTGGTTCATAAACTGAAACGCCGATTTTTTTTATTAACCCCTCATTTTTTATTTTGAATAAACATTTTGATATTACACCGTCAAATTTTTTCATATCTCCAGCACTATGTAACAAACAGATAGGAATCTGCTTAACATTTAATTTTTTCATGGAATTTAATACCTGCATTTTTATTGAATTATAAAATTCTATAAATGTAAAATTTTGGGATGCCGTAATCTTGGGGATTTTAGTTATTATGTTTGCAGTTGATATATTATTTTCACTCAAAAATTTTCCAATTATTTCTTCACTATTTCCATAATCTGGAGCAGTATCAAATGTATTAATTCCAGCCTTAATAGCAGTTTTTAATATTAAATTTGCTGTAGGAATATCTGGTTTTCCTAACGTGTTTGCTATACCATAATTACTTCCCATCTGTGCGGTGCCAAGTGTGATTGGAGATAATTTCATGGCCCCCCTGTATTTGTAATTCATGCCGTAACACCGTTTCTAATACTTGATCCATTATAATTCAAATCAATTTGTTTTGTCAGATGTTGTAAAAGCTTTTTAATTACAATTATGATTGAGATAAAAATCAACTATTTACTGTTTACAAAGACTTCTCGTTTTTACAGACTCTAGGAATTACACATTTTTAAAAATAAAATATGTGTTATTTCCATTTTTCATAATTATATTAAATTGATGATTATGAAACTGGGACTAGATTTTCCCTGACGAGAAGGTTTTTTATTTCATTTATAGACAGTAACTCAACTTTGTCTGAGGAATACTGAGTTTTTAGTTTTGATTTTATTGCATTAGAATCCTTCAACTTGTGATTTTGAGTTTGTTCTTCAAAAATAATATAATCTTCTTTACTCTCATATGTGTTCCTTATTTCATCAATGCTTATCAGAGATTCGTGATATTTCTCTCCGGCTCTGATTGAAATGATTTCAGTTTCGGCGTTACTCTTCATTAATTCCCTAATTGCATCTTTAACATCCCCTACAGTGTAAGCTTTCAGTTTAGGAACAAACAGCTCACCTCCAGTACCATTTTTTAATGCGCGTATGATTAGATCCAATGCTTGAGTCATAGTGATATTGAATCGTGTCATAGTCGGGTCTGTCACCGTAATTTTTTTACCTTCCTTGATCTGATTGACAAAATTTGGTACAATGGAACCACTACTTCCTAATACATTCCCATATCTTACGCAAAAGAATTTTACATCATGATTTCCTTTGTAAAAATTTGCAGAAACAAACAATCTTTCCATTAAAAATTTTGTTGCACCATAGGTATTAAATGGAGAAACGGCTTTATCTGTGCTTACGCCTAATACCATCTCCACATTTTTATCAAGACAAGCCTCGATTAGATTTTGTGTTCCGTATACATTGGTTTTGACAGATTCAAATGGATTATACTCTGCAACAGGTACGTGTTTTAATGCCGCTGCATGAATTACTATGTTTATGTCCTCAAGTGCACGTGAAAGTCTATCTTTATCTCTTATATCACCTATGAGAAATCGTAATCTTTTGTCACTAAACATATTTTGCATTTGCATTTGTTGATACTCATTTCTACTAAAGATGCGAATTGTATCTACATTGGATTCTAATAATTTTCTGGTAAGAGCTCTACCTAAGGAACCACTTCCGCCAGTAATGAGAATTTTTTTACCCTCAAACATAAAAATAACTCTGCTTTACTTGTAAAAAACCTTCCCAGGTTAAATCAAATTGAAACATGCCGAGTAGGATTAATTATATCTTATATCAAAAAGATACGATGAATGACGGCGATTCTGATCTAGACCGGTGGAAAATACCACTGTATAAAATCTATACTGATGATGAAGATATGAATTTAATTTCAAAAATAATCAAACGTGGGACACAGTGGGCAATGGGACCAGAAATAGAAGAGTTTGAGAAATCTATCAAAAATTTTGTTGGTTGTGATTTTTGCGTCACCTTGAATTCTGGGACATCTGCATTACATGCAACATTTCTTGCATATGGTTTTGAAAATGGAGATGAGATAATTGTGCCTTCTTTTTCTTTTATATCGACAGCAAATGCGGCAATCTTTGTAGGTGCAAAACCAATCTTTTCTGACATTGAAGACATAAACTTTGGTCTAAATCCAGAACTGATTCCTGATAAAATATCAAATTCAACAAAAGCCTTGGTTCCTATGGATTATGGGGGACTTTCCTGTAGAATTTCTGATATCAAGAAAATAGCCGATGAAAATAATTTAGTCTTAATCGAAGATGCGGCAGAATCTCTTGGGGCTACAGCATATGGAAAAAAAGTAGGTTCCATGGCTGATTCCTCGATCTTTAGCTTCTGTGGCAATAAAGTAATCACAACTGGTGAAGGTGGTGCAGTTGTTACAAATTCTAGAGACATTTATGAAAAGATAAAGCAAATACGCTCACATGGAAGAGTTGACAAGATAAATTATTTTGAAAATCCGTCTGAATCAGAATATCTCGATGTTGGATACAATTGGAGAATGTCCTCTATCACTGCTGCTTTGGGATTAGCTCAACTTGCAAAGATTGAGAAAATAATCCAGATGAGACAGAATAACGCAAAATATATTTCAGATAGACTGGCAAAGCACAAGATTACTATTCCCACACCAGAAAACTTCACACACATATATCAAATGTACACTATACGATTATCTAACAAGCATATGCGAGATAATCTACATACATTTCTTTTACAAAAGAAAATTTTTACAAAAGTGTATTTTCATCCTATTCATCTTACCAGTTTTTACAAAGAAAAATTTGGAACCCTATCAAATTCATTACCAGTAACAGAAACACTTTCAGATCAAGTGCTAACACTTCCCCTCTACCCAAACATGACAAAGGAAGAAAAAGATTATCTTGTTGAATCTGTGAATGAGTTTTTTGAATTGAACTAAGGATTGGTTAATGATAGAAATGGTTTTCTTTGAAGTCATAACAGATTTTAAAATTCAGGATTTTGATGTAATTAAACAAAATATTTCGTTGGAGAAAGTATCTATATTTACTTCAGACCTATCAATAAAAGAAAATATCGAGAAATTAGGTTACAAAGTTAACTTGGTAGATGACTATTTCGGGTACACAAATCCCAAAATATACTCTATTTATGAGAATGCTATAAAAAATAAAAATACAATTGAGGCTTTGTTACGCAATACATCATACAAAAATGTGCCTCTTGAAGTTGGACTGGAATTTCAAATTTTATTTACTTTGGTCTTTATTGAAGAGATTAAAGAAATTTTTGGAGAAAAACATAATATCGTATTTTTATTTCCCAATACAGAATATCATTATTTCTTGATTACACAAATTGCCAAAGAGAACCATTATGATACAAAATTTGGAATATCATACGTCCTGGAAAACACATGCAAATCATTATTTTTTGATGCATCTCTTCTAAGCGATTCCAGATTTATTTATTCTGATACAAAATTTGTATACAGTCGTGAGGTAATTGGAATGGATGATGAATTTAATGTGTTAGTTGATTCCTTGTTATCAAAAATTGATCTTTCTATATTGGAATCAGAGTTTGGATTTTTCTTAAATGATAATTCATATGGTCTTTATCTTAAACCCGTGATTCCAGTACTTGAGAAATTCAAAGAAAAAAATGTTAGATATACTATATTTACAACTGATTCCTGGTCTGCAAACATGATGATAAAAAATGGACATATGATTTACGATTTGAGTCCACATATCGATAATATTACTAAATTGATGCTTGAAAAGAAAACAGATGTAATTTCTAGTTTTTTTGAGAATATTCAAAATACAAATAAAAATAATTACATAGTAGAATCATTTCTTAAAATTGGAAAAAACGATTCTATGGTTAGATCTTTGGCTAGAATTCTGGCTATAATCACTATTGTAGATTTCATATTTAGTAAAATTAAATTTAAAGCAATTTTACTAGCACTTGATGCTTCTCCAGATAACGATGTTGTTTGCCGAGTGGCAAAAAATCATTCAATTATTTCACACTCTATAATTATTCAATCCTATTCTCAGTACTTACCGTTCCTGAGTCATATCATAAGTGCTGACATAATATTTGTAGGAGGCAAAAGACTTCAAAAAGAGTTACAAACTCTTGGAATTGATAAGAATAGACTTGTCGTTACCGGAAATCCTAGATATGACTACATATTTAGGAAAAAAACTATCAATAAATCAGAAAAACCTTTTGATTCTAGGAAACTAATTCTTTTTACCATCTCCAGATGGCATAAAAATTACGAGGATTGGTTACCTGGTTTGATCAGATTTTGTAATCAAAATAATCTTGAAATAATCATCAAGATGCATCCAATGTACAAAACTGTACTAAAAGAAACAATTGATCATAATATTACAGTCATAAAAAAGAAATGTAAAGGATTGAAATTCCAAATTTTATTTGATCCTGGAATTGAATCCATTCTACCTCGGACGGATATTGTTGTATTGGGGTCGCTTACATCAACTGTAGGATTTGAAGCATTATTGTTTAATCTTCCCATGATAGTCGCTAATGTTAGTGAACACGTATTTTACGATTTTACAATTCAGTATCATAAGGAAAACGTTGCTTTATACGCATCAACTTTGGAAGAACTTTTTGACGGAATTAATAAAATCATGAAAGGATCTGCAGATGAAAAACTTAAGCGGGGAAGAAAAAAATTCAACTCAGACCTTAATTATGTCAACGATGGAAAATCCGCTGAAAGGATATTTCAATTCATAACTTCACAAACCATAGCTAAACGTCTAAAGTTTAAAATTTTTAAATTGTTTAAAGATAACAAGATGGATAAAATATGAAAAAAGTCATCATTGGGAAAAAATCAATCGGATTGGGAGAATCTTGTTTTATCTCCCTGGAGCCTAGTGCAACGTATACAGATTTGGAAGGAGCCAAGAGATTAACAAAAGCTTCTTCAGAAGCAGGTGCTGATGCTGTAAAGTTTCAAACTTTGTTTCCCGGAGATTCTGACAGAATTCTAGGTAAAAAAGATCTTAAGGTAAATTTTTCTACATCTACTGGGAAAAAAGAGGAATTGATGCATGATGCAATCAAGAGAAGGGAATTAACAAAAAAGGAATGGAAAGAATTAGTGGATTACGCAAAAAAGTTGAACTTGATGTTCATTAGTTCACCATATTTTCTTGAAACAGTAGATTTCCTGGTTCAAATTAATGTTGATGCAATTAAAATCAGCAAGGGAGATATTAATAATGTCATACTTATAGAGAAAATTGCAAGAACCAGATTGCCCATTATATTAGACGGTAGAGAAAAATTTGATGATGTCGAACGAGCAATTAAGATATGTGAAGATAACGGCAATGAGCAAATAATCATCATGCATTGTCCATCAGGATATCCTACAGAAAGCTCAGATGTTCATTTGAATGCAATTAAAACAATACATAAAAAATACGATTATCCTGTAGGGTTTGCGGATCATTCTCTTGGAGATATTATGAATTATGCAGCAATTGCTATAGGTGCAAACATGCTAGAAAAGACTATTACGCTGGATAAAACTACGGAGAATTCAGAACATTACATGTCTCTTGAGCCGCGTGAGCTAAGGTCATTTATACAAAATGTTAGATCTGTTGAATCAGCAATGGGATCATCAGAGATACTCAAATCATCTCGTGTTTCAGAGGATGTACGAAGATGTTTTGTAGCAAAAAGAGATATTCAGAAGGGAGAAAGAATTTCAATCTCAATGTTAGATTTCAAACGACCAGGAAATGCAGGAATATCGTGTTCTGAGGGTCATCTCATCCTTAAAAAAACTGCTAAAATTGATATTTCAAAAGATACTTTTCTTCAGTGGAAAATGCTTAATTAAAAAATACCAAAATTTTATTCCTAAATTACTTCTCACTAATTCAATATTAGGTTCAAATTTTGATTACTTATATCAAAGTCAATACAACATTTGTTAACTCATTAGTATTGGGTAGTGCAACATCTGGTAAATCTTATAAAAAAGAGCCTTCTCTAAAAAATAAGCTTATTTTTATAAGAATTATCTTCCCTGAATCTTAATACTTTTATGAAAGAAAATGACTTGTCACATCACAATGGAACAATCAACAATCTTTTGAGAATGCTTAAATCTAACATATTTAGTGCATAATTATGGTAGAGGTAAGACATCTTCTGATCGTTTCTTTAGGATTGATGACTGCAATGGCTTTTAATTATGCGTTTGCAGATACTACAAATTTTACAACTTCCTTAACATTTCATGATACTACTTCAAACACAGATAGGCTAATTATTTCAAATAACGGTTTTGTAGGTATTGGGGTATCACCAACAACAGTTATGGTGGATGTCAAAAGTCCCACAAATGCAGGTTATCGTCTCCAAGCCGATAATGGAGTAGCATCACAATCCGTTGTTAGTACAGGGGGAAATGCACAATTTAGATTAAGAGATTTAGATTTTGGTAAAACATTTGATATTCGTCTTATTGATAATACTGGACGTCTAGAAGTGTTTGATACTGCTTTAGGTAGTGCCAGAATTGTAGTTACAACAACAGGAGATGTAGGAATAGGAACTATTACGCCTCTTGCCAAACTTGATGTAGCTGGAAATATTCGCCTAACAGGAAATATAATATCACCTAATGATATTTGTATTGGCGCATGTCCATAGTTTGAAAATTATTCTGATTAGATCTGTCACCATTATTATTTTATAATCTTTTCATAGAAAGAGTTATTGGAGATAAGATAATATCTAGGCCACAAATCTTTGTTTCTAAACAAGTAACACCCCAAATCGTCAAAATACAAGAGAAAATTCATATTATATACAAAACTCTTAAACTATTAGAAACATAACTCATCATGATAAATCCAAAAATTATAATCATAGTTTTAGCATCAATTACAATTCTTATATCCGCATTCCTTGTGTATGAAAAAGCCTCAGAATTCATTCAACAACAATTATCAGATACATACCAAAAAGGATTTGACGATGGTTTAACTGGTGCTGTTAATTCATTGTTCCAACAGACAGCGGAATGTAAAAGTACAACAATTTTTATGGTAAATTATACGCGAAATCTTATTGATGTTTCGTGTTTGACTAATGATAAATCAAAAACAAGTCCTTGATTTCTTAGGTAAGATTCATGTCATTAATAGACAAGCATTTACAAGATAAATTAATTAGCTATCTAAAAATAAACTATCGTAATCTTGGAACAATAAGGAATCTAGAATTAATAACACATAACAACATCAACAGTATCAACTATCTTATTTATTCTGCAAAAGGAACTTACGTATTAAGAAATTTTTGTGATAATTCAGATATAAAGAAAATGGAAAAAATTTGTAATATTTTGAATTTTTGTGCATGTAAAGGAGCAAAGGTATTTCGGATCATAAAAAATAATTCTGGAATATATGTTGACAAAAAAAGAAAGATGTATCTAACAAAGTACTATGATGGTGGAATATACTCTGGAAGCAACATTGAAATTAAAAACTTAGCAAAATCATTAGCATTTCTACATAAGGAATTATCCAAAACTCATTTAAAATACAATTATAGGCCAAGACAAAGATGTTACTATCTCTTGAATTCATCAGAGCTAAAAAATGTTAGAAAAATTATCCGTGGACAAAAAGATATGCAAAGCAGAATTGTGTTTCGGCATTTGACAGTAATTTCTAAATTACTTGCTTCAAGTCATTACTTTCTTGAACATATTAAAGACTCCAATCTCAAAAAGCAATTGATTCATTATGATCTTCATCCAGGAAACGTTATTTTTTATAGAAAAAATGTATCTGCCATTATAGATTTTAACCTTATGAGAAAAGGGGTTCTCATAGAGGATGTGGCTTATGCATGTTTTAGATTTTCTTCATACAATGTTTATACCACTCAGGAAATTTTAAAGAAAATGACTTTGTTCATACAGACATATCTGCAATACAACAGTGTTGACAAAAGAGAAATTCGTTTTTTTGATCAGTATCTTATGAGAGTAATTTTGGGTAACTTGTCTTGTGTTATTAGGCAAAAATTTTTACGCGGTAATAATGAATGGGATGCAGATATTGAAAAATTCATTAATTTTGCCCTTCTGTTGCACAAAATTAGTTTTAAGCTAAGAATCGAAATAAAGAATTTAATAAGTTAAGATTTCTTTATTTGTTAGTGATTACTTCGTTTACTAATGAAAGTTCTTGCAGTGATCCCAGCTAGAATAGGTTCAAAAGGCATACCTCTAAAAAATATCCGAAAGTTACAACGTAAATCTTTGTTAGAATATAGTATACTTGAGGCTAAAAAATCTAAAAGCATAAACAGGATAATAGTGAGTACTGACAGTCAAAGAATAGCAAATATCGCAAAATCTCTTAACGTAGAGACGGTAATTAGACCAAAAAAAATTTCGTCAGCTAAAGCTTCTAACCTAGATGTTATTATTCATTTGTTAGCATGTCTTAAGAAAACCGAGTCATATGTTCCTGACATTATTGTGTTACTACAGCCAACAACACCTCTCAGAACAAAGGACGAAATTAATTACTCAATAAGACTTTTGAAAAAATCACATGCAACAAGTGTTGTTTCAGTTATTAGAATACGAATGCATCCATATTCTTCATTTTGGTATAATGGAAAATATCTAAAACCCTTCAGAAAGGATTTTTTGAGATGGGGAAGCAGACAAAGTAAACCTGTATTATTTCATCCATCTGGAGCTATCTACACTTTTTGGTACAATAATATAAAAAAATATGGGTCTATGTATGGCTCAAGGGTAAAACCTATGATTACACCAGATGAACAACCTCATGTAGACATTGATAACGTATTTGATTTTTTTATGAATGAGATGATTCTTAGATATTGGAAAAAATATAAAATAAATTTTGATTCTAATATTAAAAACTAGTCTAAAATGTTTTGTGCATCCTGAAATACTTTAGCATATTTTATACCATCTTCCACCCCTCGTCTAATTATCGGATTTGTAACAGATTTTAGGAATCAAGGATGTATACTTTTCTATTTCTGTTATTTTGATCTTTTGTGATTTAGTTGTTATCGATAGTAGGTTTTTGTATATGTTTTCACATATTATTGGTACAAATGGCTGTTTTACCTGATAGGAACTCCATAATACAAAATTGGCTTATGTTCCTCGGAGAAGATTTTATCATTACAAATGTTGATTCAAATATTTTTTGTGATCCTTGTTAAGATCATTTGGAGAGTTGCGTAGATAATATACAATCCATATTTTCTGATAATCTTTTTAAGTTTTTTATTTATTTCAAGCTGAAGAATAGAATCTAATCTTATATCAGAAAAATTAAAATTTGATATTCCTAACAATTTTCCCGATTTGATGTATCATTTTTCTAATCTGTATCATTTTTTATCTTTATGCTGAGCTGTTACACCTGTTGCTATGAAACACAAATTAACCGGGTTTTTTATATTGTTTCCAAATAATTGAACCCATCACAAAAATTTAATCATAAGGATAGACCTCTACGGCATTATGTATCCCTGTTTCATTTAATACCACGTGAATTAATAATAATTATCTTTATTTTTTAATTCTCTCTGCTAATCTGATGAGTTTTATTAATACATTCATTTGTTCATAGTCAAAACTTATGTTGTTGTCAATGAAATCCATGGTTTTATTTGATGTAATATGAAATTCAACTATTTTTCCTCCCAAGACCACCGATGTCAAAGGCGCTATAATATGTGGGCAGTGATTCGAGTAGCCATCAAAATCTGAAAATGTAGTAAAATCTAGATCTTCTAGATCACATGGATATTTTGGTACACAGTACAGCCACTGAATTTTTGGTTCATTAAATAATTTATTATTTTTAGGACTCTGCTGAGTACTAACAATAACATCCTTTCCTGTTTTTAACAAGAGGTCTATTAATTCAGAAGATTTCCCCTCTAAAAATGATCTTCCGTCAACTTCTCGTATCTTATACCTACTAACATAAGGTTCCAAAAGATCTATTGCACCAACGTACATTGGCGTGCAAAACCATTCAATTCCAATTTTTTTTGCAAGTTCATGAATTGTTTCGATATTATTTTTTGAAATTGATGATTTAAGTAAGCGATTTTTTTGGGGATGGGATTGAACTATTTTTTCATCAAAAGCCTGAAATTTCACAGCATCACATCCTGCTTCTTTTACTCTACTCATAATCTCCTTTACTAGATTGAAATTACCATCCCAATTCACCCCTATTTCTGCAATTATTGTAGTCATTTTTGATGTATTTCCATTTTGTTAGCTATAAATGATTATTTGTTTAGGTGATTATATATGAAAATTGCTAATATTAGAAACGTAAAATTTGGATGGATGTTGCTTACTCCGATTCAAAAAATTTATTTTAAAATATACATGTTATTTACATGCGAGGGTTCTAAAAAAAAAATTCAGTGCGTTTTTGTATTTTTTGATAAATCTAACTCAATATATAAAATCAAACATGGTAAAGTAGATAATTTCAATGATACAACACAGGTAGAATCACTCGGATCTCTTAATCGTGTATACTGTGAATTGAGATGTACAAAATGAAAAGAAGGATTTGCGTAACTACTGGAGGCAGAAGTGAATATGGTATTCTAAGACCCGTAATCAAAGCAATTAAAGAAAGTAAAAAGCTAGATCTTTGTTTACTTGTTTCAGGAATGCATCTTTCTAAGAAACATGGATTTACTATAAAAGAAATACAAAACGATGGTTTTAGGATATACGATACTGTAAATATGATTCCTAAAGGTGATTCAACATATCATATGTCGTTATCCCTTGGAAACGGAATTTTAAGATTTTCTGACATTTTTAGGAAGTTAAAGCCTGACATTAACTTGATCTTAGGAGATCGTGATGAAGCATTTGCTTCAGCATTAGCGGCTTCGCATATGAATATACCAAATGCACACATACACGGTGGTGATAAATCTCAGGGAGGATTAGATGAATATAATAGACATGCAATTACAAAAATTTCAAACATACATTTTGCTGCAAGTAAAAAAAGTAAAGAACGTATCATTAAGATGGGTGAAGATCCAGAGCATGTTTTTATCACCGGTTCACCTGCTATAGATGAAATAGCTCAAAATAAAATTACAGGTATGAAAGAGTTAGAAGAAAAATATGGAATAAAATTTTCGAATGGATATATGCTATTATTACAACACCCAGTAACTACAGAGTTTGGCAAAGTACAAGATCAGATTAGAAATATACTGGAAGCAATAGTGAAAACAAAAAAACAAACAATTATCATAGCCCCTAATTCTGATGCAGGTAATTCAATAATTTATAAAAATATTGTTAGGTACAGCAAAATATTCCCGTTTATTAAATGGTATCCAACTCTACCACGCAATGACTATTTAGGCATATTAAAAAATTCTAAAGTGCTACTTGGTAATTCAAGTAGTGGAATCATAGAAGCTGGTTATTTTGGTGTTCCTTTTATAAACATGGGAATCCGTCAAAACGGAAGAGAGTCAACTAAAAATGTGATAAACGTGAAAGATATTTCGGAAAATTTAATCTATAGAACAATTTGTCAAGTCTTAAAGAGAAAGCCACATCCATCTTATGATAGAAATATCTACGGAAATGGAAATGCATCCAAGAAAATAGTACAAGTGCTTGAAGAAATACAAATTAATGACAAGCTTATTCAGAAACAAATTTTTTATTGATGAATATGTCGGATGAGTGGAAAAAACCAAGAATAAGGAATAGAAAGATGACAAAGTACAACTACATTGTTCAGTATCCTGAAAATTTGAAATTAGGAAAAAAAATTGACATAGGTACATTTACGTATATAAATTGTCAATATGGTGTAGAGATTCAGGATAATGTACAAGTGGGGTCACATTGCGCCATTTATTCAAATTCAACAATAGATTTCAAGAGCGGATCCGTTGTTCTAGAAAAAAATTGTAAAGTAGGTACCCATAGTACAGTAATGCCTAATGTAATAATTGGAAAAAATTCTGTTGTAGCCGCATATTCTTTTGTAACCCGAAATATTCCGGAGGACGAACTTTGGGCAGGCATACCAGCAAAATTCAAATCTAAAATTAAAGTTAAATGAAGATGAATTAACTTGAAGAAAAATTATTTCTGACCTCTGAGAATATCCCAATATGTGTTATGCCAATTTTCATGTTCATCTTTAACCCACATTGGACCTCTAAATTTATCAACAACGTTCCAAAACTCTTCAACAGATATTTCCATATAATCACATAATTTTTTTATATAATAATTACTACATTGACCATCATATTTTTTGACTAATTCAATGCCCTCATTCCTTGTAATTCGACCTTCTCTTATTGCATAACATGCATGATCCATAGCATGACCAAAACCAAATTTGACATATTTGAGCATTTGATTTACTTGAATCAAATCAGAATCAATCTGAGCAAAACGTACAAAGGTACCAATATCTATTGGATCAAAACTATCCGGAAAACACTGAAACCCATTCTTTAGAGCAAAATCGGAATTAAGAAAAAAAGACCATTCGTTAAGATAGTATTGTAACCATATTGCTTTGACCCCCTTTTCTTCTAATCTCGTTCTGTCATAATGAAAAAGAAACAGATCTTTCTCTTCAACTCCTTCAACTTCTAGATATTCTTTCCAACCAGTACT
>Ga0315273_10002162_pt1 | contig 22959 bp, 22 predicted proteins | sample YL17G02_0_MG_FD_205753 | JGI IMG/M metagenome (GOLD analysis project Ga0315273, IMG submission 205753) | Sediment microbial communities from Yellowstone Lake, YNP, Wyoming, USA - YL17G02_0 | ecosystem: Environmental > Aquatic > Freshwater > Lake > Sediment | place: USA: Wyoming | collected...
GGGCCTGCATCGCCGAGGTTTTGTACGAACGAACGGGCTAGATCTTTGAGGAGATAGCCACGCCGAGATGTGATCTCTTGGATTTCTTCGTCCATTGCTTAGTGTTATGTGTTTTCTCTTTAGATGGACCCTTTGTCCTTTAGACAGTGGAATGAAAATAGATACATCATATAGATATGTCAATCCATAGGCTGGTTTTTATCCATTCGGGTGTAAAAGATGCAGCTGTATTTTATAATACACTCCCAGGCGTAAAAGCCATTATCGTTAAAAATGATGATACGGCTCACTCATTATTGTTAAAGATGACTGATATAAGCGAATTAACTCATGTCTCTATTGTATTTGTTAATGATAATAATAAAGCACCTTTCTTACCATGTACTACAAATGGATTAGATGTTATAACCAATACGGACAAATGGATTGATAAATATAAAATACGCAAACCATGTGAATTCAATCGATCAAATCTGTTCTTTTCAGATCATTTTATGTTATTTATATTAACTCTTAAGTCACAATATACTACTTTTACCTATCTGGATATCATTTCTTGTAATATATCCTATCATGAACAATTCAATACACTTCTGAATCAAGGAATTACCGTTCGATATTCAACCAATCTAACGGGTAAAAATGGAGATTGGATTCTTGAATCGCATGATATCAATGTGACACCTTTTTATTTTTCAGATAATGTTCGGTTATATAACTATACACTTGATGCGCCTACATGTATAAATGAATTGGTCGACTTGGGAACATTAAGTGGAAGTAATTCACAAGCATATGGATGTTCTGCCGATGGATCTGTTATTGTTGGACAAAGTAATAGTTCGGAGGGTGGCGATCGAGCATTCCGATGGACTCAGGTGGACGGAATGACATCTTTGGGAAAGTTACCAGGTGGAAACAACTATTCAAGTGCAAACGGATGCTCTGCAGATGGGTCTGTTATTGTTGGAGTTAGTGGTAGTAATGATGGTAGTAATGATGGTAATAAAGCATTTAGATGGATTGGAGGAGTAATGACTAACTTAGGAACATTACCAGGTGGGATTGTTTCAAATGGAGCGGGATGCTCTGCAGATGGTTCTGTTGTTGTTGGAGTAAGTGGTAGTTCTGGTGGTGATAGAGCATTTCGATGGACTACTGACGGAATGATATCTTTAGGAATCTTACCAGGTGGAAGCATTTCACAAGCATCAGGATGTTCTGCCGATGGATCTGTTATCGTTGGAGGTAGTGATAATACTGATGGATTTAGAGCATTCCGATGGACTCAGACAGATGGAATGATATCCTTAGGAACCCTACCAGGTGGTTTAAATTCAAGTGCATATGGATGTTCTGCGGACGGATCTGTGATTGTTGGAATTAGTGATAGCACAGATGGGTTTAGAGCATTCCGATGGACTGAAGGAATAATGACCAGCTTGGGCACATTATCAGGTGGAGGCGATTCCTATGGATTTGAATGTTCTGCGGACGGATCTACTATTGTTGGACTAAGTAATAATACGATTGTTACTATAGCATTCAAATGGACTCAGGCAACTGGAATGGTTTGCCTGGGTACATTAGGTGGAAATGATTCCGTTGCATATGGATGCTCTGCAGATGGCTCTGTTATTGTTGGATATAGTCAGAATACGGATGGCTATAGTAGGGCATTCCGATACCAATCACCTTTCGTACCTCCAGCACCTTCTGAAAGTTCTCCCATCTTACCCACCCTCATTACTTTCGTTACACCACCCGTTAATCCACAATCGGGAGACTATGATAGTAGCCGTCTAACCAATGAAAAAGCGGACAAAGTGATCCGCGTCTACACCAATACAAATGAATCGAATGCCAGACCTGTGTTTCCTGATTATGCGTCGTATATGCGATATCGAAATGGTGCATTACGATTTTAGATGGATTACACCCATCTGTAAGGGCCCTCTCCATTGACAGTTGTCTTTGATTTTTCAGGCTCCACTTCAATGGCGCCTCTCGAGCCATAGACAATCCAGTTGACACGGCCTGGAGGCCCATAAATGCGGAAGCGTCCATTCTGTACTTCTGTTACTTTGTAGTGTCCGTTATTGTCATTCTCTTCGTCAAAAATGGGGGTCACATGGACGGTAAAATCCGTTGCCAGCGCATCGACATAATCAGGCAATTCTACTTCTACGAAGCAGGGCGAGCCTTTGGCAAAGCAGGGCGAGCCTTTGGCAAAGCAGGGCGAGCCTTTGGCAAACGTATCGTAGATCTGTGCCTTTCCACGATAGTAGACGCCAGCCTCAGGCCCTTCCAAACAGGCATGAATGAGATAATGATCTTTTTTGAGGGGGTGATCGATAATAAATGATTTGGCTGTATTTGGACCAAAGCTTGACGTACCAATTACTAATGCAGGGCCTGCATTACCACTTCCATCTACTGTTCCACTTGGTACAAATACTAGATCCGTACTCCCTGTTACACCAGACTGGTAGAATAATACCGCATTGTTTATTGGCAAATTAAATGAAAAAGTGCCTTGGGCTCCTGTGGCTCCTGTAAAACCTTGAGGACCACATAAAGGGTATGGTGAAGGACATGGGTAAGGAGGACACTGTGGAGGACACTGTTGCGGATAACAACCATATGGATAATACGACATGTTTCTATTAAGGGTATTATATTTTAATCAAATAAAAAATGGCCGATCCATCAGTATGTTCCAAAAAGGGCAGAGCACGCGTTGTTGCATCTCCTCCATAGGTTGTTCCAATTATCAAAAACAAGATCGGATAGTCCTGGCGAGAAATAAATCGGCCATCACATGGCAAGTATCCATTTGGAATCATAGTATATGAATGCGTGACAATGGTTCCCGTTGGATGATCTTGTAGCGGTGAATAGTGCGGAATGGTGAGATTCTTTTTCAGATACGTTTGGAGGATTAACTCCGATTCTGAAAAGGGCATTTCAATTGGGCCCGTGAAAGGTTCGGCAGGTGGTTCGGCAGGTGGTTCAACTGGATCACACGAATCATACACACAATAGGGAATCACAGGTAACGGATTAATAGGAACAGGGCGGTATCTACCAATCGCACAGACTGGGATTACAGGAACAGGCATGACCTGCTCGCAGCAAACGGTATTGTATCGCGCGAGCTTTGAACGGAATGCCATTCTCTTCTTTATCGCGTGTTTTAAAACGATTGTAAAATTGAACGGAAGGTATTCTTTTAAAATGCCATAACATGCCAATTTGTGAAATACATCAGATTGAAAGTAAATATAAATGTAGTAGGTGTACTGTTGAAAAGAGAAAGCAACAATGATGAAACGATATGGAGTGACAAATGCATTATACTCCACTGAGATCAAAGAGAGAAAGGATAAGACATGTCTTGATAAGTATGGGACTACAAATCCCTTTCAACATGAAGACATCAAAAAGAAAAGGATTCAAACAAATCTTGAACGATATGGCGTAGAAGAGTCATTACAAGTAAAAAAGATTCGAGAGAAAGGAAAAGAAACCATGTTGGAACGGTATGGATCCGAACATGCGATGAATAATGTAGATGTTAAGAAAAGGCGCGTGGCTACCAATATCAAACGATTTGGTGTGGAAAGTGCTCTTCAAAACCCAGATATAGTTGCTAAACGAAAAGTAACAAATTTGGAACGATATGGAAAAGAAGAAGTATTGCAGGTACTGTCTATCCAAGAACAAATTAAGACAACGATGATGGAACGATATGGAGCTTCAAATCCACTTCACTGTCAAGAATTCAAAGACAAGAAAGATAAAACATGCGAAGAGCGCTATGGAGACAAGGATATTATGCATAATGCAGAAATCTTTGAAAAGGTGATGAAGAATTCCTTTAAGAAAAAACAATATACCCTTCCATCTGGAACGATTCTTATTTATCAAGGATATGAAAACATTGCATTCGATGAATTAATGAAAGAGATGAAAGAGGCTGATTTTACCAATGATGTGAAGTTGATGCCAAAGTTTACCTATCAGTTTGGAGGAAAAAGTCACCGTTATTATCCTGATTTGTATATTCCTAGTCAAAAGAAGATTATTGAAGTAAAGTCTCCTTATACCTACAATAAACAGTTAGAGCAGAATCATTGTAAAAAGGATCAAGTCGTTCAAGATGGATATACCTTTGAGTTTTGGATCTGTAGTAAAAATGAGTTGATCGAAAAAATGAAGTAAAAATAAGACAATGTGTTTGTATTATTTTTAGTTTTAGTTTTAGTTTTAGTTTTTTATTTTGTTTTTAGTATTTTTCTACTTATCCATTTATGCAGTGGCGGCCTTCTTCTTCTCGGGAAGAACATAAAGTTTGTACAAATAACTCTGGATGTTGCGATACGTGAGATTTTCGCCGTCCTTCACACCAAGCACCTTACGCATCGGCTCATCTGGGTGGATCGTGTGGCCCTTCTCGGCGTCCTTGAGCTTCTTGGAATCGACATACGCCGAGAACGCGCGGGTCACATCCGCTGGGGTCATCTGCGAGCCCTTCGGCTTGTTGAGAAAGGCGCACAGCTGATCCTTCAGCGTAACCGGCGTGGTGAAGATGGTGGGGCGCTTCTCCTTCGGCACGCCATCCTCGGTCTCCTTCTTGCCGCGGCGACGACGACGGCCCGCCTCCTTCACATCCTTCGCCACGCGCTTCTGCAGACGCTGAAGGGTCTTAATGGCAGCAACCGCCTGGTCGCGCTGCTGCTGGAAGACGGCGATCAGCGAGCCAACCTCCTGCTCGACGGTCTTGGCCTCTGCCACTGGGGCATCAGCCGCTGGGGCAACCGTGGAAGCAACTGGGGCAGCAGCAACCGCGGCAGCGGCGGCGGGCTTGGCGGCCTTCTTGGCCTTCTCCGCGACGGGGACTGCTGCGGCAACTGCGGCGACCTCCGCCACTGGGGCATCAGACTTCTTGGAAACTTTCTTGGCGGGAGCAGAGGCGGACTTACTCATTGTATTAGTGGCGGAGGAAGTATTCGACATGATTGAACGCGGTTATGACTATTATGATGGCAAACCGTTCGTCAAATTTTATGGCAATCAGGGTCCAAAATGCCGGACAGATCGGTCTCTGGGCTTTTTTTTATTGAAATGTCCTGATTTGGACGGCATGCGCGCGTCTATCTCCGCATATTAATTTGGTATACTACCATCCTATGGATCTGTCCGGCAGTTAATCCTTCTTGTTTTCCTATGATGTACGGTACACTTTTGATAAAACCCTACGGTGTACCTGTTCAATAAAAAAAACGGGGCAATAGTGGTCTATGGAATATATAGGGTATATATGATTCACTTATCACAAAGTACATTTATTTTTATCCATTTTGCATCATTTTTTTAAAAATAAAAATTGACGATCGATTTTTGCATATGAATCCATCAGAACCAGAAACCATGTCAAGCGTCATCTACCCGTCCTCTTTCCAGTCCAAGGTGATTACTCTCTCCGCTCCACGAACTCTTGCCAGCGGTGCGAAGCAAGCGTACTTGAACTACAGCGGCGAGCGCTTGGTGATGCAAACCGCCGTTGCAATGTCATCTCCCTTTGGTCTGAACTCGTTTCAGTCACAGAACGGCATTGAGTACTCGGTGGATCTCTCCTTCCGCGGCATTGACAATCGCCCTGAGCTCCAGGAGTTCAAGAAGGTGCTCGAGCAGATGGATGAGCTCATGATTAACGAGGGCGTCAAGAATTCCAAGACCTGGTTCAAGGCGGATCTTAACAAGGAGGTGATTAAGGCGTTCTACACGCCGTCGCTGAAATACAGCAAGGACAAGGAGGGCAATGTCCTCTCCTACCCGCCGAACATCAAGGTCAAGCTGCCGAAGCGTAACGGCGAGTGGGACACGAAGTTCTACGATTTGAACGGTACTCCGTTTAAGGGTGTTCCTGTGGAGGACATGATTGTCAAGGGAACGCAGATCACTGCCATCATCGAGTGTGGTGGTGTGTGGTTTGCGGGTTCAAAGTTTGGCCTGACGTGGCGTGCGAAGCAGATCGCGATTCACAAGCTGCCTGAGAAGATGGGCGAGTTTGCCTTCAAGGGTCTTGGCTCGGCTCCTGTGGCTCAGGAGGAGGAGGAGGATGGCGACGAGAAGGAGATCGAGGATGATGCGGCGTTTCAGGCACCAAGCGCCACTTCTCAATCGCAAAAGCCATCCGCCGTTGCCGCCATGATGCCACAGGCAGAGCAGGTGGATGATGAGGACGGCGATGATGTCGAGCCCATTCCCGCCCCTCGCAAGACCATTATCAAGAAGAAGGTCGTCGTTCCTGCAAAGAAGTAATCGTAATATTCCGTAATACAAATATTGTAATAGAAAAACTCTATTTTTCTTGGTGCTTAGGTCGTAACAAATTGATTGCCCTTGCACCTCGCAATCGTCATGACAGGGACAGGTACTCCCACATTTCTCGTTCGCATATCTAATTCCATGACAGACGGAGGAATGACGGGCGGCATGTAAGGTTGATAGGGTTGATAACGATCCTTACCCAGCTGGATTAATTGGGCGGCAAGCTGTTGATTAATGGTAGTTAAATTCTGCTGTGTATTCACAACAGCCTGTGCTGCATTTGTTTTGTAGCTTTCAACCAATGTCTGTTGTTGACCGTATAATAAAAGGGATCGCTCCGTGGTTCGTGTATTATTATTGACAACAGGAGGTAATGTGGAACGTATGAGAAGGGTTTCATTGGTTGCACAGACGGGTTCAGCACAACAGTTCTCAATGAATCCTGGCGGTTGATAGGAATAACAAAAACGACAAGCAGGCGTCCTTAGATCCATTCTACCCCTTCTGCGGAATTTATCTTACTCCTCTTCCTCATCAGAATCAGGTACTTCCGTATGAATGGATTCCATATCAGGATCCCATCGCCCCACATAATGTCCGATGGCACCTTTGATGTTTTTGTAGAGTTTTTCTTTTTTACGATCTCGAAAGTAGTTGGTTTCATTCGCTTCAAAGGGAACCAGGCTCACATATTCGAATTCAAATCCATCGGTGTCAAACTCCTCCATCGTCTTCTCCATATGAGTCGGAATAGCAACTTCTTTATGAGTGGCGTCTGATTGTTTGGGGGAGACCTTTGGCTTTGCTATTTTTGGCTTTGCGACCTTTGGTTTTGGCTCTGCCTTGGGCTCTGGTTTTGGCTCTGGTTTTGGCTCTGGTTTGGGCGCCTTTTGTTTCGGGGCTTGCTGCGCTTGTGGCTTTAGGTCCTCTGGGGCTGCAGCGGGCTTTAGGTCCTCTTGAACCGCCTTGGCGCGCCCCTTTTTCTTCGGCTCCGCGCTCATTACTGGTATCATAGATGGCTCTGATTCTTTAATTTCCACTCCTCGCTGTGCGTTCTCTTGGTATTGAATCGCCAACGCAAGGATTTCCCTTGGTGGTTCTCCCCATTCTTTTACCTTTTCACGATACCATTTTCCACTATACATATGCGATCGATCAGGAACGGGCTCATTTACTTTTCCGTGATCGTATAATCCACAGAACTGATTTTTACATTCCGCATAGATCTTCGTACATTTTTGACAAATGCGCTGATGGGGGAGAGCAGGTTGGGGGCAACGCATTTCCAGATAGAATTTATGAACCCCATCTCCAAAATGTCGCGCGTGACTAGGATCCGTAATTCGAGAAATGCAAAGCATGGTTATACATTTTTAAGAAATGAGACATTTCAATTTTACAAAACATAAAGCGATACGTCATTTATATAGAAAATGACACAAGTACATGCGTGTGGGCGTTTAGGAAATCAAATCATTCGAAATATAGCAATGAGTTTACTTGCTGAAAAGAATGATCTACATATTACCTATAGCTCCCACGAGCTGATTAATACATTAGGAATTGACCTATTTTGTGGAACAACACATCATGATACATACATGGAATTGACCGATACGAATTACATGGTACTCTATAAACAACCGTCTATTCCCTATCATTTTGGAGATGTGTACGCATTTTTACAAACAAAAGATGTAATTTCTCTTATTTATCAACACCTACATTTGGATGCAGTAAAAAATAAGATAATCGAAAATAATCCATTTCGTAACCGATATCAAGCGAACAATGATGCATGTATGCATATTCGGCTAGGAGATGTCGCACATCATAATCCAGGTCTATACTATTATCAGAATGCACTTTCTCGTATTCAATTTGATACACTCTACCTTACTACCGACCAAAAGGATCATGACATCATTCGGCAACTTATTTTATCATACCCTAATGCAATCGTGATCGAGTATGACGAAGTTCAAACGATTCAATTTGCGAGCACCTGTAAACACATCATTTTGTCACATGGCACATTTTCAGCACTCATTGGTTATTTAGCTTATTTTTCACATATATACTATAAAGTGATTGATCCAACTCATACATGGCATGGAGACATATTTTCCATTTCTGGATGGAATTGTATTAAACCGTAATATAAAGATATATTAAATACATCCATAAGATGTCATTTACAGTGTCCTATTGGGGGCGTTTAGGAAATCAGATCATTCGAAATATTGCGGTTAGCCTACTCGCACAACAGACCAATATGCATGTTACCTATAGTTCGCATGAGCTGATTAATAAGTTGGGGATTGATTTATTTTCTGGAACAAAACAATACGTTGGTATGATTACATTAACAGATCAGAATTATATGTCATTTTACGAACAGTGCTATCTTTATTTTAATCGTAATTTTGGAGAAATTGACGCTCATTTTCAAACAAAAGAGATCATTTCTCTTATTTATCAACATCTACATTCCGATCTAGTAAAAGCATCCATTATGAATAAGAACCCATTTTCCAAACGATACCAAAACAACAATGATGTATGCATCCATGTTCGATTAGGAGATGTGGCGCATCATAATCCAGGCCTTGACTATTATCAAAAAATACTCTCCCGCCTTACATTTGATAAACTCTATATTACCACCGATCAAAAACATCATACGATCGTGTATCGACTTATTTCATTGTATCCTACTGCGTCTGTCATCGAGTATGATGAAGTTGAAACCTTTCAATTTGCGAGCACCTGCAAACACATCATTTTGTCACATGGCACATTTTCAGCCATGATTGGATACCTGGCTTATTTTTCAGATATTTATTATAAAGAACTTGATCCAAATCACATATGGCACGGAGACGTATTTTCCATTCCTGGGTGGAATAAAATTTGAAATATGTCAAATCATCATGGATACACAGCCATGACCGATCTCAAACGAATTCTCTACTCCTTTTCAGATGAAGACATTGTAGAACAAGATTATCGCTATACCATGTACCGTCTTCCTTACTCGCCTGATATATTTTGGACGCATTTTCAATTTGATGTTTCAAACGGCGACAATCTCTTTCAAATTGAGATCCTTCTCATTACTACCAACGGAGAAAGTCATACCCTTGTTGCCCCCATCATACGGACCCCACAACAATGGTATGATACATGTTGGCCTCTTCCTTCCCTTCCTACCTCCGATCATTCTGGACTCTATCTTAAACTGATTTATCCAAAAGTCATTCAGCCAGGCGAATCCGAACTTCGCGTATCCCTTTCTCTCCTCGGCTTTTTCGGCTTGTTTCCCTCTCAGATGACCTATCTTCTCTATCGGGCACAACAGTGTCAATTTGTCTTTCTCCATGGAAAAAATAGCACGATCATGACGGCGAACAGCGAAGCCGATTATGAATACAGTGTACCCTTACACACTCTTTCTGAATGTCCTATTGATGTAAATTAATATTACAATACTGCATATAAGTCACCATATTTGAATAGGACGCCGCAGATGGAATTTGTTAATCAATTTTCATCATCTAAACCTATCCCTTGAATAGTAGGGTAGACATGTCCGCAAAGGATTACTTTCGACCACGCGGCGATATTACTACCGTTCTGGATCTTACGGATCGAGACTCACAGGATAATACCTATTTTCCATTGGATACTACGCACTCCTGGTTTCATCGCGGTGAGATCGGCGCCACGAATCATACCGTGTATCCCAGTGCACTCAGCGTCCAGGAATTTACCCAGCGCGGTCCCGCCCAATGGGGGCAGAAACTCAGTTTTGAGATCGGCAGTTTGCCCGCAGGCGACCTCCTCCAATCCGTTATTCTTCAAATTCGTCTGGGGAGCTGGTACAATGGTACGATCGTTCAGCAATTATCGAATGGAATCATTCAGCCCGATTTGGTAACGAACGCGGCAGAATACTGGACCTTTGCGAACAGTTTGGGAACCAGTATTATCGAGTATGCAGAGTTCATTGTCAACGATCAAACCATCGAGCGGCTCACAGGCGAATTCATTCGGATGTTTTTAAATGTCTACTCTGATGTCAATACCGCCATTGGCTACTCTGCCGACGGAATTGGAACCGCCTCCTATTCCTATTTGTCGAATAAGCCGATTGGTGGTGTAGAACCCGTCCTTCAAACCGCATTCAATCCCAATCGGCCTTTTCCTACCGAGGACGGAACCTATTTTTGCATTCTCCCCTTCTTCTTCATTCGCACCCGCCTGAAAGAGGTTTTCCCCCTTCTGGCCTGCAATGAGGGTAATGTTCGCATTGATGTGAAGCTGCGCCCCTTCGACCAAGTTGTCCGAAAATACATCGGATATCGCGCCAATTGCACGGAGGTTCCGTTGAATTCAACGGTTACCTTTAAAAACACAGCTGCGCCTTCTACTACCGTGACAACGACCACGCTGGCATGTGCGCCTGAATTTCAGGATTTTCGCATCATCACCTGTTGCGCTTTAACATCTGGCACCCTTCGCGAGAAATTTCTTCATCAACCATTCGAACAAATGGTAAAATTGGTACAGAGCTTTCATTTTGAGGAACCCCTGAAATATCTGGTGAGTAAGCCCAATTCTAATTCTGATACGGTTGACATTCAACTGCCACTCGAATTGAATCACCCCGTCATTGAGATCGTATGGGGATTCCGCAGAAAGGGCGCGCTCATTAACAATGAATGGTCGAATTTTACACCTGCCATCGGGTTGGAACTTACTCCTCAAACGGTTTATCCACCTTGGCTTGATTATGCCACCATTCGTGTCAACGGCTTTGAATTAATTTCGGCGCGGGGCGACTGGTTCCGCGAACACATTGCCAGTAAACACAAGGGCGGTATTATTGCCTTTCAGTCCTATATGTATGGATATTCCTTTGCAGCCTATCCTGACGAACATCAGCCCAGTGGCACGGCAAATATGAGTAAAGCGATGTCGATTACACTCAATCTGCGGGTCAATACCCCTATTGCGGCCAACCTTGCTACGCTGGGTTCACCATGCGTGTTTGATCCTGCGACAGTGGGTGGCTGGGAGGTCTTCGTGTATGCCATCCATTATAACTGGTTGCGATTTGAAAACGGCATTTGCAATCGTATGTTTACGGATTAAAGTGTCGAGGGCTTAGAGCAAAAATCATATCCACTACTAAGAGGATGACGGCCAGTTTATTGAAGATCCTGTCATCAGGTATTCAGGATGAGCGACTCACCTTTCAGGCTACCCTCTATCCCTTTCGAAAGATCTGGATTCGAGGCGGCCGATTCACCACCCAATGGTCGCGCCTTGATTTTGAAAATACACCCACCTTCGGAAACACCGCCTTTTTCCGCATTTTACGAAAAGGCCATATCTTGACACGCTTATTTCTGGTTGCTAACATGCCCGACATCTATCGTCCACAGGCTTTAGCGCTCCAAGCGGCAAAAACGCTGAATCCCCTTGCCACACAGGCCTATCCCCAATTTGGCTGGACCAATTCTCTCGGGCACGCTCTCGTTTCTCAGCTCACCCTTGACATCGCCGCAGCCCGCGTCGAAACCCTCGACAGTCGTCTTTTGGAGATTCTTGACGAATACAATACCCCTCTGGAGAAAGTGCCCGTCATGAACGAGCTCATTCGGCGAAAAGACCACGGGTTTACAGAAACCAGTTTTGGATGGCCTCCGCCTACTGCCGCTCCAAGTACGATGCCCTATTCCGAAACCGTCATCGTTCCCCTCCCTTTCTGGTTTACCCGCGGCGATCCTGGATGCGCTCTTCCTATTGATGCCATTCCCATGGATGAAGTGCGTGTCGGCATCACATTTCGTGACTTGAACGGACTGTATTATACGGATACGCATGTTCCCAATACCTCTACGGATGATGGAACCTCCCTCTATTCTCTTGCAGGGAGCTACTTTTATCCGCAGAATCCCGTTACGACTCCGAATCAGGCCCCCTTATCCAATGCTGCTGGGCTTATTCAAATGCCCCTTTCACTACAACTGGGCGAGTGCTATATCATGGCTGAATATGCCTATTTGGATCAAAATGAGGCCAATCGATTTCGTCTCGCCGATCTCCAAATCCCCGTCGTGCAACACTACGCCATGAACCCCTATGATTCACGCGGACTACCCAGCAGCCGCATTCGCTTGGATCTACCCAATCCTACCCGTGACATTTTCTTTATGTGTAATCCCTATTTGGCTCCAACCTATAATGCCTTTTTCTTGGCGACACGAACCCTCACAGGAAATGCCAATACCCTTCCAAGTAGTACCCAATATCCTGTCATCTGGTGGCCCGATGCTCTTGGTCTCTACGCCCAACAACAGTCCTCCTTTTTACGGGCGGGATTCGCCCTGTCTAACTCCGAACCCCTTTCAGGTTACGAAATCTCCTATCAAGGCTCCCTTGTCCGCTTTCGTACAGAAGGCCCTCCTCTCTTTCGTTCCATTCTGCCCTCTTACGAACAGCGCAAATCACCATGGGTTAATCGCTATTATTATAACTTTCCTTTCGGCATTCAAAATGGATATACGCCGTTTTCTCGCCCACAGGGCGAGGCCAATCTCGATAAAATTACCAATCGCGATCTCGTGCTTCGCTATCGCACACTAACGGGCCAGCCGACAGGCACCGATGTGGGGCGTTACATCGTTTATGTCTATGCAGAAACCTATAACATGCTGCGTGTCTACGGCGGGCGTGCGGGTCTTATGTTTGCCTATTAATCTTGGGTAGTAATAGAATGTCGTGTAAGGAGCTGAAAACCAAAAAATATCAGACACGGAAATCACCCGCCTTTTCCGCGCAGGCGTGCAAGGGGCTTACCAAGAAGGGTAAGGATGGAACCTATGTCTCCAAGGCGGATAAGCGAGGCATTTATAAATGGGTAAGAGCGGATGGCAATGCGAAGCGCAATGCACTTCGTAATACACAAAAAGTCCACTTGCGAAAAGGAAAAGTCTACGATGTTCTTGATAATGGTGCACGCCCTTACCGCGTGTATGTCGATGGTTCCACCGTCAGCATTTACATCGGCAAACTAAATAGTGATTATACCTATGATTATGATAAATTAGTTCGAACGATCAAGGCGAAACAGGTGCATCTGGGAGGAAAGAAATCACAACTTGGAAATTCCATTCTCATTCATGTTTCTGGAAATAAGTATCTCTATATCGGCCACGAGATCTATGAATTTCAAATGGAAGATGAAGTGGATACCTATTTTTCCATTGTTGGAAACAGTGATGTCCCCTACCCTGTTCTATTAGGAACCGAAAATGCCTATTTCATGCTGGATCATTGTTATGTTCCACGAAGTGAGTTTGATCCAAAAATGACAAAGACTCAATGGGAAGATTCCTATCAGCGGTACTATGGATATGCGGATCCCATGACGGGCGAGTCGCCACCAAAAGGGGCAAAGAGAGAAGGCTTAGAAAATAAATGTAAGAAAATGAAGGGATTCCATATCGTTGTCAAACGGGAGTAAAATGTGTTCTGTTTGTAGAAATGCGGAAAATGCAAAAGACTCGAAAATCCGTCACACGCGGTTGGAAAAATGAAGCCCCACATGGAAAGGAGCGCACCGTTATGTGTAAGAAATGCGGTAAAACATGCTTTCTGGGACCTCATCTGAGCTTCCCCATCTGTGCGCGAAAGACCTGTCGTGTCAATTCTCGCGGCGTTCATGCGGCTTATCAGCGTGCGCGTCAGTGGAAACATACTCGCGTCGCTGCAAAAGCGAAAGCCCTTCTTCGTAAAATGAATACGAGAAAGCGCAAATAAAAAAATTGAAATAATGTGATGGTAATCAAAAGGCAACCATGAAGCTCATTTCCTTTAATGTCAACGGTATCCGTGCCATTACAGGAAAATCCAAGAACGGCGAGAAAACGGGAGATGTGAATAACAGTGTTCTCACTGCGCTCATTAAGGAGCAGGCGCCCGATGTCCTCTGCTTCCAGGAAATCAAAACACAATCTGCGGCGGATCTTGCCTGGCTCAAAGCTCATTTCCCCTATGTCTATATCAACGTGGCTGAGAAAAAGGGATATTCAGGTGTGGCCCTCCTATCCAAAACGGAACCCGAATGGATCACGGAGGGATTTGACGAGTTCGACGAGGAGGTGATTGGCGAATACAAAGAGCGCGAGTTCTCTCAAGAGGGTCGTATCCTCACGGCGAAGTTTCCGAACTGCATTGTTGTCACGGTCTACACCCCCAATTCCCAGCCTGAACTGGCGCGTCTGGACGAGCGCGTGGCATGGGAGTCTGTCCTACGGATGTATCTCTTTCAACTTCAACAAAGCTATGAATGTCCTGTGATTCTGTGCGGCGATCTCAATTGCGCTCATAAAGAAATCGATCTAAAGAATCCCAAGACGAATAAGAAATCACCTGGCTTCTCCGCCGAAGAGCGCCATGAACTCCAGCTGATGCTTGACGCGGACTTCGTGGATTCCTTTCGATCTCTCCACCCCGATACCGTGAAATACTCCTACTTCAGCAACTTCGCCAATTCGCGCGCCCGAAATGTGGGATGGCGCATCGATTACTTCTTGGTCTCCTCTTCTATTCGTGAGAGTATCGTGGAAGCCGATATTCTTACGGATTACTTTGGATCCGATCACTGCCCTGTTGTTCTGCAGCTCAACTTCTAATATTTGCGTAAACGCTTATTTTTCATCATTGTCCTTCACCACCTTAAAATGAAGATCGGCGGCCTTATTATTATATTTTGGGAGTGCCAAAATGACCTCACGATTGTACTCTGGAAAGGGGATCGTACCCGACCATGGCTCACCGCATTCGATCCATGTGCTGATTTTCTGCTTTAATTCCAAAAAACTTAGTACATTGGATCGTACCCCTCCCTTTTGGAGTTGGGTCAAGAGACTTAGTCCCTCCGTTAGTCGCTCCTCTTTCGTTTTATCCTTTTTTCCCATCCTACTCTTGTAGGAGATTTGTGGTTTAGGCTCTGATGGGAATCATCCTTAGATTCTCAAGTGGAAGCATGATCCTTGATGGATTTGCGTCGTTTTGCGAAATAAGAAAACAGGCGATCCCATCCTTGATGTCAAACCCAATACAATATTCAATGGCGGATTTACAAAAGGTAAAGGGTGCAGAATACATTTCTGGCTGCATGGTGTTCTTGTTACACTGGACAACGGAATGATAATAACATCGCGGCTCTGAATATTGTACCAAGTGAGTCACTGCATACATTTTGTTATCATATTCCACAAGGGGAGAAGATCCGCGCATATGTTGAAAGAGAGACGGCGTCGGATAGACCGTGTGAATCGTTAAACCCTCGTCTGTTATTGCGCCCATTTCCATCGGACTCCACCGATAGATTACATTGAATTTCCCTTTTGCATACGGAGTATGTTCCAAATGAGTATCCTCTACATAGATCCAGTTCTTCTCGCAGGGTTTATTTTGATAGGGAAGAACACAGAGGTTGCGGATCTGATTCGTAGTAAGATCATAGTCACCGTGAACCATTACCATACGATCCTCTTCTATGATGTTCTTACAGGATGCCATGCATGTCAGTAGACCATTGTGGCGAATCAGTCGTATGTCTTCCAGACCTTCCACTTGGCTCGGAAAACGGGGATAATCTTCTTTCATCATGACGACATCCGTGGTAGGTTCATAGGATTCATTGAGAAAGAGATAGCCATTTTGGGTTTGTATCTTTTCAGATAAAGAGCCGCGTATGTGATACTTTCCCTTTTTGTCAATCCAGTAATTTACATAACGGATATTCATAAGATATCGCTGATTTGCATCCGAATAGGGTAAAAGAGAACAAGAGGATGGCATAAAATGTTCCTGCGGCGAAATGGAAAAGGGGATCTGTTTGCCACGATATGTGGGGGATAGAAGGGGCTCCGTGTAAAACTGCAGATTGTCCCATACGGTCTGCACATGATGCGGCACATTTCGATTGAGATACGAGATGATTGCACAGAGGCCATCCTGCTTGGTCTGTTGTGTGACATAATATGCCAAAATGGTATACTCAAACTCAAAGAGCCCGTGATACACAGGGTGCTCGATAAAGAGAATGTCCTTCTTTGGATAGGGAACATCCTTTCCTTTCAAGTAATAGTGATATGCTTTGTAGTGCTGTGATGTCTTTCGAAAGTACTGGGTTACATAATACATCGGCTCGGCTCGTATCGGATAATACATGAAAGCCTCATTCGCCCATCGTTCCATGTTATGAATGTCGCGTAATTGTTCGTAGCATTTCGCAATTTGATAGTACGAATACCAGACCTCTTCTCGCCAGCCTTTCATTTCGATCCGCTTTTGATACATTTGAATGGCGTCTTTCGTACGACCCGCGTCCTGTAGGCTTCGCGCCAAATAGAAATGAGCGCGGGCATTGGTTGGTTCTTCTTTAAGCTCTTCTGTTAACAGACGGATGTCCCGTTCGAATTTGTCGGCTTTGCATCCGCCGTCATTTTGATCGGCGATATAAATCATCTCGGATGGAATATTTTCCACGGGATCTCCGCTCCAATATTCATGGGTTGCACCTACACATTTCCAGTCATAGCTACATTTTAGGACGCGCGTATTAAAATAAGTAAGGTGATTAGTGGTTTGCATGATGCGATAACCAGGGTGTGTCAATGGATAGGTCTTCCATGCAGGCGAGGGAACCAGGATCATATCGGCATCAATCGCGATTGCATAGGTGGTATCTTTGTTCCATCCAAGGGATTCTACAAATGTCTGAGCGCGTTGAAAAGAGAGGGTACGATTCTTTCCAAAATGAGTAAATGGCTCGGAGGTTATTTCAAATGGTTTTTTTGCATTTTTTAAAATGTGCGTGCATTTGGAAATGGTGTCATCGGTTGAACCGGTATCTAAAATGAAAATGGCATCCACATGCGGCAATGCATAATGAAAGCAACGCTCCAGAATATGGGACTCATTTTTGATCATGAGTAGAAGAATGAAATGCATTCTCTATCGTTTGGGTATGAGTATTTATATGAAAATAACCCCCATTCCTACATAAAAAAGGGTATAATACGGAAATTATTGGATAGGAGGATATGGAGGATGTGGAGGACATGGAGGACATGGTGGAGGATAATACTGTAGCTGGATCATCGGTGGCGGAGGACAGCTATTGGGAGGAACTGGGACAAAACATTTGCTGGTATAAATGTTTACTTTATTGCAATAATAACTTAATAATTTTGTAGGGTCCTTACTCATTTTATTGATAGATCAGATAATTACTCCTACCCGGATATTATCATCCTATTAGGTAGGAAGAATGACACCATTCTTAGCCATCTTACTCATTTTATTTGCAGTTATTGTTGTACGACTCTTTTCGGGTACCGAAGGATTTGCCGATATGGCCTCCCAAATGCGCGCACAACTTGCTCCATTACAATCCGACTATCGATCCCTTGTATCCTTTCATCAATCTTTCATAAACATATGGCAACAAGCGGTTGGTGCATCCATTCGTATGAGTATCAAACAAGTACCCCTCACCAGCCCAAAAGACCCCATCCCATCCTCTCCACCACCGCCATCCCAAGATCAACTCAATGAACACATCTCTGAAATGGAACACGGACATCCTCCACTCTATTTTCCTCGAATCGTCACATTACCCGAGACCCTTACACCCGAGACCCTTCCTTCTATTCTTGCCATTTTTGTTCCCCTTGCAGGAGATCCTCCCGTATACGAACACATATTCGACTCATTTAATCATGCGATGCAATATGTGAATGATAGTCTATCGGGTGTGAAACAAAGCCTGGATAAGGCATTAAAAGGTGGTGAAGGCTTTTATGCAGGATGTGATTGCTCTCCTGAAATGATTGCGAATGCCATTCAAGAACAGCAGAAACGCGAGATGGAAAATCAGGTCGGTCAAATGAGGAGCATTCTGAATGCATTTAAACAGAATGGTAGTCTACAAACGAATCTGGCAAGAAATAAAGAACTTGTTGCCGAAATGAATGACATCAAAAATAAGGCAGAAAGCGGTGAACTTCTGAATAGCTATCAGGCCCCTCCAGATACAACCCCGTCTCCTGTTACCTATGCCGTTTCTCCTAAATTTAATGCATGGGATGCCTATAAACGGAATCACCCTGAAGATGCAGCTGATTTTGCAAAAACAGCACCGCCGTGGCTTGTCCCCATTTTAGGCTGGATGCATGATATCTCTACGAATTTACATGCGTAATTTCTTTGATGATTGTTTATTACGATGAGTGTTACGACGAGTGTTACGAATTGTTTTACGAATCGCAGTACGATTCGCATTACGATTCGCAGTACGATTCGCATTACGATTCGCAGTACGATTCGCAGTCAGTACGGGTTTGCCATTCGTATTCTCCAGAACTTTCTTTAACTCCTTCTTTTTTGCCGTAATTCTCTGTACTTTCGAGCGAATGAGTGACGGAAGCGATGATTGATGACCCGAGCACTCCAGTGATACAAATGGAAAGTAGAATTGATCCGGATGACTACGAGCATAGATATTAAGCTGAACCAGTTGATTGGCGAGGCATTCCATGGAACCAATGTTGAAAAATTTGGACTGAATGAATCCCAGGCTAAAATAGAGCGTAATCAGCGTATCCATCGAGGCAATTTGCAGGACTTTATTATCCTTCATTTGGACATTAAAATAGGAGTGGCATGCCGATTGCTCGATAATAAACACAAGCGGTTGTTTCTTTTGATAGAGAATATGTAATGATGGAATGAGCTCCACTCCCTTATTATGATAGGATTGAATCTGAATCACATCGTCCCCTTTTTTCTGCATTCGCTTAAATTCCGCAAGAATCGTATTGGCATCTGCCAGTGCATTGGATGAAAAGAAGAGAATCGGCTTCTTTTGTGAAAGGATCCACTTGGTGTGTTCCAGCTTTTTCTTATAAGACTGCTCGTAAAAGGACAACAAATCGGCACCCGCAAATACGCGTTGATTTTGAATCACAAAATGAATCGTATATTCGATCTGCTCCTGTGTGAGTGCATTTCGTAACAGAGGAGAGCGAGAATAACATGAACGAATCGGGACAAACTCATTAAACAACATGAGGCGCTCAAATACCTTATCCCAGCGTCGAACCTCTCCGCGCGGCCGACTCAGCTCCAAATACATCAACATTCGCAATGTGCTCGCGTCCAAATAGGAGATTCCATCCATGCGAAATTCGCGTTTGGAGAGCATGCGATAGAGCTTCGGATCAATCACCGTGAGATCCGCAACAGGAATATAATCGACATAGACCTTCAGCGTTCCTTCGTGCATGCCCTCTCGCACCGAAATCTCGGCAAATCCCGCTTTCTTTAAATCCGTAACGATCATTCGAATGTCTTCATGTTGCGAGGGGGTAAAGAAATCATAATCTGGAATGGAATACTCGGGATTGTAGAACTTGTATTTGGCGGGAAGATACGCATTAATCGCCTGGCCTCCATAGCAAATGCGATGTTTCTTTCGCAAAAAATTCTCAATGACGCGGATGGCTAGCAAAATGTGATCGTCGTGGGCGGAATCATAATCAATCTTTGCCTGTGCCATCTCGGAGGCTTTTTTAATAATCTGTAGTTGCTTTTCAAATTGGACTTTATCGAACATGTCCGATGTAATATGCTCGAGTTCGGACTCCATGATCGCTCTATCTAGTATGATCGTAATTCTCGGACAATGAAATGTCACATCTAAAGAATCATGTCAATGAATACGACAATGAAGATCGTTGAATTGGGGAAAATGTTCCGCCCTGGAACCTCCCACGTGTATCCGCCTTTTAAAAAGGGTCGATACATGGAGGAATTTATGTACGAATACTTGCTGGCTCAAAAGAATCTATCGACGGACTGGGTCTATCTCCCCGTGTTTTGGACGAACCTTCAAAATCATCCTGGATTTGCGAATACGAAAGTGAAGCTACAATTTATGCTGGATCAGGTATTATCCTTTCTACCATCTGATACGAAGTATTTCACCATCGTTCAGCATGACGACGGTCCTCAACTAAGAATCCCTCCCCAGACGGTTGTCTTTGGCGCGTGCACGGGTACCATTCCCTTGCCGCTCATCTATGAAGATACCTCTTGTAAACTATTGACGGCTCCGCGTCTAACAAAAACCATATTGGCATCCTTTGTGGGAACAAAGACCACCCATCCTCTTCGCGGAGAAATGGTTCAGCATCTGGAGGGAAAACAGGGGATCCAGTGCCAGGCAGCACCTGTATGGAAAGTGAATGTGGTGGAACAGGATGCAGCACGCTTTGTAGAATGGACCCTGCGCTCGAAGTTCTGTTTGGCACCACGAGGGTATGGTCGGAGTTCCTTCCGTTTTTTTGAAGCCATGCAGCTCGATACCATTCCCGTTTATTTATGGGACGATGTCGAGTGGCTCCCTTACAAGGATATCCTGGACTATTCCACCTTTTCCATTTCCATTTCGCATAAGGATCTTCCTCAGCTTTATGATCGCCTTCGCTCCATTTCAGATGATACCTATCAACGCATGAAACAGGAACTGTTGCGGGTTCGGCGCTATTTTACACTGGAGGGAATGGCGGAGTATATTGTTGGGCGAATTACTCAAGGATAGGTGGTCTTAGCTGTCCTCCGTTGCTATTTTGATTCAGAGGTGCCAATCCTGGAACAATTTCCTTTGGTGGAGCACGACGCAAATTCGCTGGCTTGGGGCGAAAACTGTACTTTTTAAAGTTCTTATCGGTGAACATGAAATCATTGGATGTATCAAACAATGTAATGGGAACACAGTGTACTCCAAATGTATTCGTGATATAGCTAAATGTGCTTTCTGGAACCGGCGTTAATGGATTGGATGGTAGGCACATCGTCCATTTATTGGTCGTATTCATTTTAGAGGTTGCCGATTCAGAGACAGGTATGTTTTTATATTCATCCGCCGAATCTAAAATGCCATTTCCTGTATTATTATCGGTAACACCTAACTGTCTCATACTATAATGCAATTGTAGATTGGTACAATAGTTTAAATCATCCTTTGGTTCATATTTTGGTATGTTCGTGCAATTGGTTGGATCAAACCCACTGGTATCCGCATTATTGAAAATGAGTACTTTTCCATTATAATCAGTGATTTTATTGAGGAGAAGTTGATCGGGTTGAAGCTGACGAAAATAATTTCCATTGGCGGCCTGCTGGTATAGTCGAGTTCCAAATACTTGGAGTGCCTTTGCCACCTGGGAGAAATAATTGAGATTCTTTAATGAACAGCGGTCCGTTAGATCCGGTATTCTGAGAAAGTTCAGAACAATGATCACAGGGTCGGTACTATTTTCACAGGTTTCACTGGAAAATGCAGCGTTATTAATGGCGACACATACCTTACTGACGGTGGTTTCATTGATATTCTTGCAGAGATCTCCGTCCCAATTTACCAAATATTCGGAATTCTCATTTCTTGCACCTGTCCCCTTTCGAACCACAAGATAAGGAATATAGGAATCAGAAGACATGCAATCCTCCACATAATCAATATCCAGTACAAATGTGCGGCATCCCGCTTTTACTGCATATTGTACTGCCACATTCGCATCAAAATATCCATTATTCATCGGACCAAGATATCCTGTTAGGCGACAACCGAGTACATAGAAGTTAATTAACATTTGCTCCTCTTCTGGAATTTCAGCAGGAGTGGTTTGTTGCCCCAAATAATCGGAAAGTGCCCGTCGAGAATTAGATGCTACGCTATACTTCTGCGATAAAAATGCGATCTGATCCTCCTTTGTTTTTACCTTCTTGTCTGCAAAACCCTCTTCGGAAGGGTTTCTTGATAAAAAAAGACCTAGAAATACGAAAAATACAGCAATACCGATACCAAAACCATACGATTTATTAGATGATACTAACAAAATGATTCCTGATAGAATGGTACATATCAAATACACAATCGATATACTATCCATATCCCTATCCCATTGGAAGAAGTTAATTTCCATAAAAATACGGTAAAACCGGAAGTCACTGTATTAGGTTTGTTTGCCAAAGAAATGCGTCTTTTCCGTGAAATAATAGGCCTGGAATTCATCCAGTAAAATGTGTGGATCATTTGGATATTTCATTTTTTGTAAAAGTGCCGTGACCGATTGCTGAAAAGTCACTGAAAGTGAGTTCCATAATTGGCGGACCTCTTGCTGATAGTTTTTATCCAGATAGAACCGTGCATGCTGCAATTCGTGTCGCTTCGTCTGAATGTCCCCTTTTTTATAGGCAATTAGATATTGTGCGTTGTATTTCAGTAGAGGGCTTTTAGGATGATGTGTTTGAATGATGGTTGCGGGAACATTCCAGCCCACCCTGCCTTTCATGGCGCCTTCATAGGCATCGCATGCACTTTGGAATTCAGCGGGAAGATCACGATGATCATCATAGATCAAATGGAGGACTTGGCCCTGTTTTACAAATTTCATGTCGATAAAATGTGTGGATGAAGCAAAATCAAATTTATAAATTTATTAATTTAATTTCGAAGTCCTTAGTATATGTAATGAA
>Ga0315273_10002163_pt1 | contig 22957 bp, 21 predicted proteins | sample YL17G02_0_MG_FD_205753 | JGI IMG/M metagenome (GOLD analysis project Ga0315273, IMG submission 205753) | Sediment microbial communities from Yellowstone Lake, YNP, Wyoming, USA - YL17G02_0 | ecosystem: Environmental > Aquatic > Freshwater > Lake > Sediment | place: USA: Wyoming | collected...
ACCAGGATGTTGTACTTCATCGCAGATCCTCCCGGTAGCCGATCAGGCGTTTCTCCTTCTGCGGGATGGGGAAGCTCAAGCTGACGGTCGTGCCCTCCCCCGGCTTCGAGCTCACGGCGACCTCCCCCAGATGCTCCTTGATGATTTTGTACACCAGGGTCAGCCCCAGCCCGGAGCCGAACTCCCGGGTGGTGAAGTAGGGCTCGAAGATCTTGTCCAGATTTTCCTCCGGAATGCCCACACCCGTGTCGCTCACCTTCAGCTGCAGGGTATTGCCTTTGCGCAGGGTGAGAACCCGCAGGGTGCCGCCGTCCGGCATGGCGGCGATGGCGTTCTTCACGATATTCAGCAGGGCCTGTTTCAGGTATTTGGCGTCCAGCCGGATGGGCGGCGAGGGCTCCAGGAGCTCCACCTCGACCCGGATGCCCGCCTGCTCGAGCTCGAAGCGCAGGAACTCCAACAGTTCCCGCACCAGCGGGTTGGGGTCCTCCAACTGCAGCTCGGCGTTCATCGGGCGGACCGCGAACAGGAAGTCCACCACGATGCGGTTCAGGCGCTCCACCTCCTCCTTGATCACCTCCAGGTTCTCGGAGACCTTCGCCGCGGAGACCGTTTGCCGGCCGCCGATGGTCTTGCGGATGAGCTCGATGTGGATGCCGATGGAGGCCAGCGGGTTCTTGATCTCATGGGCCACTCCCGCGGTCAGGGTGGTCAGGGCGGCCAGGCTCTCCGCTCTTCTGAGGCGGGCCTCCTTGGCACGCTTCTCGGTAACGTCCTCGATGTGGATCACGTTGCCCTGGATCGAGCCCTGGCGCACCAGCGGCATGACGGTCAGGGCCAGGGTGCGCACGAAACCCTCGGTCAGGGTGAACTCACGGTCGATCACCTTGTCCAGGCTGGAAAGGGAGCGGCGGAAAAAGGCGGCGATCTCCCGGTCCTGCATGCACTCCCACAGCACCCGCTCGCCCAGCTCCCCGGAGGCGAAGGGCAGCATGCGTTCCGCGGACTTGTTGACCAGCAGGATACGGTCCCCCCGGTCCGTGACCACCACCCCGTCGCTCATGGACTCCATGACCATTTCCAGCAGCTCGCTCTCCGTGGCCACATCCTCCAGCAGCCCGCGGATCTGCTCCCGGTCCATCTTGTCGATTTTGGCCAGGGCGCGTTGCAGAAACCTCCTCACGGCGTCCCCCGCCTCATGCGCTACTCCGCCTCATGCGGTACTCCGCAGGCCGAGGAAAAGCGACTCCAGGTTCAGTAGCGGGCTCTGGTTGTAGCGCTCGAAGGCCTCCAGGTGCCCGCGCAGGAGCGTGTTCCAGCGGGCGAGGCGGCGAGGGTCCACCGCGCCTTCCCGCAGGAGCGCCCCGAAGCGACCCAGGAGTTCCTGGTAGAAGTTCGAGGTGCACTCCCGTGCCTGCTTGCCCCCGAATAGCTTTGCCAGCCGGTCCAGCACCTCCGCCTCGAGCTCCTCCTCCGCGGAGCCGGCCGCGGCCACGAAACGCTGGGCTATTAAGGCGATTTCGCGGTGGTCCACCTCCTGCCAGGCCAGGAAATACTCGCGCAGGGTCGGGTACTGCTTTCCCTCTTCCCGGAAAATGCGGGTGAGGACCTCCGAGGTTTCCGCGGGGCTGCGCTCGGCGAAGGGGTAGGTCCGCAGGCGGGACAGCACCGTCGGGGCGAGAGCCGCCCGCCTGGAGGTGGTCAGGATGAGGAACGCGTTCCGCGGCGGCTCCTCCAGGGTCTTGAGCAGCGAGTTGGAGGAGGCTTCCAGCATCCCTTCCGCACACTCCAGGATCAGGACCCGCCGGGTGCCGGCGCCGGGCGCGGTCAGGCGCAGCCAGGCGGAAGCCCGGCGCAGCAGGTGGATCGGGATGTTCTGTGCCGGCAGCGCCCGCGCCAGCTGGCGGCAGCCGGCCAGGACAGCCTCCAGCCTCTTTTCCAGGTCGGGCGGTTCCTCCCCCGCGGCGTCCCCCGGCGCCAGCGCGTCCAGCTCTTCCTCCACCTGGGCGAGTGAGCCGGCTACCGGCTTGAGCCGGCTCTCCTCCCCCTCCCACAGTGGAGGGTCGAAACGGCGGGTGAGCTTCCGCACGGCGCGGACGAACAGGTAGCGGGCCGGCGGCTTGCGCACCCGCAGCAGGCAGTCCGCGGCCGCGGCGATGTCCGCTTCGAAATAGCGAGCCCCCGCCAGGAGGGTGGCCGGATGCACGAGCAGGCGCTGCTTGCGGCAGGAAGGGCACGCGCAGGACCACTGGGCCCCCTGGCCGCAGGTGAGCACCCGGGCGATCTCCAGCGCCGTGGAGAGCTTACCGGCGTAGGGCGGCCCGGACAGCAGCGCGGCGCCGGGGAAGCAGCCCGCCGCCAGCTCGCGCCGCAGCGTCTGCACCGTGGCCGTCTGGCCGATGATGTTCTCAAACATGGCTGAACACGCGCTCGGGGGACGGCAGCACCGGCGAGAGGAAGCGGGCGAACAGGCTATCCCGCAGGATCCCTCCGGAGTCAAAGAAAGGCTGCCAGTTCAGGAGAAAAAGCAGCACGCCCACCAGGAGCAGCCCCTCGGCCAGCCCGAGAAAGAAGCCGATCGCCCGGTCCAGCCGCTCGAGGGCGAGCTTGTCGAACAGCGCGGCCAGCAGCCGCTCCAGCGCCTTCACCAATAGGTACAGGAGCAGGAAAAGAACCAGGAAAGCGATCAGCGGGTTCCACAGGGAGAACCCGAACCACCTGCCGAGGAGCGCCGCCACCGATTTGTACAGCGCAATCGCCCCCCCGAAGCCCACAAAAAGGGCCGCCACGGAACCGAACTCCGCGACGAAACCCCGGATCACTCCGCGGATCGCCAGTACCACGATCAGGACGGCGAAAACGATGTCGATAATCGCGATATTCATCCCGCGCGCTCCAGCACCAGCTCGGCTACTCGCGCCGCGGCCCCGGGCCGGCCCAGCTCGCGCGCCCTGCGGCCCATGTCCGCAAGCCGGGCGGGGTCCGCCAGCAGGCTTAAGACCTCGCCGGTGAGGCGTCCTCCGCCCGCCTCCTGCTCCGGCACCACGAGCGCGGCGCCGCAGCCGGCGAAATGGCGAGCGTTCTCGATCTGGTCACCCCGGCTGGCTTGCCCGCTCAGGGGCACCAATACCGCCGGCTTGCCCAGCGCGGCCAGCTCCCAGAGGGTGTTGGCCCCCGCCCGGCAGAGCACCAGGTCGGAGGCGGCCAGCAGGTGCGGCAGCTCCTCCTCGAGGAAGGCCACGGGGTAGTAACCCGGTACTCCGGCGTAGTAACCCGGTACTCCGGCGTAGTAACCCGGTACTCCGGCGTAGTAACCCGGACGCTCGGCCGGCCGGTAATGGGAGCGGCCCATCTGGTGGACCACGAAGCAGGCAGCGGTGAGCTCGGCCAAACCCCGCGCGACGGCGTCGTTGATGAAGGCGGAGCCCAGGCTGCCCCCGAGCACCAGCAGCAGCGCCCGCTCGGGCGGGCAGCCGACCAGCGACCGTCCGGCCGCGGGGTCGCCGGCAAGCAGGGAGCCCCGCACGGGGTTTCCCGTGTGCAGGACCTTGGCCCGCAGCGCCGGGTGCAGGTAATCGGCGGATTCGGCGAAGCTGACCAGCACCCGCTCGCTGGAGCGCGCGTTGATGCGGGTGGCCAGTCCGGGGTTTAAATCCGACTCGTGCGTGAACGAAGGGATCCGCAGCAGCCGGGCGGCGGCCAGCGGCGGCACCGTGACGTAGCCGCCTTTGGAAAAAACCAGCCGCGGCCTCTCCTTGCGCAGTATGGCCAGGGAGGCGAAGAAGCCGGCCACGACGCGGAACAGGTCCAGGAAATTGGCGAGCGAGAAGTAGCGGCGCAGCTTTCCCGTGGGAATGCCGTAGTACGGGATCCCGCGCCCCTTGAGGATGTCGCGCTCAATGCCGCAGGTCGAGCCGATCCAGACCACCCGCCCCGGCCAGCGCGGGGCCAGCTCCTCGAGGACCGCCAGGGCCGGGAAGACGTGTCCGGCGGTACCGCCGCCGGTGAAGACGATGCATTCCGCCATAAGCACCTGACGAGCCTCTTGCAGGGAAGTGCCGCGTCGAATAGATTGAGCATACCATGAGCCCGAGAAGCCTGGCAATCGCGCTGCTGGCCCTGGGCCTGCGGGCCGGCGCCGGGGACCTGCAGGCGCCGCACCTGGAACCCGCGACCCGCGAGGCCCTCGCGGCCTCCGGGGAGCTGCGGGGCAGCCTGGCGCACGGCGCGCTGCCGAAGCTGGTTCCCTTCCTGCCCCGACGAGCCGACCTACTGGCAGAGGTCCGGGCGCTGCAGCCCACCGTGGGCGTGGAGATCCTGGCGATCTACCCCGGCACCGGCGTTCCCCTGGACACCCCCGAGGCCCTGCGCAGGCTGTACAACCTCATGCACGCGGCCAGCCGGATGAAGGGCCTGGAGTATTACTCGGCGAGCCGCAGGCGGATGCGCACCCTATTCGCCGAGTCCTACTCCATCGACGATCCGGCGAGCCGCCGGCCCGTTCCCGACCGGGTTTTCGACGGTGAGCTGCCCGCGGAGGACCGGGCCTTCCTGTTCCAGCAGGACCTGACCTTCGGCGGGACCGTCTACCGCGTCGAGTACTTCGTCGACGAAGGGGTTTTAAGCCTGCACACGGCCAACCTCACCCCCATGCGCTACCTGGGGATCCCGATGATCCGGGAGCGGGAGAGCCTGACCTGGATCTGTCTGGCCCCCTATGGCACCAGGATCCTGTTCTACGGGCTCACCTGCGGAAAACCCCTCAGGCTTCTGGGCCTGGAGAAGTCTCGGGCCCAGGAAGATTCTTTTTATCACCGCCTGAAGGCGATCTACGGCTGGTACGCTCAGGTGATCGGCCGCTGATCAGATGAGCTCGGTCTGGTTGCGCCCGCGCTGCTTGGCGCGGTACATGGCCGCGTCCGCCCTGCTGATCCAGCGGTCGGGCGTCTCCCCCTGGATGTACTGGGAGATGCCAATCGAAACGGTCAGCCTCAGGATCTCGTTCTCCCACCGGAAGCTCGCCTCCTCCACGTCCTTGCGGAAGCGCTCCGCGATGCTGCGGGCCAGCTCGGAGGTGGTGTTGGAGAAAAGCACGAAGAACTCCTCCCCGCCGTAGCGCCCGGCATAGTCGTACTTGCGCAGGCTGCGGGTGAGGCGAGCCCCGATCTCCCGGATGACCAGGTCGCCGCAGGGATGGCCGAAATTGTCGTTCACCCGCTTGAAATGGTCGATGTCGATCATGATGCCGGTCAGCGGCAGGTCCAGACGTAGGGAGCGCTCGATCTCGATGTCGATGCGCTGGAAGAGGGTGCGGCGGTTGAGCAGGCCGGACAGGGGGTCCAGCGAGGCGAGCATCTCCAGCTCCTGGCAGCTTTTTTCCAGGTCTTCGTTGATCCGCCGGACCTTCTGGTACTCCCGGCGCAGTTCGCGGTTCTCCGCCAGCAGCGAGGAGATGCGCCCGCGCCGCCCGTCGCCCGCGGCCTCGCTGCGGCCAGCCAGGTACTGGGCGTGGCCCTGCAGGCGGATGACCGCCGCCCGCACCCGGGCCGTCAGCTCCAGCGGCGTGATGGGCTTGCTGATGAAGTCGTCCGCCCCGTAATCCAGCAGCTGTTCCAGGTCGCCCCTCTGCTCCAGCCCCGAGATCATGACCACCTGGATGGGCCGAAGCGAGTAGCGCTGGCGGATCTGGCGGCAAACCTCATATCCGTCCATATCCGGCATGAGCACGTCCAGCAGGACGATCTGGATGTCCTCGCCGGCGAGCAGGCGCAGGGCTTCCTCCCCCGAGGAGGCCTTGAACAGCGTAAAGCGGTCCTCGAGCTTGAGCATTTCGTACATGAGGTTCAGATGCTCCAGGTTGTCGTCGACGAGCAGCAGGTGGGTCGGTTCCATAGCGACCGCTACCATATTATAAAAAAAACCCCACTGGGTCAACGCACCAGGCGCAGCAGCAGCTGGGTCAGACCGATGATCGCCCCCAGGATGGCGCCGAAGACGTTGATCCACTTCAGCTGCCGGGCGATGACCATCAGCAGCAGTTGCTCCACCTGGGCCACGTCCAGGTTGTTCACCTTGGCCACCACCAGCTCCCGGATATCGAAACCTTCGATCAGCGCGGGAATCCGCTCGTCCAGGATGCGCAGGAGCTGGCGGGAAAGGTATGCCCCGGCCCTGTGCTGGGTGGCCTCGTCGATGCGCAGCAATCCCCGCAGGGATTCCCCCCGGTGCTCCTCCAGGAACCGACGGGAAAAGGCGACCACCTCGGCGGCGAGGGCCTGGGAGGCCTCCGGGCGGGAAAGGTACTCCAGGGCCCGCACGCTGGCCAGCTCGGTCAGCTCCTGCTCGCCGAGCCCCAGCGCGCGCTGCGCCACCTCGCCCAGGGTACGGGCCTGCTGCCGCTCGGCCCAGCGCTCCACCCCCCGGGCCAGGCGCTGTCGGAACTCTTCGTTGTCCAGCCCGGCCAAGGCCCGTTCGACCAGCTCCGCGGCCCCGGCCGGACTGATCCCTGACAGCCCCTCACCGGCAGAACGGCGGCTCCAGCGTTCCAGGGCCTCCGCCGGGAGAGCCTTCAGCCTTTCCAGGGTCTCGTCCCGCAAGGCGTACTCCCGCAGGGAGCGCAGGGTATCGTCGATGATCTCCGGCATCTTCTGCTCCAGCCGGCGGTCGAACTGCCCGGCGGTGACCAGGAACTTCTGCAGTACGTTCAGCTTGTCCAGGATCTCGCGCAGCAGGCTCGTGCCCCGCAGGGCGAGCTCGGAGCGCGTCCCGGCCTCCTCCAGCCAGCGGAACAGGTCCTGCAGCAGGGCAGGCACCAGCAGCCCGGCCAGCCCGCCGAGGGCCTGCAGCAACTCGGGGGGGAGCAGCCCGCCCAGCGACTCGTCCTTCTGCTTTTGCTCCTCCAGCCAGCGCTTTACGCCGCGCGCGATACGGCGCCTGTTTTCGGGGGAGGACAACAGCGGCAGGAGCCGGTCGGCCAGAACCGGGCCGAGCCCGGCCTGCCGGGGCGAAGCCCGGCCTACTGGCCGGCGTACCGGGCTATCGCCCCGCAGCAGCTCCCCGAGTGTAAGCCCGGAAAGGCGGCGCACCCCGCCGGCGACCAGGGTGCGCACCCCGTGGATGAAGCTGCGCGAGGAGAGGAACCCGGCGAGCGCGTCGGCCAGGAAGCGCTCCAGGGAGGCCAGGAGGGTTTCGCTGCCCGGCACTGCCAGGGCCGCGAGCGGCTTGTCCAGCAGGTCGCCGAGCAGCGCCTGCAGGTTGCGCTCCAGCTTCTCGCCGAACCCCGGGCTGGCCATCTGCCCTCGCACGGCCTCGGCGGTGATCAACTCCCGGGACACCATGCGCGCGATGCTCTCGGCCAGCTCGTAGCGCTGCTTGGGGATGATGCCGGGGGTGAACGGGAGACGCACGCCGAACAGGCGCTTCTCGGTGAGCGGGCGGAAAAGCATGCGGATAGCGATGTCGTTGGTGATGTAGCCGATCGCGGCCCCCAGCAGGGGGGGAGCTGCCCAGGGCAGAACCCGGCTGTAGGCGAACTCGGCCAGCGAGCGGAAGTCCATGCCCCGCGGCGCGCTTCAGTCCAGCTGCGCGGCCAGGCTCTCGGCCCTGGCCTTCGAATCGGCGATCTCGAGGAAGGCCCCGAACACCCAGCCGCGCAGCCCCTCGTAGCTCACCTGGTACCAGTAGGAGGTGGCCTCCTCCAGTTCCTCCTTGCGCTCCGTGCGGGAGAGCACCTCCAGCACCGCCCCGCGGCGGATGTGGGCCAGCACCCGGGCCTTGGCCAGGGGCTCGTCCCGCACGCGCAGGAACGGGGAGATGACCACGGCCCAGGTCGAGCGGATGGACAGCACAGGGGTGGGCGGCAGGTCGATTCGTTCGGCCACCGGTTGGCGGCCGCAGGCGGCTGCGGAAAGCAGGACCAGCAGGCAGCCCAGGAGGAAATATCTTTTTCTCATCGGTTTGCCTTGAAATTCATAGCAGATGGCCTACATTTTAGCAATATGAGAGGCCGACCCGCGGCGGCTGTACTGGCCGCGCTCCTGTTGACGGCAATGGCCCTGTCCGCGGCGGCGGACACCCTTATGCCCGCGGCTGCCCGGAGGATCGCCTCCCCCATCCGCGGCCTGGCTCTGGGCGCGGGGGAAGGCGCGGGGATGGCCCTGGCCCGCAGCCCGTATTGGCCCCTGAACGTGCAGCCGTGGTACACAGTGAACCTGAGCCTCGATGTTCCCGTGGTGAGCTTTTTCGGGCTGGGCTTCAGTCTTGGCTTTCGCGGGACGGGGGACTCCGACCCGGCCACGGGCGTCCTTTACAGGGGGCATCATGGCCTGGAGACCGGCGCCTACCTCTACGGGAGGGGTCGACTGGCTCGGGCGGGTGACCGCCTGGACCTGCTGGGGGGGATCATCGCCGGGAGCTCGGCCAACTTCGAGGTCTACAGCCTGACCGAGCTGCTGTTCTTCTACCCTTCCCTCCTGGTAGAGCCGTACCTGGAGCTGCACTTCCCGCGCCTTGGGGCGCACACCTTCAGCCTCTCGCTCCCGGCGCGGCTGGATTTCCGCAGGGACCTGGAACTGTCGGCTTCCGTGGGGCTGGGCCTGCGCTGGCGCTGGTACCCGAAACATAACAAGGAGCAGCCATGAGAAAAGCGATCCAGCCGCGCATCTGGGCCGCGGGCGCGGGCCTCCTCCTCACCGGCATGGCCTTCGCAGGCCTGTCCGCCTGCATGCTGAACGCCCCGTACGACAAGTACGCCATCGTCTACGGGGTGGCGGACTATGGAGGGCTGCTCAACACCCTTGCCTATCCCGACGATGATGCCGACGCGATGTTTCTATTGCTGGACGCTCAAGGCTACGCGGTGACCATCAGGAAGAATGACCAGGCGACGCGCGCCAACCTACTCGGTGACATCGACTCGGTGGCCGCCAAGGCGGACAAAGATGACCTGTTCCTATTCTATTTTTCAGGGCATGGCGGCCCTACCGGCACGGGCCCCGAGGCGGAGGGAGGCGACCGCTACGACGAATGGGTATCCCTGTATGGTTCGGGCTACCCGCCGGACTTGTCCACGACCTTCAGCGACGATGCCCTGAACGCCGCCTTCAAGATCATCCCTTGCCGGAAGAAGGTGATCATCCTGGACTCCTGCAACTCAGGCGGCTTCATCGGCAACGAGCTGGAAGCGGACGGCGAGCCGTCCTCGCTCGTGGAAGGGTCCGAGAGCCTCGCCGAGCTGGCCGCCAGGGCTATCAGCCTGTACGCCAATTTCGACGGCAGCTCGGCCGACATCCCGCCCTGGGAGGCGCTGGTGCTCAGCGCCGCCGGGGAACGGGAGCTTTCCTACGAGATGGGCTGGCCCTACGGGCACGGCATCTTCACCTATTACCTGCTGGAGGCGGAGCGGGAGGGCGACGCCAACCGGGACGGATGGGTGACCGTCACGGAGGCCTTCGCCTACACCCAGGACTGCATCTACCGGGACTGGAATTTCGACTACGGCCTCCCCTCCTACGTCTTCTCCCCGCACGTGTCCGGGGGGCCGGTGGATTACGTCCTCTTCGAGGCGCGCTGAGGACCCTGCATCTCCTGCAGGCGCTGGATCTCGTCGCGCAGCACGGAGGCCCGCTCGAACTCCAGGTCCTTGGCCAGCTCCAGCATCTCCTCCTCCAGGCGCTTGATCAGGGCCTGCCGCTGCTTGGGCACCACGACGTTGTACTGCTTCTCAATGAGCTCCAGGTCGAAGCGGGCCAGGCCCTGCTTCTCCTCCTTGTGCCGCACCAGCAGGTCCTGGATGGCCTTGGACACCGAGATCGGGGTGATGCCGTGGGCGCGGTTGTACTCCGCCTGAGTGCGGCGGCGGCGCTCGGTCTCCTCGATGGCCTGGCGCATGGCCTCCGATACCCGGTCGGCGTACATGATGACCTTGCCGTTCAGGTGCCGGGACGCCCGCCCGATGGTCTGGATCAGCGCGGTGGCCGAGCGCAGGAAGCCGATCTTGTCCGCGTCCAGGATGCCGATCAGCGACACCTCCGGCAGGTCCAGTCCCTCCCTCAATAGATTTATCCCGACCAACACGTCGAACTCCCCCAGGCGCAGGTCGCGGAGGATCTCCACCCGCTCGAAGGTCTCCACCTCGGAGTGCAGGTAGCGCACCTTCAGGCCCAGCTCGGAGAGGTACTCGGCCAGGTCCTCGGCCATGCGCTTGGTCAGGGTGGTGACCAGGGTGCGCTCCCCGGCCTGGATGCGCCTGCGGATCTCGGCGTACAGGTCCTCGATCTGCCCCTCGGTCGGCCGCACCTCCAGCTCCGGATCCAGCAGGCCGGTGGGCCGGATGACCTGCTCCACCAGCTGCTCGCTCTTCTCCAGCTCCTCCGCTCTCGGCGTGGCGGACACGAACACCACCCGGTCGATCAGGCTCTCGAACTCGGCGAAGTACAGGGGGCGGTTGTCCAGAGCCGAGGGTAGGCGGAAGCCGTAGCGCACCAGGTTGAGCTTACGGGCGCGGTCCCCCTCGTACATCCCCCGGATCTGGGGCACGGTGACGTGGGACTCGTCGATGAACATTAGGAAGCGCTCGGGGAAGAAGTCCAGCAGCACCGCGGGCCTCTCCCCCTCCTCCCGCCCGGAGAGGTGGCGCGAGTAGTTCTCGATCCCAGGGCAGGAGCCCATCTCCTCGAGCATCTCCAGGTCGTACTCGGTGCGCGACTTGAGGCGCTCCGCCTCCACCAGCTTGCCCCCCTCCAGCAGCTCCCGGTGGCGGTCTTTCAACTCGCAGCGGATGCGCTCCAGGGCGTCAGGCAGGCGCTCCTCGGGGGTGACGAAGTGCTTGGCCGGGTAGATCAGGTAGAAGTCCACATCGCCGAGGGACTCGCCCGTGAGGGGGTGGATCTTGCGGATGCGCTCGATCTGGTCCCCGAAGAACTCCACGCGCACCGCATCCGTGGTGTAGGAAGGGAAGATCTCCAGTACGTCGCCGCGCACCCGGAAGCGCGCCCGCTCCAGCACGGCGTCGTTGCGCTCGTACAGCAGGCGCACCAGGCGCCGCCGCGCCTCCTGCGGGTCCAGGCGAGCCCCTACAGTGAGCTCCAGGCGCATCTCCCGGTAGTCCCGGGGGTTGCCGATGCCGTAGATGCAGGACACGGTGGCCACCACGATCGCGTCCCGCCTCTCTATCAGCGCAGCGGTGGCCGCCAGGCGCAGGCGGTCGATCTCCTGGTTGATCGAGGAATCCTTCTCGATGTACAGGTCCTTGCCCGGCACGTAGGCCTCGGGCTGGTAGTAGTCGTAGTAGGACACGAAGTATTCGACCGCGTTCTCCGGGAAGAAGTCCTTGAACTCACGGTACAGCTGGGCGGCCAGAGTCTTATTGTGCGAGATGACCAGGGTGGGCAGCTGCACCTGCTCGATAATCTTGGCCATCGTGAAGGTCTTGCCGGAGCCGGTCACTCCCTTCAGGGTCTGCGCCTTGTGCCCGGCATGCACCCCGCGCACGAGCGCCTCGATGGCCTGGGCCTGGTCGCCCGCCGGCTGGAAGCCGGAGACTGCCCGGAACTTCTTCACCACTCCAGGTTTTTCGGCCGCTCCGAGAGCTTCACGGTCAGGGATTGGGGCCGGCGGTTGCGGATGATCTTGACCTCGACCGCTTCGCCGGGCTTGTTGTCCTCCAGGGCCCCGAGCAGGTCGTACAGGGAGCTGACGGGCATTTTGTCGACTTCCACGATGATGTCCCCGCCCAGGTAGAACACCGAACGCCCATAGCGCACTGGCTCCTTTCCGCCCTTGAGGCCCGCCTGCTCGGCCTGGGAGCCGGGGGTGACCTCCGAGACCAGGATCCCTTCGGACACCGGGAGGTTGGCGTAGCTCACCAGCCGCGGGAACAGCTGCACCGGCTTGAGGTCCAGCCAGCCGCGCTGCACCTTGCCGAAACGCAGGAGATCGGGCACCACCCGTCGCGCGGTTTCCACGGGCACGGCGAAGCCGATCCCCACCGAGCCGCCGGAGGGCGAATAGATCATGGTGTTGACGCCGATCATCTCCCCCCTGGAGTTGAGCAGGGGGCCGCCGGAGTTGCCCGGGTTGATCGAGGCGTCCGTCTGGATCATCTCCCGGATCACGATCCCCGACTCGGTCTTCACGGGGCGGCCCAGGCCGGAGATGATGCCCGTGGTCAGGGTGCGGTCCAGGCCGAAGGGGTTGCCAATAGCCAGGACCTTCTGCCCGACGCGCAGGCCGGAGGAACTGCCGAAGGGGATCACGGTCAGGCGCTCCGCCCCCGGCTCGAACTTGATCACGGCCAGGTCGTTCTCCGGGTCCACCCCGACGATCTTGCCTTTGTAGTCCTTGCCGCCTGCCAGAGTGACGCTCAGCTCGGAGGAGTCCTTGACCACGTGGTAGTTGGTGAGCACGTGCCCCTTGCCGTCGATTATCGAGCCGGAACCCGTGCCCTGCTGCGGGACCGGCTCCAGGAACCAGTTGTACTCGAAGCTCACCGCGGTGATGTTGACTACCGCCGGGTTGAGGCGCTGGTAGAGCTCGATGTTGTTGGATTCATCCGGGGAAACCGGGCCGCTGTACTGCACGGGGGTCGCCGCCGGGGCCATCAGCGGGATTTCCTCTGCTTCGGACAGGCTGCCCATCCGGGGCAGCTTCAGGAAACCGGCCGCCCCGGCGCCGCCCAGAGCCACTACGACGGCGGCAGCCGCGACCAACGCTACCTGCCCGCGGCTGTACAGTTTCACGCGCGCACCTTCATCACTTGCGAATATACAGGTTTCGCGGGTGAAATCCAACAGCCGCGCTAGCGCGCAGGCGCCCGACCTACGCGTAGCTCCAGAAGATGTCCGCGTCGCCGTAGCGCCGGTGCTGGATCGCTTCCAGCAGGTGATCCCGGCCGATGCTCTCCGACTCCGCCAGGTCCGCGATCGTCCTGGCCACCTTCAGTATGGCATGGTAGGCGCGCGAGGAAAGGTCCAGCTGGCTCATGGCCTGGGCCAGCAGTCCGACTCCAGCGGACCCGAGAGCGCAGAAGCGCTCCACCAGCCCGGGGGGCAGGCGCCCGTTGCGCGAAAAAGCCAGACCGGCATAGCGCCGGCGCTGCAGCTTCACCGCCCCGGCGACCTTCTCGGACAGCTCGGCGCTGGATTCCCCGGCCCCGCCCGCCATCTCGGCGGCCGAAACCGGTTTCAGCGGCACGCGGATATCCACTCGGTCCAGCAGCGCCCCCCCGAGCTTGCGCCAGTAGGAGCGCACTTCCGCCGCCGAGCAAGAGCAGACGGCCTGGGCCCTGCCCAGGTTGCCGCAGGGGCAGGGGTTGGCCGTGAGCACCAGCTGGAAAGAGGCCGGATACTGCACCGTGGAGCCGGCGCGGGCGATGGTCACGCTCCCCTCCTCCAGCGGCTCGCGCAGGCTCTGCAGGAGGGTGGCCCGGAACTCCGCGGCCTCGTCCAGGAGCAGGACCCCCTCGTGGGCCAGGGACGCTTCCCCCGGGCGCGGCGTCTTGCCGCCCCCGATGATCCCTTCGCTGGAAGCGCCGTGATGGGGCATGCGCAGCGGCGGCCGGCTGATGAGCCCGCAGGCGGGAGGGAGGACCCCGGCCACGGAGTGGATGCGGGTCACCGCCAGCGCCTCCTCCCAGCTCAGGGGGGGCAGAATCGAAGGCAGCCGGCGGGCGGCCATGGTCTTGCCGCTGCCGGGAGGGCCGAACAGCAGGAGGTGGTGCCGGCCGGCGGCGGCGATAACCAGCGCCCGTTTGAGAAGGGCATGGCCCCGGATATCGGCGTAATCCCCCACCGCGGGCGGATCCGGATCCGGTCCGGCGGGGGCTGAAGCCGGGCACTCCGCGGCGAGCTCCAGGTTCGAAACCACCCGGGCGGCCTCCGCCAGGGAGTTGATGCCCAGCACCCGCCCACGGGCAAGCGCCCTGGCCTCCGGGAGGTTCTGCCCCGGCACCAGGAAGAGCTGCACCCCGTGCTCCAGCCCGGTCCCCACGGCAGACAAAACCCCCTTCACGGGCAGGACCTCGCCGGCCAGGTTCAGCTCTCCAAGAACCATGATGGGCGGTGAGCCGTCCAGTGACACCTGTCCGGAGGCGGCCAGGATGCCCAGGGCGATGGGCAGGTCGTAGCTGGCCCCCTCCTTGCGGATGCCGGCCGGCGACAGGTTCACCAGGATGCGGTCGGGCGGGAAACGGAAGCCGCTGTTGCGGATGGCCACCCTCACCCGCTCGCGGGCCTCCTTGACCGCGCTGTCGGGCAGCCCCACGATGTCCACACCCGGCAGGCCGGTGCGCAGATCCACCTCCACACGGATGGGCACCCCCTGCACGCCCACAGGAACCTGGCTGATGAGGACCGCGAGCACTCTTCCTCCTGCCCTATACAACGGGGGCGGAGCACCCGACGCTTTTAGTTTTTCTGTTTCGCGATGGCCTGCCGGACCAGCCGGTCGCATTCCTCGTTGAGGGGGTGCCCCGCGTGCCCGGCCAGCCAACGCCATTCGACGCGGCGCTCCGCGGCCAGGCGGCGCAGCTGCCTCCAGAGCTCCTGGTTCTTGACCGGCTGCTTGCTGCTGGTACGCCAGCCGTTTGCCTCCCAGGACCGGATCCACCGGGTGATGCCCTTCTGCACGTACTGGGAGTCCGTGAAGATCTCCAGGGAAAGGTCTGCCCATTGCGCGCGGCGCGCCACTTCCTCCAGGGCAGCGATCACCGCCTGCAATTCCATTCGGTTGTTGGTGGTCGCGGGAACCGCCGAAGAAGCCGTGAGGCGGACCTCGCCCTTCATTAAAATGTAGGCCCAGGCCCCCGGCCCCGGGTTCCCGGAGCAGCCCCCATCGGTGTAGATCAGGATGTCGCTCATAAAGCCTCGTCGGGGAAGCTTAGCTGTACGCGGGCATCGGCCCCCGGCAGGATGCGGATGGACCCGCCGTTGCGCTCCACCAGGGTCTTGCAGAAATACAGCCCCAGGCCGTCGTGCCCCGGCTTGGTGCTGCGAAAGGGCCGGTACGCGCCCCGCAGTCCGCCGGGTTGAAAACCGGGACCCTCGTCCTCCACGCAAATGCCCACCGCGCCGCCCCCTACCTCGATGCGCAGGCGGATGGGCCGGGTCGGGGCGGCCTCGGCGGAGTTCTCCAGCAGGCAGCGCAGCGCCTGGGCCAGTTCCTCGGGGTGGCAGCGGATCCCCGCCGCCGTGCAGCCTTCGAGGCGGACCTCGACGGCCGAAAAGCGCCTGTGCAGATCGGCTATGGCGGCCCGGCACAAGGCCTCCGCGGATACGCGGTGCAGGCCGCCCCCACTCCGGCCGCTGAGGCCACCGAGCTTCCGCGCGAAATCCCGCAACTCTTGAAGACCCGACCGCGCCGCGCTCAGCTGTTCGGCACCGCTACCGCCGGCCAGCTGCCTGCCCAGCAAGGCCAGTTGCCCGGCGGCGGCGTCGACGGGGCCGCCGATCCTCGCCGCGATCCCTTCCAGGACCTGGCGCAAATCGTGCAGTTTGTCCATCTGGAAGCTCCGCCGGTGCCTCCGGTTCAGCTCGTCTAGGAGCAGCCGCAGTTCGCGGTTGCTGGTTTCCAGCCTCGCCGAGTACTGCGCCCCCCCCGCGTAGTGCCCGGGGAAGAAGAGCTTTTCCAGAAGGGAACAGACCCAGGAACGGATGGGTATCAGCACGAGAAAAAGCAGCGCGGTGACCAGGAAGCCCGCCATTTGGGGGGGCAGCCCGTAGGCCTGCCGGAACAATCCTTCCACCGGTTCGTACAGCAGCAGAAAGAAAGCGAAGATGAGCAAGGCCAGCAGCAGGTACAGCAGGTAGCGCAGGAGGAAGAAGCGCAGGTTGAACACCCGGTGCCGCAGCAGGCCCACCAGGAAGAACAGGGGGACGAACGCCAGAAAGAGGTTGGCGAAGCCGCCCAGGCTGATCCGCAGTCCGGGGGGCTCCCCGAGGATGAGGGGGAGCTGGTCCAGGAAAAAATAGGGGGGAATTCCGATCAGGAACCCCGCCAGGATCCACTCGATCTGGCGCCGTTCCTTGGGCCGGGTGGTGCGCAGGTAAGACCAGGCGAGCAGCCCGGCGTAAGCCAGGAACGCCGCCCCGTCGGCCACGTTCTGCCAGCGCCCCAGCTCGCGGTAGCTCAGGTACCAGACGTCCCCCAGGCCCTGCAGCCAGCGCCAGAACAGGTCCAGGCGGACGGCGATGAACCCCGTATACAGCGCCAGCACCCCGAGCATGAAGGCCAGTCTGGCAGCCCTCCTTCCCTTGGGCGCGGGGAAGTGCAGGGCGAAGAACACCATGAACCAGGAAGTGAGCTTGCCCAGGTGGATGAGCAAATTGGAGAGGAAGCTCTCGTAGTAGAAGGGCTTGACGGCCGTGAACACCAGGTAGAACAAAGCGGCCAGTGCGATCAGGTTGGAGGCCGTATCCCCGGGTAGGCGGAGGATCAGGTAGAAGGCCATGAAGCCCAGGGCGGTGCAGAACAGCAGGGCGAACACCCAGTCCGGGCGAGCCAGGGGCAGCACCGGCGTGACGTACAGGATGAGGCGCCGGCCGCCCTCGCGCAGCACCTCCACGGCCACGGGCTGAAAGCCGCGGATCCGGGCCTCCGCCTCGACCACCTCCCGGATCGTACGCACCGGGCGACCGGCCACCGAGAGGATCCGGTCCTGCTCGGGAACCAGGCCTGCTGCCACGGCGGGGGAGAACGGGGTCTTGGGCGCGAATACGAGCTCGCCCCGACGCACCACGACCTCCGGGTAGTTCAGGACCAGGCCGGTGCCGGGTTTGAAGAGGTGACGGGCGAAGTAGAAGGCGGAGGCGCCGGTGAGCAGCACCGCGGGGAGGAGCAGCAGTAGGAAGCGGGCCCGGGTCGCGGGCCCGGGGCTCAGCCTCTGCGGTGCAGCGGCATGCGCATCCGTAGGATCCTCCTACCCTCGAAATGGCCGGCTTCCAGGAAGTAGTCCTTGAGCGCCGGGTGACCGAAGCGCAGCACCTCCTCGGTCACGCAAAACTGCCCGGTCCTGGCGAACTCCTGGCCGAGATGGAACACCGAGTTCAGACTGTCGGAAACTACGCTGCCCACGTTGCGCTGCGTGTACGTCAGATTGCCGATCATCATGCCCAGGCGAAACGACAGGAAGTTGGGGAAATGGGAACCCTCGATGTCATACAGGTGCTTGAACAGCACCAGGCGGAACAGGCAACCCAGGGCAGGGCAGTCGGCGCCGCTGAAGGGAAAAAGCACGATCCCCCCGAAGCCGGTCCAGATCCACATGCGCCCGTGGACGGGCTTCACGGCCTTCTCGATGAAGCTTCGAAAAGAGGACACGGCGATGGTCAGGTTCTTCACCCCGTACTTCTTTTCCATCTCCTCCTTGCCGTCCAGCTCGATGAACAGCAGGCCGAAGGTGTACTCCCGCTCGGGGACTACCTGGGACCAATCCGCGCCGGAGGGCAGCAGCTTGCCCCCCGTGATGCCCGGCAAGCCCAAAGGGGTCTCCGAACGCCGGGTGCGCAGGTAGCTCAGGGCGCGCAGCAGGCGCCGGGAGCCCACCCCTTCCCGCAGCGCCTCCCGGTCCACGTAGTCCGCCGCGCCCTCGTGGAAAACCCGGGCGACGTCGCGCAGCTGGCCCCGGCGGTCGATGAGGGCGTAGGAGAGCTGGGGGCAGGAGCGGATCAGGCGCAGGCAGCCGGGCAGGCGACCTGCGGGCAGCGTCGCCAGGTCCAAGTAGCAGAGGGTGGGAACGGCCTGGGCGTTGACCTGCCGCCGGAAATCCTTCCAGGCCAGGAACTTTACCCGGAACGCGCCGCGGGCTTTGAACGCCGGGTTGAGCTTGGGATTGTCGCTGAAAACCAGTACGTCCATCGCTTACTCCCAGCCCAGGCTGTACTGGTACAGCACGTTGCGTTTGGTGGTCCCCACCGGACGGAAGAAGCTCTCCAGCTTGGTGCCCATGTCCGAGTACACCCCCGGGGAGATGATCAGGCTGTCCGGAGCGGCGAACTGACCCTCGAGGGCCTCCAGCCTGCGCAGGGTGTCACTGCGGATCTCCTTGAAATTCCCGAAAAACTGGCAAGGGCCGGTGTGCACCGCCAAGCGCACGTGCAGGTCCCCGGCGAAGGAGCAGCGGAACAGGTTGTACATGAACAGCTCCAGCAACATCTCCATGCCCGCGAGCGCCGCCTGCACGTTCTTGGCGCCGAACAGGAACGCGGCGATCCCGCCGTCGCCTTCCCAGTGCCAGATCCTCCCGTCTCGTCGTTCCACGACGGCGGTGAGCAGCCCGCGGAGGTCCGAATAGGCCTTAAGCACCTCGGCCTTGGGGTACTTGCGGACCAGCTGCGAGTTGCCGGCGATGTCTATGCGCAGGAAGCTGAACTCGTAGATCAGCCCCTCCTGCAGCACGCCCCAGCCCCGGGTCTTCAACCCCTCCCCGCCTTCGACGAACAGGCCGTACTCCTCCTTGTAGAGGAACCCCAGGCTTTCGATCTCGGTGATGATCCGGGAAAGGAAGCGGATGGCCACCGAGCGGCCCATGATCCCGTTGCGCTCCACGTCGATCAGGACCTCGGTGAAGCGCCGCAGCCGCCCCTGGCGCACCATATCCTTGACGATCAACTGCGCCGCGTCCCGCTGCGGGATGGGGATCTGCGGGGGAAAGCCGGACTGCCGGTGCAGGTCGTAGCCCTGGATGACCCGTCCGGCCAGCTGCTCCATGAGCTCTACAGTCATGGACTGGGCCAGGGCTTGCACCAAAAAGTTCTGCAGGCGGGCGCTGACCTTCACGGTTCCAGCTCCCGGATGTCCAGCTCCGCAGGAAGGCGCACGGGCTGCCCGGCCGGGCCGACGCAGGCCCAGGTGACTTCGGCCTCCGCGACCAGGACCTCCCCCCGGTAGATGCGCTGGCTGAAGGTGCAGCTCACTCTTCCCTTCGCCAGGGGGGCGGTGAGCACGCGCAAGGCGTCTGCGGAGCGCACGGGCGCCTTGTAGTCGATCCGCACCCGGGTGACCACCAGGCCGTACCCCCGGGCGCGCAGGTCCTCGTAGCGGATGCCGGCCTGTCTCATGAAATCATGCCTGGCGTATTCCAGGTAGTTCAGGTAGACCGCGTTGTTTACGTGCCCATAGCTGTCGCACTCGTAGGAGCGGGCTTCCAGCGCGCACTGGTGGGTCATTCGGGGTGGATTGTAGGGCGATTGCCGCCGGCCGGTCAAGCTTGCGCGGCCGCCCAACTTGACATGACCACCCCGCATTGCTACATTACAGGCGGTTTTCTCGCAAGCGGCGGCGTAGCTCAGGTGGTAGAGCAAGCGGCTCATATCCGCTGTGTCAGGGGTTCAAGTCCCTTCGCCGCTATTCGGTCACCAGGCATATCTGGTAGTCGCATACGTTGGTGTTCGTCGGCCCCGTGCGGAACAGGCCTCCGACCTTCTCGAAAAACCGATAGGAATCGTTCTCTCTCAGAAACGCCCCGGGCTCCAGTCGGAGCCGGCGGCTCTTCGCCAGAAACGCGCGGGAGGCGAAGGCTCCCGCGGCGTCGGTAGGGCCGTCGGTGCCGTCCGACGAGGCGGCCAGGAAGTGGATGCCTTCGCCCGCGGAACCTGCTGCGGCCAGCTCCGCCAGAAAGGCCAGGGCGCACTCCTGGTTCCTGCCCCCGAGCCCCGGGCCGCGCACGCTCACCGTGGTCTCACCCCCGGCCAGGATGCACACCGGCGCCCCGGCGGGGTCCAGGTCCCTGAAGCGGCGCTGGTCCAGGGCGATGGCGGCGTACACTTTGCCCACCTCCCGCGCCTCTCCCACAATTCGGGAGGACAGGATCACCGGCTTGTAGCCCAGGGCCGCCGCCTCACTGCGGGCGGCCTCCAGGCCCGTGCGGTTTGAGCCCACCAGGACATTGCTGACCCGCGCGAAGCGGGGGTCCTCCGGCTTGGGGGTCTCCTCCACCTCCCCCCGCAGGCCGCGCTCCAGTACCTCCCGGGCCGCGTTCGGAATCTCCAGGCCGTACTTGCGCACGATGCCCAGGGCATCGGCGTAGGTACTCGGGTCGGGCACGGTCAGCCCGGAAGCGATGGCGTCCAGCCGGTCCCCGACCACGTCGGAGAGGATCAGGCTCAGCACCGTGGCGCCTCCGAGCAGGCCCACGAGCCTGCCCCCTTTCAGGCGCGAGAGGTGTTTGCGCAGGCAGTTGATCTCCCCGATTTCCGCCCCGCAGGAGAGCAGGCAGCGGGTGACGGCCTGTTCGTCACGCAGGCTGAGCGGGGCGATGGGCGCGGGCAGCAGCGCCGAACCGCCCCCGGAAACCAGCACGATCGCCAGAGTCCGCTCGTCGGCCTTCGAGGCGAGCCCCGCCAGCGCGGCCGCCGCGGCCTCGCCTCGCTCGTCGGGCACCGGGTGCCCCGCCTCCAGGCAGCGCACCCGCTGGAGCGGCGCCGTGTACCCATCCTTGACCACGACCAGGCCCTCGTCGATCCTTTCACCCAGGAGCCTTTCCAGCGCCGCGGCCATCGCGGCGGCGGCCTTGCCCGCGCCCAGCACGACCAGCCGCTCGTAGCCCCGCAGGTCGAACCGGCCCGCCCCGCCCCGCACCACGAGACTCTCCCCCTCCAGCAGGAGGCTCTGAGCCAGGAGAACCGCTGGCTGCACGGCGTCCAGGGCGGCACGAAAGATCCGGCGCAGATGCTCTTCACTATTCATCGCTTCTGCATCATACTGGAGCGGCCCCGGGCCTGCAAACATGGACGAAAACGATCCCCTGTACCTGGTGCTCGACTACATCCTCAATAAGGCCACCTCCTCCCAGCTGGAGGTCATCGGCGAGGCGCTCAAGCGGCGAACAGCCGACACTCCCGGGCCCGGAAGGCTCAATCCCAGGAACATGGCTCAGCGTCTGGCGCGCAACATCGAGAAGCAGCTGGGGGCCTCGCTGGATGTGCCGCAGGTTGCCCGCCGGATCGTCAGGGACCTCATTAAACAAAAGGAGCCGGGCATCCAGGAGCGGGAGCTGGAAGTCCTGCTCGACAATTGGCTCCCCGGGAGTGCCACGCGCCGGCCCTCAGCGCCGGCGGAATACCTCCCGCCTGACGCGCTGGTCTCCATGGTCGCCACCTTCCTGAGCGCCGAGCGGGGCGCTTTGAGCCAGGAGGAGTCCCGAGAGCTGCCTGAGGACTGGAAGGACCGCTACTGGCAGTCCTTCCCGCCCCTGGTCCGAGAAGCCGTCGAGGAGCTGCGCCAGGGGCAAACCACTGAATCCGAGTTCTGGGCGAGGCTGATCGGCCGCCTGCAGCAGTAGCGCCATGCCCGGGACTGCCTCCAACCACCCGCTGAACCATCACTTCGGCCGCAATCTCGCCGGCATCTGCGGCGTAGAGCTACTCTGGGGACTGGGGATGCCGGTGCTCATCGAGTCCACCTTCCTGCAGCTCTTCCTGCGGAACCTGGGGGCCTCCAGCTTTCTAGTGGGCCTGATCCCGACCCTGATGTCCGCGGGGGTGGCCGTATTCTCCCTGAGCTCCTACTCGCTTACCGTCCGCCTGGTACGCAAGCGCGGCGCGGTGATCGCGGTGCACGTGGCGGCGGCGCTGCCCGTCCTGGTGTTCGGGGTCGTGCTGGCCTTCACTGGCACCCGCCCCGCAACCCTGCCGCTGTTCTTTGCCGCCTACAGTCTTTTCTCGATTGCCGTGGGTCTGATCCTGCCGGCCTGGCAGAACTACCTGGTCAAGATTTTCTCAGAAAATCGCTCCCTGCGGGCCATGGCCCTGATGATGATCGTCCAGAGCGCCGCCAAGCTTGCCGGCAGCCTCTGGCTGGTGCGGGTGGTGGAGCGCTACTCCTTTTCAGCCATGGGTTCCAGCCTGGTCTTCACCCTAGTCGGACTGGTGTTCCTGGCGGGCAGCTTCTCCTTCCTGCTCACAGTGGAGGAGCCGGAACCGCTGGCGCCGCAGACCGCGGGACTGCGCTTCAGTCACTTGCGCTCCCATGCCGGGGGCAACCGGGGGTTCCTGCTCCTGTTAGGCACGGACCTGGAGTACTGGGCCCTGACCGGGGTGATTTCCTTTTACGCCAACTTCGCCACGGAGTACTGCGGTATCCCGCCCGCGCTGGCTTCCGGGCTATTTGTGGCGTTCGGCTACCTGGGCGGGGTGCTGGCCAACACTCTGCTGGGCTGGGCCAACCTGCTGCGGGTGCGCGACAAGTACCTGTTCACCAAGGGCCTGGCGACGGCGGGGATCGTGCTGCTCGCCGCCCACCCCGCGCCCTGGGTATTCTACCTGGCCAGCCTGGCCTTCGGCGCCTCGCGGGGCACCCGCCAGATGGTGTACGCCCCGGCCGTCAAGCGCCTGTCCGGCGCGGGTGACGCCACGCTGTACTTCGCCGTAGCCCCCATCCTCTCGTTGCCCTTCAGCACCGGCCTGCCCCTGGCGAACGGGGCGTTTCTGGACCGCTTCGCCCGCCTGGGGGGCTGGTCCTACCGCAGCCTTTTCCTGGCCATGGCCGGCTTGAGCCTGGCGGGCATATTCTTCACCCTGCGGGTTCCCTGGAAGGGTCCGCCCCTGCGGACGGACCAAAAAAAAGACCCCTTTGGAAAGGGGTCTTCCGAATAGCAGGGGCAGGACTCGAACCTGCGACCTCCGGGTTATGAGCGCCACGGGCTCATGTATCGGTGCATGTCTATCCTATGGAAACAACAAGCGGTTGGGAATGCACTAACTGACGGCCGCAGGACGAGTTAGCTCATAGGACATAGCTGAGACTCTCTCATTACTTGCCGGTCTTTCCTGGCGAAAACCGCGGTTTTTGAGGCGAAAAGGGGTGACTTCTCGGTCTCATTCTGATAATATCTACGGATAATAAAGAGTTTTGTGGATCTATTCCGTAGATACTATCTGAACTGGGAGGAACCCGTGAGACCACGAAGGACCGAATACGAACCGCACACCTTGAGCGCGTTCAAGCTACGCAAGGTGCTCACCAT
>Ga0315273_10002164_pt1 | contig 22956 bp, 30 predicted proteins | sample YL17G02_0_MG_FD_205753 | JGI IMG/M metagenome (GOLD analysis project Ga0315273, IMG submission 205753) | Sediment microbial communities from Yellowstone Lake, YNP, Wyoming, USA - YL17G02_0 | ecosystem: Environmental > Aquatic > Freshwater > Lake > Sediment | place: USA: Wyoming | collected...
TCCATGGTCGCCGGGTCCACCGGCGCCGCCATGTCGTGGAGCGGCGGGACGTCGCTCTTCCTGGAGAGCTCGGACGGGTCGACGGCGGCTGTCTCCGGCGCCGCGACCGGCCGCCTCCGGTACAACAACACGACCGGAACCTGGCAGGTCTCGACCCAGGGCGGCGCCTACTCGTCGATCGCCACGGCTGCCGCTGCGAACACGCTCACCCAGGTCCTCATTGCCGGCAACGGGTCCGGCGCGAACAACATCAATATGGCGAGCGTGCAGCTCGTTCAGTGGAACGCAGACACCGGAATCTCTCGCGACTCAGTGGACGGCTCTGGCTTCTTTGACTTCGGCACTGGAGCGTCTAACAGCAAGGCCGGCACACTCCAGTTCACAGATGCAGGTCTTGAGGGCAAGGTCATCCGCTACAACGCGGTCAACACGGCCGGGTTCGGCGTGGCTGCGATTTACGCAAGCGGACGCTCTACCGGCCAGATCGCCGCTGTCGCGAGCGTAGCGACCTATGCGGTTGGCGTCGCTGATGGCAGCTTCGACGTCGCGACAAACATCAACGTGACCGCAAGCACAACTCACAGCATCTCGGCCGCGGTCTCTTATACAGATGAGACTGGCGTATCCAGAACATTTATCGTCCCGCACTCCGACCTCAACGGCGTGCTGATGACGAGCATCACACAGGTCAATGGGACTGGGCCTTATAGCTCGCAGTCCTACAGGATACGGTGTCTGTCCGGAACGGCGATTACGGTCGCTACTACCGGAATCTTTACATCGGTCACCTACAACGTCGAAGCGACGATCGAGCAGGTGTCCTAGTGAGCGTCATCCCGATTCCGGTCTACACGACTGGAGCTCAAGGAACGCGCGTCGCTCAGGCGAACTATGATGCAGCGCTCCTGAGTCTCTCTACGAAGATCACGGCGACGGCCCTCTTGTTTCGACTCACGGCCGTGACGACGCCTGTCACGCTGTCGTTTGGTATTTACCAGAGGTCGACCCCGAACGGCACGTTCACGCTGATCCAGTCCGCGAGCTTCACTCCTGGAGCCGGCGGAGCTCAGAACGTATCTATGGCTCTTTCAGGCTTTGAGCTCCAGCCAGGAGAGTTTCTGGTACTCTGGGGCCGATCGAGCGTACTCGGCGCCGCGACCATGCAGGTCTACAGCACCAACAGCAACAGCGGCCTAAACACAAGCGTCCAGGCCGGGGAGTACCCAACGACTGGCACGACAGTGATCACGGCGTCAGGAGGTCCGCCCGCGACGATCGCGGCGGCGTCCATCACGGCGTCTGTGCTAAACCTCGCTCCGATCCTCAGGGTGGCATGACATGGCTTTTATCTACTACTTCCGTCAGACGAGCGTAGTGATTCAGGCGCTCGCGAGCGTGAATCTGATTCCAACATCTGTGATGGCGCAGCCGATGTCAGTTCTCGCGATCGAGTTTCCGGCTGTGCTTCCAAGCGATGACTACACGAACCTCGTCCAGTCTCTGACAGATCTCGGCTACGTCGAGTTCTCGTACGGCTCGATCTCTGAGAAGACGGCCGCCTACGCGATCACGTCGGATGACTTCACGATCCAGGCCGACGCCTCGGGTGGCGCGTTCACTGTGACGCTACCTGCGATCGAGTCAGTGCGAGGTCAGGTCTTCGCTGTGAAGCGCCTCAACGTCGGAGCGAATGCCGTCGTGGTTGCGGCACAGGCCGCCGAGACGATCAGCGGAGCAGCTAGCAGTTCGCTCAACTTCCAGTACGCCGGCCTCATGGTCCAAGCGCCGGCCACAGGTACGGATTGGCTGGTGCTTCCATGAGCTACTTCAATCCAGTCACTGGAATCATCGGACTTGACCCGGCAACCGCGCCGACGCCCGTCGTCAACGAGGCGTTCATCTACTACGACTCGGTGTCCGGTCTGGTCAAGATCTCCCAGAATGGAGAAGCCGCTGTCTCGGCCGCGCCTCCCGGCGGGTCAGGAACTGGCGTCGTCAACTTCGGGGCTTCTCCAGGCGGAACCACGACGACCCTGGTCGTTACTGGCCAAACGCTCATCGCCGCAACATCAGTCGTCGAGGCGTGGATCGTCGCTGCTGACACGGCTGATCACTCAATCGACGAGCACCTCGCAGAGATGCCGAACGTGGCTGCAGGTAGCATCGTTGTGGGAACAGGCTTCACTATTTACGCCGCCGCGCCGGGACTCGCGCTGTATGGCCAGTACTCGGTCGGCTGGAGATGGGCGTAAGCCCAAGGAGAAAACATGGCAGTTCAGATTCAATCCGGCGCTGGCGTTACGATGCAGACGGTCGATCCCGTCTCTCTCGCTGGTCGTAGCACCCTCTATGCTCCTGATGGCTCGCTGATCTCGAAGGCTGACATGGGCGTTGTCGTGCCTGGGACGACGCCAGGACTCGCGCTGATCGGCGTTGAGTACAAGATCGCGCACCTGGCGCGGTCTGCCCCTGACGGCTCGCTGATCTACGGCGACCGACTGGTTCATCTCGAGGACAACGCCGAGGGCGCGGCGATCGACACGAACAAGTGGATCCAGACAGCCACGACCATGACTGCCACTCAGGCGGCTGCGACCGGGATCCTGCTCAACGCCGGAGCCTCGTCCGTAACAACGGTTGGCGTCCAGCAGGTGTCGCACCGCTTCTTCCCGCGCGGCACACGCTCGGCGCTGATCACGCGGTGCCGCCGCCGCGATACCGCGCACTTCTCGAACAACCTGATCGAGACGGGCTTCGGAGCGCCGGCCACAGCCACGACGGCTTCGATCGGTGACGGCGCTGTGTGGCGGAAGACGGGCTCCGGCGACTACGTGCCTGTAGTGTCGATCAGCGGCTCCGAGTCGCTAGGCACGACGATCGACCAGGCGACCTACCTGCTCGCTGTCCCTGCCACGGACTACGCGGCGTTCGAGGTCGTGGTCGAAGAGGGCCGGGCCACGTTCTCGATCACGACGCTGACCGGCGTGACCGTCAGCAAGCAGGTCGTGGAGTTCCCGGCCAACGTGCCAGGGTTCGCGGTCACGCACCTCCAGGCCATGGCGCGCACCTACAACAGCGGCGCCACCGGCACGGCCGTCCAGGCGTTCTTCGACGAGATCGTCGTCCTCACCTCGGACGTTACGCCGAACAAGCCCTGGGCTGAGGCGAAGGCCGGACAGGGCTACGGCGGGCAGACGAGCCCGACGGCCTACACGCAGGTCGCGAACTACACGAACAACACGGCGCCCACGACGCGCACGCCGTCCAATACGGTCGCTGGTGAGGTCACGCTCGGCGGTCAAATCTCGTGGAACAGCGCAGGCACTAGCTTCGCCGCGAACGATGCGCTAGACCTGATCCTGTTTGGGTTCCAGAATCCGTCGCCATACGGGTTCATGATGAAGGGGTTCCACCTCTCCACGGTCAATCTCGGCGCAGCGAATGGGGCAGCGGTCTACACGATCCAGTATTTCATGGCACTCAACGCGAGCGCTGTGTCTCTGGCCACGGCTGCGCCATACAAGCCCATGTTCCAGATGATCGGCTACCAGACGCTCGCGAACGCCGCCGCGATCGGCACCAAGTTCACGGACGACATAGAGCGGTCGTTCACCTCGGGCCCCTACGTGTTTCCGGGACGCTTCGTGGTACTCGGTGCTCGCGTGATCGGCGCGTCAGTCGCCACGCTCGGTCAGATAATCCGCACAAGCTGGACGCCGGATGGGTACTTCGAGTGAGCGATGAACCGATTGAACTGCGCTTCGTGAAGTTCTGCGACCAGGACATCCTTACCGACGAGATCGAGGTCGAGTTGGCGGGGCGTCTCCTGAGCGTTGTTGTCACCGGAGCTGACAGCGAGCCGACGGTCGTGCTCCTGCCATACAACGCCACGAACGAGGAGCGCTCCTACGTCGCCGTTTGCGTGGCGGCACATGACGCTCTCCCAGGGCTGAAGAACACTGTTCTGCAGCGCCTGAGCGCGGACTGTAGGTCATACATCTACCGGCACTACACGCAGTGGGAGCAAGCGTCGCTCACGATCCTCTTGGTCGAGGGACTCATGCTCGGCTACACCACGCGCATGCAGTACGTTGGACAGGCACTAGGATGGGTCAAGGCCGTGATCGGACACTACTACACACGGAAAGATGAAGTCAAAGCGACCAACAGCGCCGAAACTCTCTCCGCAGTCATCTGGGACTTCGCCGCGACGTTTGATGCCGTTGATCCAAAGGTCACCATCCGTGTGGCGACCGACATACAGTCCTGAAAGGCAAGCTCATGCACAACACCAACTACGTTCCTGGTGATCTCGTCGATGTCAGGTCGAGTGTCGTGGCGTGGTACCCAGGCGTCGTGTCGCTTGTCGACGCGACGAAGATCGTCGTAGCGCTCGACGCACCACTTCCGACAGGCGACGAGTGGAGTGGTGTCACGATGCGCTATGGTGGCTCGGCGCCAGTGGATGCTGTGACCGTCTGGAAGGCGTCAGAGGCGGTCGCGACCCACCCCGACAGCGCGTGCAGTCACATTCGCATGAGGTCCGCAGGGTAGCTGACGTCATGCCATCTGAGAGGTCAACCGTAAGCGAGGTGATGTGTGGAAGTTATTCCTCTGAATCCGGTAGAGATCCGCGCTCTCAATGGACACGAGAACTGCGCGCTCCTGAGTCTTCAGCGCCTGCAGGCTACCGAGGCTAGCCTGCTACAGAATCTGGAGTTGACGCGTAGCAGGGTCAAGTCCATGCAGGCCGACAGGGCTAGCGTCCTGGATGAGATCGTGAAGCAGCGTGAGATCAAGCTCGGCTACAGGATCGTCACTGAGCGTGCGGAGCCAGCAGGCGGCGTCTCGATCGTCTTGATCGACACCTGAGACATTACTGAATGCGCCCGGTCAATAGCAGCGCTAGGATCAGTACGCCTGCACCGATCCACAAGCCGAGGCGTAATGACCGTGGAACCAGACCAGGACCCAGCGAACGACACTACTCAGCCTGAAGAGACTCAGGCTCCAGAAGTCGATGCCGTCACTGACGACAAGTTCCTCATGCTGCATCTCGACGAGCTTCAGAGCCTTGCCATGGCGCTCGCGCAGCAGGAGGCCATCCGCCTTGCCGGAGAGGCCGACCGCCTTGCCGGAGAGGCCGACGCCCTTGAACGCAAGGTCGCCGAGAAGCGCACCGAAGGCAACAGCTTGCTGAAGGCGTTCGCCATGAGGGTCTTCGCGCAGCACGACACGCCATTCCCGCCAGAGGGGAATGTCGAGGTCATCAACAACGAGCGCGGCGCACCAGCCATCCTGCGATGGGCGGCTGGCGTGGAGGCCCCAGCGCCGGTCAAGCCGCCTGTGGCTCCCAAGGCCAAGCCGGTACAGCGTGGGCCTTTCCCTTCGCCTCCGCTGCCGAAGATCCCCCCGCCGCCAGCTAAGCGTCTGGTCCGCTAGACCAATGGAGCCCAACATGTCGACAAACAAGACGATGCGCGTCACCAACAGGTGGCGGCTTCATCTGATCGTCGTCATGTTGGCGCTCGTGGTCATGACGGCGACGCCGTTTGTCGGGCGTGCGCTAGGGCAACACATCGAGTCAGCTCCAGATCAAACCACTCGTACGCCATCTGAGGGGATCTACATCTCATCTGCGATTGCGTACGCAGCAATCGCGGCGTTTAGCGCGGTTGGTGGCTCACTCGTAGCCGTCATCAGGAGCATGTGGACGCGGCTAGAAGAGCAGGCGAAGCTCCATCACGATGATGTCATGAAGTCACGCGAGGACAACCAGAAGTCGATAGACGCTCTGCGCGTCGACAACCAGAAGTCAATCGAAGCGCTACGCGCCGACTACCAGCGTGATTTGGATGACTGTAGATCGACATGCCGCAAGGAGATGGATGAACTCCAGGAGCGGCTCGTCCATGAACAAGCCGAGCGTCGCACTGAGGTAGAGAAGTTGCTGCGAGAGCAGCAGACGATCATGCGTGAGGTCATGAGCGTTTGTGGTGAGGTCGGCGGCGCGCTTCGCAAGAACACAGAGGCTACCGAGAAGCTCATTGCCAGGAAGGGGTCGTAATGATCACGCCGCCTGTCCCTCCGCAGCAGCAGAGCGTCGTCGCATCGCGAGATGCCAACGAGATCACTCCTGAGGTCTGTATCGAAGAGATTCGCAAGCACAGGCGCACGACGGCGCGACTGGCGGAGACAGCCTCTAACGAGACTCGTCATGAGGACACTCCCGAGATCAATGCAAGTGATGTTCTGACTGAGATCAGCAAGGTGCGCGAGATTACTACCGAGCACATCAAACTGTCTGACAAGGTCATCAACTCGGACAAGCCCAAGGTCCTCCTATGAGCGCGTTCATTCAGCTTTCAGATCTAGGCCGCCGTGGTGGCGGCGGCGGCGGCGGCCGTGGTCACGGCGGCCACGGCGGACGTGGCGGCGGCTGGGGTGGAGGCTGGGGCGGCGGCTGGGGCGGCGGCGTCTACCCGTGGTGGTTGTGGCCGCAGGAGGTTCTTGAGGTGGGGCCGATCGGACCGTATGTCATTGAGGCCCCAGCGCCGATCATCACAGCAGATGAGACAGCAGACGACGACGACGACCTGGCAGACGACCACGGGTGGCCGGCACGGTGGAGGCTTCGCGGACACCAGGTCCCGATGCTTGGGCAGCTCGGGCCAGCAGCGCCTGAGGCGGCAAAGGCTTCGTGTGCTCTAGAGATCGCGGCCGGCGTCGCCCTTGGAGTAGTGGGCTGGAAGCTGGTCAGCACGATCTTTGGTGGAGCTCCGAAGCGAGCCTAGCGCTTTCGCTTCGGGTTCGACTTCGTCTCGCACAACATCCGCTTTCCGATCCATGCGCCAATCAGCCCAGCCGTAGCGAGGGCTACTCCGATCGCAAGCGCGATCTGACCGGAGTAGTCCGTCGGTGGCCCGTTGGGCTCGTAGAGCGTGATCTTTCCGCCGCCTGGGATGCGCGCGTAGAGCGCAGGCTTCAGGAACGGAAGCAAGGTCTGAGCGAACGTTCCGCCCTCGGCCTGCGCCCTCGGCCTCCCAGAGGACGTGAACGGCTTGTCGATGACGATCGGGCCTGTGAGCTGTGTGCTGAGCTCGAGCGCTGGTATCGCTGTCGACGCGAACGACTGCAGCGCGCTTGGCAACGACACCATCTGGCCCATGCCGCACGGCGATCCGACCTCTGTGAATCCGATTCCAGCCAGCGACTGCGGAGTCCGACGCCGCATCTGCTTCTTCTTGCGTGCTCGCGAACGGTCGCTCAGGTTCCATTCGAGGAACGCATCGCCTGTGCGCGGCCCGTTGTAGATCGCGAACGGTGCAGCTTGGCTCAGCGGAACGACTGAAGTCAGTGAGCTCATGGGTGTGTGCCTCGAAGTGTAGTGTACTGGCCCGATTCTCCGGGCGCGACGCACACGCGTCGACGTATGTCTCTGGATGTCGTAGCTGCTGTGTAGTATGGGGAGCTCACGCAAGAACTACAGGAGCTATGTCGGCATATGGGCAAGATCATCGGGATCGACCTCGGGACGACCAACTCGGTTGTCGCGATCATGGACGGTGGGGAGGCCACCGTCGTCACGAACCCATCCGGGACCAGGACGACACCGTCTGTCGTCTGCTTCCGCGACAACGGAGAGCGTCTCGTCGGCGCCGCAGCCAAGAACCAGGCCGCAGCGAACCACGAGAACACTGTGTTCTCCATCAAGCGCTTCATGGGTCGTCGGCGCGGTGAGGTCAAGAGCGAAGAACGCCTGGTGCCGTACAAGATCACCGGAGGAGACGAAGAGGCGGTCAAGGTTCAGATCGGCAAGGACCTGTTCACGCCACCGGAGGTCTCAGCCATGATCCTGTCGTACATGAAGAAGTACGCAGAGGCGTACCTTGGCGAGCCCGTGACCGAGGCCGTGATCACGGTGCCTGCGTACTTCAACGACGCCCAGCGGAACGCCACAAAGGACGCAGGGGAGATCGCTGGACTCAAGGTTCGGAGGATCATCAACGAGCCGACCGCTGCGGCGCTCGCCTACAGCCTCGACAAGAGGGTAGGTGAGAAGATCCTGGTGTTCGATCTCGGTGGAGGAACATTCGACGTGTCGGTCCTGGAGATCGGGGAGGGCGTCGTCCAGGTCGTCAGCACGAATGGCGACACGCATCTCGGCGGAGACGACTATGACCAGGCGATCGTCGATCTGCTGACAAACGAGTTCAAGAAGAAGCACGGCTTCGATCTGCGCAACGACCGGCAGGCGCTCGCCCGCCTCAAGGAGGTCGCAGAGAAGGCGAAGATCGATCTGTCGTCGATGCAGGCGACTGACATCATCGTGCAGTTCATCGCTACGATCAATGGCACTGGTGTCCACCTGTCACGCAAGATGACCCGCACGGAGTTCGAGGAGATCACGAGGCCGCTCACCGAGCGCTGCAGGAAGCCGGTCGAGCAGGCGCTTACGGACGCGAAGCTGACGGCAGCCGACATTCAGCAGGTCGTGCTCGTCGGCGGGTCGACGCGTGTGCCAGCCGTTCACCAGCTCGTGGTCGGCATGTTCGGTAAGGAGCCGAACATGAGCGTGAACCCAGACGAGGTCGTCGCGATCGGCGCAGCGATCCAAGGCGCTGTCCTCGATGGGAGCCAGTCCGGTATCCTGCTCCTGGACGTGACGCCGCTGTCGCTGGGGGTCGAGACTCAGGGCGGCATCATGACGGTGATGATCCCTCGCAACACCACGATTCCGACGAACAAGGATGAGGACTTCACCACGGCCTATGACTCGCAGCGAGACGTCGACATCAAGGTCTTCCAGGGCGAACGCAAGCTGACGAAGGACTGTCGCAAGCTCGATGAGTTCAAGCTGGAGATGCCGCCTGCTCCGAAGGGTACGCCGAAGGTCAAGGTGACATTCAACATCGACGCCAACGGCATCCTGAACGTATCGGCCAAGGACCTAGCCACGAACAAGGACAAGTCGGTCCAGGTCAAGGGGAGCTCCGGCCTCTCTCGTGAGCAGGTTGAGCGCTTCAAGGCGGAAGCCGAGGCGCACGCCGACGATGATGAGAAGAGGGCACAGATGATCGAGGCCCAGAACAAGGCCGACGGGATCATCTACAGGACGGAGCGAGCGCTCAAGGACGCCACGACGCTTGATCCGGCCGTGAAGGCCGAGATCGAGGCGAAGGTGAAGATGCTGAAGGCCGCGAAGGACGGCGGCGAGACAGCCTCGGATGTCGAAGAAGCGATCGCTGACGTAGAGAAGGTGGTCGGAGTTCTCTACGAGAAGAAGGTGGAGGCGAAGGCGCCTGCGCCGGAGCCTCAGCCAGTGACTGCGGCTGGTGGAGCAGATGGAGACGAGGGCTTCGTCGCCGAGTAACATCGCGACGTTGACGTCGTCTGGTGTGTGTGTATACTGGTGCTGTTCATGGGGACGAAACGGTTTCGACAGGACGAAGACTACTCAGGAACGCGTGCAGGGGAATGGTCGTAGCCCCTTTCAATCCGACCAAACTTCAGTTGCCACGAACATCGTGACCGCTGACCACTCGTTCTCGGACGCGGAGCTGGACGCCTTCATGGCGTCGATCCCCGTGACCGAGTTCGCGACCGTCTAGCAACGACTGCCTCGGCCTAAACAGCCGAGGCACGTTGATGTAAAACGGAAGTCGATTGTGTGCCCCGCCTCGTGATACGCACAGTCGATCTGGTCCACATTGAATCGAGGTATGCCCTGAGTCAGCCGCGTGGCGAGGGGCGTGAGTCGGTAGCGGCTGGGCACACTGAGCCGGGTCGCCGGGCGAAGTGGTCGAGATAGACAGGCAGACTACGCACGTAGTGTTCCGGGCAAGATCGCTTCTGGACGCGGGTTCGACTCCCGCCGTCTCCAATCAAGCGTGTTGGCGTGAGGCCCATCGTTTACAGAACGGTGGGCCTCGCGGCTTACTGCGGATTGACAGCTCTTCCAGCCTGTTAGGTATCGAAGCCACTCGGGTTCGTAGCTCAATCAGTAGAGCACCTGGTTCTTACCCAGGTTTGTTGCGGGTGCGAGTCCCGCCGGGCCCATACAGCGCAGGGTGTCGTATGGATGTCGTAACGTGTCGCTCGATGAATCGCACGAAACGATGCGGCAAGTGCAAGAAGCATCTAGAAGTGCGTCGTGCGCTGTGCAAACTGCCACCGTAAGAAGACATACGCCAACAGCTTCCGCGCGCAATGGTTCAGGAACAAGATCTTGGGCCCTAAGGCCCATCAGTGATCACGGGCGCATAGCTCAGCAGTAGAGCGCTTCCCTTACAAGGAAGTGGTCGAGGGCGCGAATCCCTCTGTGCCCATCATGCCGGTGTGGCGAAACAGCATACGCGAGAGCCTTAGGAGCTCTTGTCCGAAAGGACGTGGGGGTGCAAGTCCCTTCACCGGCACTCTTCTCAGGCTTGGGCGCCCGATCTTTTCATGACATAGCATGGTGTGAACAGGCGGTGAACCATGCGTCGACGCGTGAACACGGGCGGTACAGGAGAGACCGACAAGCAGCGGTCGCAGCGGTACACGCAGTCGGTTGTCGAGACAGGACAACCTCCAGATGACATGAAGGCCGACTTCGCCGAGAGCGCAGTGGTCGAGAAGATGCTCGTAGAGCATGCGCGTAACTTCCACAGCTTGTATCTCGGTTCCAGCCTCATCGTGTCTGGAGTCACTGAAGAGATCATCGATGGCGACGCGGGCTATGTCTCGTTCTGTGATCTAGAGGATCGCGGGGAGCCGCTGCGTAGCGTCGTGGTCATGGACCCATACGCGGCTGGCAGGACAACGTTCGCCGCGCCTGTCGGGCTTGAGGTCAACACGGACCTTGATTCTCGGCACGCTGACAGGCAGAGCCCAGAGAATGACATCGTCATGTCAGGGCAGTCTGAGCCCATGTTCTACGCTGCGAATGGATCCGTGGCGCGCCCGGAGCTCGGGAAGATCACGGCGCGACTCGTAGTGATGTGGCCGGTTAGGCCATCGTCATGGCCAATGCCGCTCTCAATAGACGAGGACGGAGAGCCTACGGCTGTTCATGTTTCAGGGATCAATCAGCCGCGTGGCGTGCGAGTTACAGGCGGAGAAAGCGTGCACTGGTCAGTCATGGTCAGTCACAGCGTGGGGAGCGAAGGGGTATCAACGCACATCGAGGTTGGGAACGGCCCGGCTTGCGAGATACAGGATTCGGACTAACTCATCGTTGAAGCATGAGTTGAGAACGTGAAGTTTACGGTCACGATCGACCAGAGGACCTGGGATAAGTGCGCTCGCCTGCTCGTCAAGCAGGGGATCACCGGAGCTCCGGCTGAAGTGCTAGAGACGGTGCTCGCGACCGGGCTCTCCGGAGAAGGACCTGTCAGGCACGTCGGTGATGTGACGATCTCATCCACGAGCCTGATGCTCTCTCTAGGCAGGATCAAAGTAGAGCAGGTTCCAGACGATCAGCCGTAGCCAGGATCAGGTAGACCGCGCCGTCCGCGTGCGGCCTCCGCATCCACCACAAACTGATCCGCGAGGCCATGTCAGCCGCAGACGCTCGATTGCTCTCCCGCGGAATGGAGAGTCGACCGACTTCGTGGCCTCGAAGAAGCAGCTTGGGTGAAACCGGTCCCCGCCCTTTAGCTCGTACTGGACGATCGCTGGCGGCCTGAACCGCTCTGCGAGCCTAGCCAGGCGGTCTCGGATCTCCTGTGAGGCTCCAGGCTCAACGACAACGAGCCAGCCAGCCAATGGCCAGCTTGATCTGGAGTCGTACGCGGTGAAGACGCCAGGCCGCAGTCTGTCACGGTCTGGATGACCGTGTCCCCACCATCGTATATCTCCCATGTCTCCAGCCTCGCCGTCTCCGACGAAGCCGGCGCCGAGCAGGCCCATAAGATCCAGGCCGCGCTCTGCGGCGCTATTGGCGAGCCGGACGACTACGCCGATCCGCTCAAGCTCCCTCCACCTGGGCAGCGCGGCGATGAGCTCATTGAACGAGGCCGGAGCTGCGCCTGCGCGGATCCTGGCAGTCACGAGCGCTAGCATGGCGTCTGGATCGTCGCCAGCAGCTACCTTGCGCTCGAGATCGCGGAGGGCAGCATCGCTGTTTCTCCGAGTCTTCCAGTTCATGTTCTTCCTGTCACTATCGCGTCAGCGCCTTGATCGCCATGGCATTCATCTTGCCATACGCCGTCGTATCGCCACTCTCGTTGTGCTCGATCAGCGCGACTTTGTCCGGCTTCATCCCGAGATCACGCGCCTCAGCCACGATGTCGTGCACTACAGGTTGGTGCTGGTTCTGGACCTCGATGATCTTTGGCGTGCCGAGGTTGATTGACGCCAGGCGCAGCAGGAGCGCGTACCTCTCCAGGAACGCGCGGTCTGTCACGCCAGGGGTGTGCAGGATTACGATGTCACGCCCGCTGTATGCTGCGTAGCTGTCCGGAAACGAATGAACGTCGATCAGATACTGTGGCGTCCTGGTCGCGATCGCTGCGCGTACGGCGTTTCGATACGGCGATGAGCGGCTCGCCGGACGGTTCATGTCTAGGCGCTTGTACCTGTCCACCACGCTCAGGACGATCAACGACTCCAGTCCGATGTCCTTGCTGATCTCGTCCGCTACGAGTCCTGTAGGTGGCGCCGCGACGTCGTTGCCTGGAGCTCCGTGAGGGACGGTCCACAGGACATCGAGTGGCGTCAGGAGTGAACGGTAACGATGGTCAGTGACCGGGATCGCCTGGCCGCGAGAGATAACAAGCTCCGTCTTGGCGTTGAACTCGTCACGCGGGCTCATGAGTCTACCGATGGCTTCCTGAGGTACTTCCAGGCCAAGTATCCACCACCCACGATCGCGCCCACTCCAAGCCCAAGCCCAAATGTCCAGCGGATACGGCGTTCCCAGCGCCAGACCCACGTATCATCTGGCTGTCCGCGATATGCAGAGGCGATGATCGGGACAACTGCTGTTCCGACCATACCGGCGGTCCCGGCTACGTCGATGTCGTTGATTCCCGTGTGACGCTCGACAACTCCGTTGACGAGCCTCCCGCCGAGCTGTTTAGCGATGACGCCGGCAACGTCCCATCCGCTCATGTCGCTCACGCCAGCTTGATCCCGCGAGCTTCTGCCCACCCAGCGCCGAGCTGCGAGAGCTTGACCGCGCAGAGCTTCTTCTCGGCCAGCGGGAATACGTCTTGCTCCTCTTCTGCGAAGTGACCGATGATGAGACGCGTCGCCTTGTGGAGCGTCGCTTGATCGCCTGTCTCAATGGCCTTGGTGAGCAGATCGTCGATCTGCTTGTGCTCCATGAGCGCGTGCTTCACGGCAGGCTCGTTCTTGAGCTGGAAGAACAAGAACGGTTCCTCAACTGTCGTGTGCGCGATGATGGTTGTCTTGATCCCGTTGGCGTAGCAGGTGACGAGGTCCTTACCGACCTTCGTGCCTGGCCTTGTTTGCTCGCGGATCGAGCGAATGAGAGGTCGCATCGCAGCGTGTTCACCCCGAAGCGCGTCTGTGATACGCATGGTTTCTGTTCCTGAGCTACATGATCGCAGCGGATTTGTCCGTGCACACGCACGATAGGACTCGTGTCTGACATTCGCTACGATCATGCACGGAGCGGAGATCACATGGCGCTTGATGACTTCCTCGACTACTACACCAATGTCTATGACGAGATCTACGGCGATGGCGTCGTAGGGCTCTTGCATGGACTCTTCGAGGACAAGCGCTCGACAGAGGCGTTCTTCGCCGTCAACGCGCAGATCGACGCGCTCGTCGACTACCACGGTGTTCCCATGTGGGAAGCTGAGCACAGAGACATCTCGGTCTGGACGGTTGATCTCGTGATCTCTGCGATGTATGAGATCGCGCAGATCGCGCGAAGCAAGCATTGTGTGTGCTGGCCAACGATCCTTGCGCTGGCTACGTCCATGCGACTCATGGTAGAGATGGCTCCACACGGGGTCGTGAACACGACGCAGGTTGAGGAACCCGGAGAGGAGCCCGACCCGAAGTTCATGGCTGTGCGTGAGATCCTGCAGGACGCAGACAACGCTGGGCCTACGATCGCGGTGCAGGTTCTAAGCTACCTTGAAGGCGGGACCTGGGAGCGGTCCCAGGCCGCAAGCCCTGTGGCGGAGTTGCCGTCCACGGATCAGTGAAAGATGACTGACGCTTACTTGCGCCTGAGCATGACGACGAGACCTGTGCCTGCGGCGAGCAGAGACAGGTAGAGCGCGGCGGCCTTCCATGCAGATTCTTGTGTGACTGCATCCGCCGCCTGACGTGGAGTAGCCGGAGTCGCAGGGTTCGCCAAGATACGCGCCCTAACGAGACGATCGAGATCAACAGGCATGCAGCCGGCGACGGTGTTATTCCCGACGCTCCCGTCAGGCCGACGGCATGTCCCAATATCAGGACCATCAAGAAAGAAATCCATCTGGGCGAGGTCCTGATCTTCAGGAGAAAGCGCCGACGTGATTGTTTCCCACAGCGTCTTGGCTGGGCGCGGCGCTGGACTCGCAGAACGCCTTGCTGGGAGCGGTGGAGTTGGCCTTGGTGTTGGCCTTGCTTCTGTTGGCTCGGGCCGATCACGCCGGCGCGCATCACGGATCTTCCATCCTTGTACTGCCGCTTGGTGTCCTTGGGCCGCTCGTTGCCTGAGTTCTTCGGCCTGAGCCGGCGTCGTTGAGACGCCGGCTGCAGCTCTCGACTGTGGCGTCTCGACGATACGGAGATTGGCTCCGTGTGCGGCGCGCTGCGCCGCTTGCTCCCTCTGGACAGCGGTCCGCTCGGCTGCTTGTGTCCGCTCGGCTGCTTGTTGCGTGAGCGGATTCGATAGCGCCTGCGCTGATGTGTCCGCAGTGTCCCAACGAGTATCACGAGGCTGAGATGGACGCTGCGTTGACATCTGACCGCCCTGTGCAGCGACCCACTCTTCTTGCCGTCCTCGGATCGCTTCTGGCGGAGTCTCCACTCTTAGCCTCGTTGACGCGACTGGACGCGGCTGGTTCATCCTGTCTGTTTGTTCAGCCTGCGCTTCACGCTGTCTTTTATCCAGGTCTTGAGGACCCCATCTACGACGCGCGTCTGTCCGTGGCGTTGGTGTGGATATCGTCGTGCCACGGGCCTCTGCCGTCTTTCGTTGCTCTTCCAGGATCTGTGCGGAAGTAGTCGGTAGACCTTGGCGTTGGCGGCGGCGCTCTATCACGGCCTGATCCGACTTGAGTCGTTCCTGGCGTCGTGTCTCGCTCAGTGCAGCTTGAGCTGTACGGCGCGTTGCTAGGGTCCTCGTCAGTGCAGCTTGGTGTGTTGCTCGTGGTGCGGGCCACCGTGGTCCGCTCCACGCCAGATCATCCATCGTTACGAATGCCACTGGACACCTCTAGTCGCGCCAGTGTAGCTGGCGCTTTCACCGTCCGTTCGAAGCCTGAGCGGAGAGGCTCGAGCTCTATCGAACTCGAACACGATCCAACACGCCCTTAGAAACCTCTTGGCATACTGCTGTGCATGGACTTCGTCCTGATCCCTGGTTTCGGAATCTTCCCGCGAGCCTTGGTGCGGCCTATGTCCGAGACTCGCCTCGTTGGCCAGGCTGATCCGCGCCTTGTCAACGCCCAGGATCTTCGTGACATCTCTGCTGAGGTCGCCACGCGGCAAAAGCGCGCACCGCAGCAGTCCGCCTTCGAAACGCTCATCGAGATCGTCGACGAGAGGAAGACCAAGCGTATGCGCCCTAACGAGACGATCGAGATCAACACTGACATGACGACGCGTCAGATCCGTGAACTCATCGGCTTCGACAAGATCGAAGCGCGCTTCGGGACCTACGTGCGTTGCCCACGCGCCGGGGCAAGCAACGAGTGGTGGTTCGTCCTCGACCCGCGCCTGCGCGTCGTCGCGCTCGCGCTCACAGGGACCGCCCTCCCGGAGAAGATCCCGGTCGACCGTCTCATCTGCTGGAAGTTGATCCCATCACTCCCTCTCGTAGGCGGCTTCACGCACCCCATCTACGGCTTCCACTGCCGATCCGCTGATATCCCTCTATGGTGGGATGAAGTGATACACGGCAATCCACGCATGACGCTCCGAGGTGGCCTGTCGGCTGGCCTGAGCCTCTCAGCAGAAGGAGACCTGTCCGGTATGGACCCAGCAGCGAGCAAGGCCGCGGAAGTCGCCGAGAAGTTCAACAAGTTCATTGGACTCGGCAAGAAGCCGCCTCTGTGGTGGCTCTACACCCTGCCGAGCGTTGAGAAGGGAAAGCCCGTCATCTCTGTTGGCGTCGCCGGAGACGTCGCGACGTATGAACAGGTGAAGGCGCTCATCCCGGCGGCGCTCGCCCGCAACGTCACGTTCTCGATTGATGTCGTTCAGCCGAAGTCGGACGACATGGGCTCTGCACCAGTCGTCTCGGTTCCGATGGCAGACGCTGACGCTACTGGCGCGGATCTCGATTTCGGAGACTTCGGAATGGGCTATGCGCCGCTCGTCGCTATGCCTACTGGAATGCTGAACTGGGATCGCGTGAGTGGCTACGAAGGCCAGAACTGGACGATCCCAGAGCACCCAGCGTGGACGGCTGGACTCGGATTGGGTGACGCTTCTGGCGGGCCTGCGGCTGAGAGCTCCGTGCCTCGGCCCCTGGCCGTCAGCCTGACGTCCGCTGCTGTCGGTGCGGCAGCGGGTTACTTCATGGCTCCAAGCGGCGCAGACCCGAAGCGGTCTGCGGCTTTCGGCGCGGTAGGATTCGGAGCGGCTGGGTGGCTCGTCGGGAAGCTCTTGAGCGCAGCGGAGCAAGCCATCCGCGGAACGAAGGTGTCGTCGTGAGTCGGCGCAAGAACTACCCGATGGTCAAGTACAACCAGCCGGAAGTCCGATGCCTCCAGTGTGAGCAGCCAATCCGAGGGGAGTTCAAGGAGACGGAGCCGAGCCTCTCAAGCCCAGAACCGCGGCCTGTGTGCCTGAACTGTTGGCCCGAGTATGTGGCCGCTGGCATCGCCGAAAACGACGCCAGGCGCAGGCGCCTGGCTCGACAGGCTGGCCAGGACTCGCGGCCGAACGCGCGGCCCAACGCGCGGGCGAACGCGCGGGCGAACGCGCGGGCGAACGCGCGGACGAATGTGCGTCCGAACGTTCGGACGAACGCGTGCTTTGGAGTTCACTGGCATCAGGACAGACCGTTCGATGCTCCGCCTGGTCTGTTCGGTGCTGAACGCAAGGCCAACCCTCGTAGGCTCCTGAATCCGCTCACATCCGAAGGCTGGATCACCGCGAGGTTCGCGGCCTTCGGTCCCGGCTCTCGGCGTGGGTTCTGGGAGCTGCGCGAGATCGACTCAAGCATTCCGCCCGCTGGGATCATGAACGAGCTCAGGGCGAGGCTCAGGGATGCGCTGAACGCGTGGCTTGACACGAGCCAGGCTCAGGACGGAACGACGGTCACGGTCACGCTCGGACACGACGTTACGCAGCACGTCGTGGTGGTGGATTCTGAGGATCTCGCGAGGCTCGATCCGCCGTGGGATCCGAATGTCAGAACGAATCGGTATCGGTAGTAGGGCGAAGACGGATGAAGCGTAGGAACAGTAATGATGAGATGATGCGTAGTCTGGAGCGCGAGGCCATTCGCGGCGGTCCAGATGCCGTAAGGCTGCTGAGCGCCCATCGAGTCAGGGCGGGGATGTCTGAGATCCCCGAGGGGCTCAGTGATGTATGCCTCCGCGTCTTCCTTGGAGGCTGGCCGTCTGCACTTGTTCATGTCACTTGGGACGAGCTTGTTCCTCATCTTGAGCTCCAGGATCATCTCCTCTGGTTCGACGGCATGCATCACCGTCCGGAGTGGATGGATCGTGAGACCGAAGAAAACGCTGAGCACTGGATCGACGCGGAGTGGGATGGGCCACCACTCACAGAGGACCAGAGAGACGCCGTAAGCAATCAGTTCCTCTATGCGCTCGAGCCGGGGTGGATGCCGGCGAGCAGGATCACACAGGAGTTGATCGAGCGCTGGATCGTCAAGCCGATCAATGCGGACAGCGGTGGCTTCTGGAACTCTCGCACGGACCGTGGTCGGGAGTTCTGTGTAGGAACGGCGATCACTGTCGAGAACATCGACGACGACGACCGCGAAGGCAGCGGCGTCACGTTCAGGGTCTTCTATCCGTTCTTCACGGCTCTCTTCGCGCACACACGCGACGACGGACGTGATCTGCGCGTCGAGATGGTCACGTTAGAAGATGTGCTGGCGGCTGCAAGCCGGTCTCGTGTGTCCGGCAATGTAAACGTCAGGCTTCCAGAGCACGACAACTTCAACGTGCCGTCTCGCGAGATGCTTGAGAAGGCGATTCGCGACGCCGCTCCGAAGCGGAGAAATGTTCGCCGGTGACCATGCGCTTTCCTCGCCACGAACGAGGAGCGTGTCGCCTGGGGCTGAGACCAAGTCCGGCTGGAACGGCTTCTTCACGCCGAGAGTCTACATCGCGAGCCGGACAACCGGCCCCGCGTGGTCATCCACGACGCTGCGGAGCCCGAACTGACGGATTGCCTTCTTGCCAGCCTGGCGCTTCGCCGAGCAGTAGAGGTCGCCGTTGTCGAGCCAGTGGGCGCCGGACTTGCGGTTGAACTCGAACTTGGCCTCGCGCTCAAGCAGGACGTCGACGACATTCTCAAGACGGTCTGTCTCGTGCGCGTAACGGCGGTAGAAGTCGTAGTTGGCCGAGAGCCACTCCTCAAGCTTCTCCTGGGTCGAGAAGACGTGACCGTTGACCTCCCAGCAGCGACCGACGGCCTTGGGGCGGGAGAACTCGACCTCGAACCAGAGTCCCTTGATCCGGTGGAAGCGGACGGCGGGGATCCTGGGGGTCCAGGTCGAGCGGCTCCTGGGCTCGTGCTTGACGGCCCGTAGGACACCGTCGCGCGGGTCGACGTAGTAGGAGCCGCTGCGGTAGGAGTAGATCTTGCGACCGTTGGGCTCCGTGATCGAGCCGTCATCCTGCTCGACCGCGTTGATCACGACGTCTTCGCGGACGTGTCCGAGGACGTGGCGCTGGGTCGTGCTGGCCTCCGAGAGGTGGGCCGCGAGCTCGCTCCAGACGTCGTCCCAGGGCCTGCCCACGCTCTTCCTGAGGAAGCCGTGGATCGGGGCGAGATAGTCGCTGAACTCCTTGCGATCCCAGCCCCACTTGCGGCGGGTCTGCTCGCGGAGCGGCGAGTCCTCCTCGCGACCCTCCTGGACGAGGCGGCCCCAGGCCACCTCGCGACGGTACTGCTTCGAGAGGCCGCCGTGAGCGCCCGTGCGGGGGCGCTCGCAGATCAGCTTGGCGATGTCGTCACGCATGTTGTTCTCCTACAGTTCGTTAGACGAACTGAGAGGAGACTCTTGGAGGTCTTTGCGAGCATCGCGCCGTAGTTCCACATGCGGCTATATTAGCATCAAGGTGCGACTGACGGCGCGCTAGTTCCTGCGCGACCGGATCCTGGGTCACCTGCTCCTGCGCGACCAGTATCCGCGCAACGCAGCCGGCGGAGCACTAGCACCGATCCACGAAGTACTTGGTCCAGATGCCTAGAGCGACCATGATTCTCCGAGCAACGACTCGCTCTGAGTCTCCGCGATCCATTCGGCGAGGATGGATCTTCAGCTCGCGTTCTTCCAGCCTGTTCTGTGCGCGCCGAAACTTCCTGTAGTGGTCGTCGCACACGTAGAGCGCGCGGCGGTTATAGCCCAATCCTTGATTCGGCCTACCGCCGCAGATGTCGCAGGGAGGCATCGCGCTGGCGACATTCTTAGTCATCGTCTTTTGGTCTCGGCTTCTGTTGACCCCGGCAGGACTCGAACCCGGTCTACACAATGATGATCCTTCGCAGATGACCCACAGACCTCACACGTCATGTCGCACTCATCTTCGGCTCGGCTGATCGCGGCCTGCATGTCGTCGGTGTATGCGTTGCTCATGTAGAACCTGAGGCTGCCGAGCTTCTGCTTGGCCTGTGAGCAGAACATGGTTTGCCTCCGCTTGGGCAGAGCGGATATCAGAGCTTCGAGCTCATCTGATAGTCGTTCCAGGATCGGCCTCCAGCCAGCGCCGCACTCGACGCCGGACTGACCCATGGGCGAGACGAATGTGTCTCTCAGGAAGTCGACGTAGAGGAGCGGACGCTTCTCGTAGAACGCGCGGTCGTAGCTGGCGTTCAAGACGTGGCGCTTCATCAGAAGGCGTTTCCGAGTCCGAAGCTCCCAGCGTCCGGCGGCGAGTCGTCGAACTGTTCAGTGGGAGACTCATCGTATGAGGAGACCTCTTCATCCCCATACTCGTATCCAGGCGACACGTCGCTGGATTCCTCTTTGGTGTCAGGCTCCAGCACGCTGTCGACGCGCTTTGGCTTCACTCCCTTGCCCTTGCCCTTACCCTTCTTCTGTTCAGGCTTCTGCCCAGGGCGCGATCCGCCGAGGCTCTTGGCATCGCTGTGGTCGCCGCCGAGAGTACGCAGGTCGGACAAGAGCGCTGGACCAGCGAGCGCCTTCAGCCCTGTGGAGCCCTTGAGCAAGGCGCGCGGCGTGAGCTCAAGGTTCCCATAGCAATCCGATGCCAACGCATCGTTCATGTTATGAGCCCAGACGCTTGACTTATGTCCACCCATGGCCAGCAGGAGATCTACGAGCCCCTGTTGATTTTCAGGAGTCCATTCAGCGATCGTCGCGAAGATCCTGCGGATTACACTCTTCACGCCTTCTGGCAGGTTCTCGCTCCCGGTGAGCGGCTTTACCGGCAGATGCCATGGGTTCACAGATGGCGGCAGCGCTTGTGCCTTGGCCCGCATGAGCCGGAGCTCGATCTCCTGCATCTCGGTTTGACCACGGATCGCGGCGAGGTCGTCTGCGTCGGCCTTGCGCTGCGCCTCGCGCTGGATGAGCTTTGTCCGCTCTCGCGCGATCTCGTCGCCGCGCTTGCGGAGCGTGTAGAGCTCGAGCGAACCAGTCTCCTCGTAATGCCTACGCTCCTGAGCCGACATGTCTGTAGGCGGCACGAGCGGGTTCTCGTCGGGCATGTCCTGATCTCCTGGCGGTGGGACAGATCATATCCTGGAGCTACGACAGGAGCCTTAGGGCTTCTGGCCATCTTGTGCGTGAGCTACTGGTGGCTTTTCCATAAGCGCATCAAGACTTCGCGCACGCCAGAACGCGGCCTCGACTCGGAGTCGCTCGATCTCGTGCTCTGAATCTAATCGCAGCTTCATGGCGTCTAGCATGGCTACTAGCTCGCGCTCCTGGATCGCGACGAGCCGCTCTGTGCTTCGCGGTTTGGTGAGTCCAGAGCGCGCCATGACGAGATGCCATGGCTTGTCTCCGCCACCTGCGGCTAGCGCTCGTAGGCGGATAATGGTCTCTGGACTCACAGTCTGCGTCTCCTGAACGTCGACGCAGAGTAGCATCAAGCGGCGACATATTGATAGCGCGTGCGCTGTGAGGAGCCTGACGAACTGCGGGTTAGACTGGAGGCATGGTCAAAATGACGTCACGACGGAATGGTGATGCCCGCTTACGCGCCCTTGAACGCGCCTTCGCTGCTATGCCAGGCGATCAGGACGGAGCCAAGAGACTCATCAATGAGCTGCTGCGTGTCGGTCGTGAGCAGGACGCGCTCGCGGTCGAGATCATGCTTAGGCTCAATGCTGGCGGTCTCGACATGATCGTAGCCAGGATCTTTGCCTCGTTCCCGCCTGCGCTTGAGGGTCGGCTCCCAGAGACTGAGACGCTACTCGCGGCGCTCAGGTCTGTGGCCGTTCCGCTCACGAACGATGAGATCGAAAACTTGACAGATGAGATCACCGCCAGGGACGAGACCGACGTTGCGTCGACGCTCCGTGGCGACGATGGCTGGTCGATCTTCGAGACCGACAGCTTCGAGCACTCGCCCTACGAGATCCAGTACCTCCAGGACTACGACAGCGGCGACGACCTGATCATGGCTTACTTGAGCGAGACCGGCTCACACGATCATCCAAATGAAGTCGGTGACCAGGCCGCGTGGTGGCGCGTGCGGAAGAAGGCGTACGAAGGGGATAAGCCATGCCTCGCTACGCTCGCCTTTCTTCTCCTCAACGAGAGTCAGGAGGAATATCAGACTGTCCTTCGGGCTTGGAGCCGGTGGACGCCGACAGAGGAGCGCTCGACGGACTGGCCTGAGCGTGAGCTCCATCTTGTGCGGTCCGTGATCATGGGCGATCCATACAGCCACGAGGACGTCGTCCCGCGCTCGGTCAAGTGCAGCAAGTGCGGGCGTTGGAGGCTGCCTCTCGCGGGCGAGGTCGGACGCGAGGGAGATGTCTGCGTGGCCTGCAGCGATACCCTCAGGCTCAGGAACCCGAGAAGGTGACAGCGTCCATTTTCCGTGTGCCCGAAGATAGCGACGGTGATATTGGGGGGACAGGAGACGGTTTACTTATGAGCGCGATGATTTCGATGAGCGATCTGGCCCAGGCTGCTGATACGGCAGCCACGGATGCGGCAAAAGCCGCTGCCGCACTCCTCGCGGCAGCGGCGAAGACGGCACCTACACCTCCGCCTTCGACGATGGACAAGGCGAAGGCGTGGTTCGCTGGGCTCTCGACGCTGACGAAGGTGGCTGGCGCGGTCGGCATCGGCGGAGCGCTGGCGCTCATGGCCCGCCCCAAGAAGGACTCGCGCGCCAACCAGGGCTGGGGTCACTAAGTCGGTCGGCGACCGATCTCCTAGACACAGAGCCGGCACAAGTGATTGGCTTGTGCCGGCTCTGGTAGATGGCTAGCACGGATGTAGCTTAGAGGCTACTCGTCTGTCGTGTCGTCTCCACCGAGCCCGATCGCCCTGGCCGACCTCTTGATCGATCGGTCGCGCTCGGTCTTCATGTACGCGCGCGGGACGTTCGTCCACGCGGCGTTGCACGCCGCGTAGGCCGCCTGACCGGTCTTCATGGC